>WNGF01000331.1_pt1 | contig 72703 bp, 66 predicted proteins | sample 5400641 | NCBI WGS metagenome assembly WNGF01 (sample SAMN13153371, study PRJNA577476) | soil metagenome | isolation source: 80 cm soil or saprolite under grassland replicate 2 | place: USA:California | collected 2016-06-15
GGGAGGAGTCATGGCGAACAACGAAGAGCCCGTCACGAGGGAGAGCATCGATCGTCTGTGCGCGCTCGCCGACCTGCCGCTGCCTGCCAACCGCCGCGACACGCTCGTCGCGCCGCTGGCCGGGCTCATGGCGGCTGCCAACGAGCTGAATCGCAGGATGGCGGAAGGTAGCCACCGCGGCGTGCTGCCGATCACCCGGTTCCCCGAGCGATAGGAGGATCGCCATGATGCAGGCGGATCTGCTGAACCTCACCATCGCGCAGGCGGCGCCGAAACTCGAGCGGCGCGACCTGTCTCCCGTGGATCTCACCGAGGCGATGCTGCACCGTATCGCCAACCTCAACACGCAGCTGAACGCGTACATCACGGTGTGCGACCAGCAGGCGCGCGACGCGGCCCAGGCGGTCGAGGGCCTCATCCGCGCCGGCTACTACCTCGGGCCGCTCCACGGCATCCCGATCGCCCTCAAGGACAACATCTACACGCGCGGCATCCGCACCACCGCGGGCGCCAAGATCCTGTCGAACTTCGTGCCCGACGAGGACGCCACGGTCACCGCCCGCCTCAAGCGCGCCGGCGCGATCATCGTGGGCAAGACGAACATGCACGAGTTCGCCTGGGGCGGGACGACCGACAACCCTCACTACGGAACCTGCCGCAATCCGTGGAACCCCGAGCGCTTCCCGGCCGGCTCGAGCGGGGGCTCCGGTGTGGCGGTGGCCGCGCGCACGTGCCTCGGCGCCCTGGGCACCGACACCGGTGGCTCGATCCGCCTCCCATCGGCGGTCAACGGCATCGTGGGGATCCGCCCGACCATCGGCCGCGTCAGCAACCACAACGTGGTTCCACTGGCCTGGACCATGGATACCGTCTCACCCATGACGCGCACGGTGGAAGACTGCATCACCATGTTCGAGGTGGTCGCGGGCTACGATCCGCTCGACCCACACTCGGGGCAGGTGCCGCTCTCGGACTACCGGGCCGAGATGCGGCGCGGCATGCGCGGGCTCCGCATCGGTCTGGTCCGCGACTACTCGCTCACGCATGTGCAGAAGGCCGTGGGCGACGCGGTCCGCGACGCGCTCAAGACGATGGAGCGGCTCGGGGCCCAGATCGAAGAGATCCCGATGCCCTCGATCCACGGGAACATCTCCGCCCAGCTCACGATCGAGTCCTGCGAGCCGAGCACGTACCACCAGGAGTGGCTGCGGACGCGGCCCCAGGACTACGGCCTGGACGTGCGGACACTGCTCGAGATGGGCGAGATGTACCTGGCCACCCACTACCTCCAGGCGCAGCGTTACCGGAGCGTGCTGCGGGAGGAGTTCCTGGCCGGGTTCAAGCACGTCGACGTTTTCGTGACACCGACCCTGCCGTTCACGGCGACGCCGTGCGGGGCCACCGAGGTCGTGATTGAGAACAACCGCAAGGAGGACATGCTCTCGGCCATCATGCAGTTCACCGGCGTGCCGAGCCTGGCCGGGCTCCCCGCGCTCTCCCTACCCGTGGGCTTCGATCCGGACGGGATGCCGGTCGGGATGCAGATCATCGGGCCCCCGTTCGAGGAGGGCACGTTATTCCGGATGGGCCACGCGTACCAGGGCGAAACCGACTGGCACATGCGGGCGCCCAAGCTGTAGGGCGAGGAGGAGCGACACCCGGCTCGACGGCCGAAACTGCCTTGCACTCTAGAAGATCTCGGCCGGGTCGCTGTCGGTCGGGCTCTGGGGGGCGAAGCCCCCCTCCGAGTTTCCTAGTGTGCGGCCCGGCGGGCCAGCTCGGCCGCGACGATGGCTTCCGACCGGATGCGCATGCTGTAGAAGGACCGCCAGACGAACACGAGCGCGACGGCGAAGAACAGCGCCGCCAGGCCGAGGGTCACCGTAGATCCGCGCTCGGCCGTGAGGGAGACGGCCAGCTCCACCGCCAAGAGCCCGAAGAGCGTCGTGAACTTGATGACGGGGTTCATGGCCACCGACGACGTGTCCTTGAACGGATCGCCGACGGTGTCGCCGACGACGGTGGCCGCGTGCAGCGCGGTCCCCTTCTCCTTGAGCTCCACCTCGACGATCTTCTTGGCGTTGTCCCAGGCGCCGCCCGCATTGGCCATGAAGATGGCCTGGTAGAGGCCGAACAGCGCGATGGAGATCAGGTAGCCGACGAAGAAGTAAGGCTCGAAGAAGGCGAAGGCGAGCGTCGAGAAGAACACGGTGAGGAAGATGTTGAACATCCCCTTCTGGGCGTACTGGGTGCAGATGGCCACGACGCGCTTGCTGTCGGCGACCGAGGCCTTGGTCGTCCCCTCGAGCTTGATGTTGGCCTTGATGAACTCCACCGCGCGGTACGCGCCTGTGGTCACGGCTTGCATCGAGGCGCCGGTGAACCAGTAGATCACGGCGCCGCCGGAGATGAGTCCGAGCAGGAACGGGGGGTGCAGCAGCGAGAGCTTATCCAGGTTCTGGGTGAGGCCGGCCGTCAGCAGCACGATGATGGAGAAGATCATGGTGGTCGCGCCGACCACCGCGGTGCCGATCAGCACGGGCTTGGCCGTCGCCTTGAAAGTGTTGCCGGCGCCGTCGTTCTCCTCGAGCATGTGCTTGGCGGTCTCGAAGTTGACGTCGAAGCCGTAGTCCTTCTTGATCTGCTGCTTGACGTTCGGGATCTGCTCGATCACGGACAGCTCGAACACCGACTGGGCGTTGTCGGTGACGGGCCCGTAGGAATCCACCGCGATCGTCACCGGGCCCATGCCCAGGAAGCCGAAGGCCACGAGGCCGAAGGCGAAGACGGGCGCTGCCACCATGAGCGCGCTCAACCCGAACAGGCTCACCCAGTAGGCGACGCCCATCAGGGCGACCATGACCATGCCGAGCCAGTAGGCGCTGAAGTTGCCGGCCACGAGGCCCGAGAGGATGTCGAGGGACGCCCCCCCCTCCCGCGCCGAGGTCACCACCTCGCGGACGTGACCCGACTCGGTGGACGTGAACACCTTGACCAGCTCGGGGATGATGGCGCCGGCCAGCGTGCCACAGGTGATGACGGTGGAGAGCTTCCACCAGAGCGTGCCGTCGCCGAGGTCCGGGATGAGAAGCCAGGAGACCAGGTAGGTGAGGACCACCGAGACCACCGAGGTGAGCCAGACGAGGTTGGTCAGCGGCGCTTCGAAGCTCATCTTGGCGGCGCCGGCGTAGCGCGCCCTGGTGATCGCGTCGTTCACGAGATAGGAGAGGCCGCTCGCCACGATCATGATGATGCGCATCACGAAGATCCACACCAGGAGCTGGACCTGCGTGAGCTGCTGGGGCACCGCCACCAGGATGAAGGCGATGAGGGCGACGCCCGTGACGCCGTAGGTCTCGAAGCCGTCCGCCGTGGGGCCCACCGAATCGCCCGCGTTGTCGCCCGTGCAGTCGGCGATGACGCCGGGGTTGCGGGCGTCGTCCTCCTTGATGTTGAAGACGATCTTCATCAGGTCCGAGCCGATGTCGGCGATCTTGGTGAAGATGCCTCCGGCGATGCGTAGCGCGGCGGCGCCGAGAGACTCGCCGATGGCGAAGCCGATGAAGCACGGCCCCGCGTAGTCCCCGGGGATGAAGAGGAGGATGCAGAGCATCATGAACAGCTCGACGCTGACCAGCGCCATGCCGATGCTCATGCCGGCCTTGATCGGGATCGCGTAGAGGGGGAACGGCGTTCCTCCGAGGCTGGCGAAGGCGGTCCGCGAGTTGGCGAAGGTGTTGATGCGGATGCCGAACCAGGCGACCCCGTAGCTGCCGCCGATCCCGATCAGGCTGAACAGGAGGATGATCACGACCTTGATCGGCTCGAAGTGCTGGAGCACACCGAAGTAGAAGGCCATGATGATGCCGATGAACACCTCGAGGACCAGGAGGAACTTCCCCTGGTTGATGAGGTAGGTCTTGCAGGTCTCGTAGATGAGCTCCGAGATTTCGAGCATGGACTGGTGCACGGGCAGGTTCTTGAGCTGGGTAAAGATGACGAGCCCGAAGACGAGGCCCAGCACGCAGATCACCAGCCCCCCCATCAACAGGGTCCGGCCGTTGACCCCGACGAAGCTCGCCTGCCCCAGGTCGGGGAGCTTGAGGCTGGCCTCGCCGCCCCCATGCTGCCCGGCCGGTTGGGTCGGCGGGGTCGCCTGGCCCGGCGCCGCCGTCGTGGGCTCGGGCGCTGGGGCTTGAGCCGGGGATGGCGCCTGGGCGAGAGCCGCCGGGGCGACCCCGAGAGCCATCACGGACAGGACGAGCAGCGCCTTCGCCGACACGAAGGCAGCGCGGCGGTGAGGGAAACTAATCGCGTTCATGTGTGGAACTCTCCTCAACGATCCGCACAGTTGACGATCCGCCCACACCTCGTAGGATGGGTCGGGACAGCAGGTTCCGCCGGCGGCCCGACGCACTCTTATACCCCATATACCCCAGCCCGACCCCGGGAGTCAACGCGCCGCGTTGAGCCGCGCGGGCGCCCGCGTGTCAGTCGCGCACCAGGACCTCGATCTCGCCGCGATGGACGTCAAAGCCGACGAACACGCGCTCGTCGATCATGATCGTGGGCACGCGGAGCCGGCCCAGGCGGGTGAACAGCTCCTGGCTCGCGGCGGGGTCGCGGCCCACGTCACGCACGTCCACCGCTGCGCCCCGCGCCTGAAGAAAGGCGAGCGCCGCCTCGCCGTCGGCATTGCCCTCCATGGTGAAGAGCAGAACCTTCTTCACTGGCTATCTACCATATCACTGGAATGCCCCCACGGGCTTGACCCTCCAACGCGACCTCTGCTAGCATCCGCACGCCGTTTCCGACCCGTGTGAAGGAGACACCGGCAATGACGAGAGCCGACCTCGTGGCCTCGATGGCCGCCGCCAGCGGGTTGACCAAGGCCGCCGCCGACCGCGCCCTGCGAGCCCTGCTGGCTTCCATCCGCACGTCGCTCAAGCGGGGACAGCCGGTGACCCTCGTCCGCTTCGGTACGTTCGGGGTCGCGCGGCGCAAGCCGCGCAAGGGCAGGAACCCGCGCACGGGCCAGCCCATGAACGTCGTCGGAGGGAAATCGCCGCGGTTCAAGCCATCCAAAGAGCTGAAGCGAGCGGTCCGGTAAGCTTTTCCTTGGCCGCCCGTCCCGCCATGGATAGAATGGGGGGACCGTGCGTGCCCCCCTCGCCCTCAGCGTAGTGCTGTCGCTCGTCGTCGCCGCGCCGGCCTGGGCCCAGAACCACAACGCGCGGCCTCTGTCACTCAGCGCCGAGGCCGTGCTCCTCCTGGACGCCCAGGGCAAGGTGCTGTTCGCGAAGAACGCCACTGAGGATCACGCTCCGGCCAGCCTGGTGAAGCTCATGACCCTCTATCTCGCCTGCGAGGCGCTCGAGTCGGGCCGCGTCGAGTGGGAGGAGCCGGTCATCATCAGCCAGCGGGCGGCGCAGACGCCGCGCTATCGCATGGGGCTCCGCGCCGGCGAGAGCGCGCCCCTGCGCACCTTGCTCGAGGGCGTGGCCATCGCCTCCGCCAACGACGCCGCGACGGCGGTGGCCGAGCACCTGGCGGGGAGCGAGGAGGCTTTCGTCGAGGAGATGAACGCCAAGGCCCAGGAGCTGGCGCTCCAGTCCACCCACTTCGCCAATGCCCACGGGCTACCCGATCCCACCGGGCGGAGCACTGCCGAGGACCTCGGCAAGCTCACGGGGCGCCTGCTCGAAGACTTTCCGGCTTCGCGGGCCCTCCTGGGCGGCGCGACCTTCGTATACCGGGGCCGAGTGTACAGCCGCAACATCCCGCTCTTCCACGACCCGAGCGGAGTCCAGGCACTCAAGACCGGCTTCACCCGCGAAGCCGGCTACAACCTCGCCGTGGCGGCCTGGCGGGCGGGCGAGCGCTTCGTCCTGATCGTCCTCGGCGCGCACACCCGCAGCCTCTCCTTTCGCGACGCCCGGACGGTGCTCGAGTACGGCTTCCAGGAAACCGGGATCGCGCCAGCGGTCGAGCCGCAACGGCGGCCGACGCTGCCGCGTCGCCCCGCCGATCGCCGCCCCCGCACGGCGACGCCGCGGACCCGGACCGCGCTTCCGCTTCCAGACGCCGGCTGAGCCGAACGCGAAGGAGGGTGCCCATGACCGCGCCCACGCCCAAGGCCTATGTCTTCGACGCCTACGGCACGCTCTTCGACGTCCATTCCGTGATCGAGGCTGGCGGCGCGGTGACCTCTGACCCGCAGGCGCTCTCCAACCTCTGGCGCCAGAAGCAGCTCGAGTACACGTGGTTGCGCTCGCTCATGGGGCGCTACGAGGACTTCTGGGCGGTGACCGAGAGCGCGCTGCGCTTCGCGCTACGCCGGCTCGGGATCACGGCCGGCGAGACGCAGATCAAGACGCTCATGGAGGCGTACCTCTCCCTGGCCTGTTTCCCCGAGGTCGCGGACGCCCTCGCCCGCCTCGCGGGCACCCCGCTGGGCATCCTCTCCAACGGCTCGCCCCGGATGCTCGAGGCAGCGGTGCGCTCGAGCGGGCTCCACGGCCTGCTCCAGCACGTGCTTTCGGTGGACGCCGTGAAGACCTACAAGCCCGCGCCCAGGGTGTACGAGCTGGGGCCGCGCGCCTTCGGCGTGCCCGCGGGAGAGATGCTCTTCGTCTCCTCCAATGCGTGGGACGTGGCGGGCGCCAAGGCCTTCGGGTATCGGACCTGCTGGTGCAATCGGGCGAGGGCGCCCATGGAGGCGCTCGGCGTCACGCCCGACTACGAGGTGGAGCGTCTCGACCGGATCCCCGAGAAGCTCGGGCTCTAGCCCACCTTTTCCTGGGGAGGTTCGAAAGGGGGACAAAGCCCCCCCCCGAGTCAGGTAGTCGCCATGCGCATCGTCTTTCCTGACGGCGCGGCGTCAAGGCGCGCCGAAAGGCGAGAGGCCAAGGAATGTCCCGAGAGGAGGAAGCCCTTTAGCCGGCCGACCGGCGGCACCCACCGCCGGCACGACGATGCGCGGCTCCTCGGCGGCGAAGGTTCCGCCGTTGGGCACGGGGAGCTCCGGGTGGTCAAAGGGCGCCTGCTCCTGGCGAACCCGCTCGTCGGTCAGGGAGAGCAGGAAATCAACCAGCGGGCCCTCGTCATCTTCGCCCAGGTCGATGTGTGCTATCTCGCCGTCCAGAACGTCGATGTTGGCGTCGCCAAAATCGCTCTGGCGGTCGTAAAACTCGATCACCTGTTCGAGGATCGCCTGGCCGCCGCTGTGGAAGTAGGGGCCGGTCAGTTCGACGTTCCGCAGCCCCGGGATCTTGAAGGCGCCGTCCACCTGGACCCTCGTCGGGCAATCGACTCCTGCGGTGCACGGTAGCTCCGCGCCCGGGGGAAGTAGGAAGTTGAGATTGGGGTCCAGCGCCTGTCGGACAAAGGAGAGGGGGAACCCGTTCTCGATCCCGCCTCGCCCCAGGTCGTCGTTCACCGGCCTCACACCGATGTTGGAGAAACCCTCGTCCTCTATCGCCGGGGTGGGGCTCAGCTGCAGGAAGCCGTTGACCAGCACGGGGCTATCCTCTTCCATCTCGATCAGCTCCAAGGCGCCATTCCTGCCCAGGCTCGTGAAGGCGGCGGCGGTGAACTCGGGCCCGCTGTGGCAGCTCACGCAGTTGCCCACGCCGATCGGCACCCCCAGCGCCGACTGCGCCGCGGCGATGGCGGTGTCCACGGCGGCCAGGTTGCGGCCCGGCCCCTTGTTCAGGAACACCAGGAGCCCCTGCAGCTGCGTCTGCGTCAGGACCGAGTTATTCCCCGCCATGAAGGTGTCAAAGCGCGCCTGATTGGACACCAGGCTGGCCTCGTACATCTGAATGGCCAGCCCCCAGAACAGGGTGAAGTTGGCCTCCGTGTGTGTGAACGTCCCCTGGGGGAGCACGACATTGGCCCCATTCCAGTACTTGGGCTGGAAGGCCGCCTGGATCAAGGCCGCGTAGGAGGTATTGAGCCCGTTCTGTGGGGCCAGGGACAAGGAGCCGAGAACGCTGTCGGTGGGGTCTACCAGCTGCTGACCCAGAGGGGTGAGGGCGAGAAGCTTGCGGCCGATCAGCGGGAAGGGCCGGGCGAAGAAAGACATCTCCAGGTCGCTCGTCGGCGGGCCCACGGCCTGGGAAGCCAGACTGGAGTTCGGGATGCGAACCGTCTGCTGCACCGGGGCAGCCCCGGCACTGCCGTTGTTCACCCAGATCTTGGCGTCCGGATCCAGGGGGCCGATCGGGCTCACGCCGTTGAACAGGGTGTGGGCCCGGCCGTCCCAGAAGTTGGAGTGGTTGAACACCGCGTTGATCACGGTGGGGGTGTTGCGGGGCTCCACCCTGCGCACGTTCCTGGCAATCAGGCTCGCGGAAGGGTTGTCGAGGTTGAAGATCAGGTCAACGAACGCGTCGCCCGCGTCGAGTAGCGGGGCTCCGATTCCGGTGAAGGTTGCCGCGAAGACGCCCATCGAAGAGGTTACGTCGTTCGTGTCCTGAATGACAAAATGGGGGAACTGATTGTTGTCGGGCGGATCTACGACGTGGAAGGGGAAGTCAGCCGCCACCAGCATATAGTCGGGCTTGAACTGCGGGAACCCGGCTACGCCGAAGTTGTTGTTCCCGAAGAGCGTATCTTGTGGAACCGCCCTGAGCCCGGGGCTCAACTGGTTCCGCGCCCGGATATCGGCCCCGGCGTGGAAGTGGCAGGAGGCGCACGCCTGGCCGTCGCTGCCTGCCTGCATGTCCCAGAACAGGGCCTTGCCCAGCCGGATGGCGGCCGTCCGGGCAGCGGCCGTAGGCCTGAGGAACATCGTTAGGACCTCAGTCATCTTGGGGGCCGGCACCGCGCCCAGTTGCCTCAGCCCGGAGGCAAAGGCCGCACTTCTCACTGATGCCGGGTTGATGGTGCCTGTCTGTGCCCCCGCAAAGCCTGCGGGCCCCAGGGTGAACGCAGCCAGAGTCAATAACGCAATGGCTCGCCTTCTGGTAAGACTCGTTAGTTCCATACTTCCCCCTTCTTGCAAAGCGCGGACTGTTCATGGGGCGGCGTTGTCTCTTGGAGCAACCATTGGGCAGACGGGTCTTGCCGCAAGAACAGTGCCCACAAGAGGAGGGAAATGCCCGCTGGGCTACGGTGCCTGTAGAATCAGCGGGTTACTGGCTGGAAGCGGTGTGTCGAATCTTGGCTTGGACAAGAGGAACGTGTGGCGCGCCACAGAATCGGGGCGCCACATAAGTGTGACGCCCAGGAAACTAATCCGCAGCGCCCTCCACGATCCCGTGCCTCACGATCTTCCGGTACATCGTCCTCCGGTCGATGCCAAGCAGCCGGGCGGCCTTCGCCTTGTTCCAGTCCGTCTGTCGGAGAACCTGGCGGATGGTCTGGGCGTCGACGCTTTCCTTCGGCAGTCGAGCAGCAGGTGCGGACCGCCCGACCGCGCGGAGCTGCGAGGGAAGGTGCTCCATGCGGATGGTGTCTTGACGGCAGCGAATGAACGCGTGCTCGATCGCGTGCTGCAGTTCCCGGACATTGCCGGGCCACGCGTACTCCATGCAGAGGGCTTCGACATCCGAAGAGACTCCTCGGATCTCCCTTTTCAGCTTTCTGTTGAGCTTGCCGACAAGGTGCTCGATCAGGAGAGGGATGTCCTCGCTCCGTTCTCTGAGCGGCGGCATCGAGATCTCCACCACTTTGAGCCGGTAGTAGAGGTCCTCCCGGAACTCGCCGCGCGCCACCCGTTCGGCAAGGTTCCTGTTGGTGGAGGCCGTCACCCGGACGTCCACCCGTATCGGCCGGGAGTCCCCCACCCGCTCGACCTCCTTTTCCTCCAGGACTCTCAGGAGGCTCACCTGCACGCGGGGCGAAATGTCGCCGATCTCATCGAGGAGAATCGTCCCGCCGTCGGCCCGCTGGAACCTGCCTTTCCTGTCGCTGGCCGCCCCGGTGAAGGCGCCTTTGACGTGGCCGAAGAGCTCGCTCTCCAGGAGGTTCTCCGGCAGGGCCGCGCAGTTCACCTTGACGAGGGGCCCGGCACTCCGCTCGCCCTGATGGTGGAGCGCCTCCGCCACCAACTCCTTTCCGGTCCCGGATTCGCCGGTGATGAGCACCGTGGTATCCACGTCGGCCAGGCTTTCGATCAGGGAATAGACGTCCTGCATGGCCCGGCTTCTGCCGACAATGTCGTGGAACCGCCTCCTCTCGCCGAGGTCCTGCTCCAGGTCGGCGAGGCGGGTCTCGTCCCGTGCGACCAGGACAGCGCCCAGGAACCTGCCCTGCCGGCTCGTGAGAGGGTAGGTGGAGACGCTCAAGACCCGGGAGGGTCGCCCCTCGCGCCGGCACTCGAGGCGGCGCCCCCTGACGGACTGCGAGGTGTCCAGGGTTTCTGCGAGCGCTTCGAGAATCCTCTCCTTGCAGGGCATCTGCATCTCGGCCAGCCTCTTTCCGTCGGCGTCCTGGCCGAGCCCGCACAAAGCCTTGGCGGCCTCGTTCATTTCCAGTACCGTCAGGTCCTTGTCAACGGTCACGATCGCGTCCTCGACGCTTGCGAAGATCGCTTCGAGGTGCACACGGTAGCGCTCCTTCTCGTCGAGCACCCTCTTGTGCTGGACCGCGACCTTCGTGAGGTGCAGCAGAGTCTCCTGCACAACTGGCTTGGTCACGTAGTCGAAGGCGCCAAGGCGCACGGCCTCCGACGCGGTCCGGATCTCAGGAAACCCGGTGATCATCACCACGGGGCATGTCAGGCCTCGCCCGCGGATATCACGGACGATGTCGATGCCCGTCTTGCCGCCGAGAATGATGTCGGAAAATACGACGTCGACATCCGTTTCGGAAATATGCGTCAGGGCTTCATCGTAGTTTCTGGCTACGAGCACGTCGTGTCCCTCGTCCGAGAGAAAGTTCTCGAACGTGTACACGATGCTCTCTTCGTCATCGACCACGAGGATCGTCGCCATGGGCACTTTCCCTCGCCGGCAAATCGACGAGGACGTTGGTGAACTCCCCCTCCACGCTTTCGATGGTGACCCTGCCGTGGTGGTCGGAGATGATGCCGTGGCTGACGCTGAGCCCGAGCCCCGTGCCGTTGCCACTCGGCTTGGTCGAGAAGAACGGCTCCATGACCTTGTTCACGAGGTGAGCGGGGATCCCGACGCCCCGATCACGGAAGGTGACGCGCACATAGGGGACCCCTCCCTCGCGCATCGGTTCGCCCCGGATCTCGAGAATCTTGTTGTTGTGCGCTTCCTGGTATTTCTGGTTCAGCGCATACCTGGCATTGTTGATGATGTTCATGAAGACCTGCTGGATCTGCTGAGGATTTGCGACGATCTCCGAAAGATGCGGCGGCACGTGAATGAGCAGGACAATCCCTTCCGCCTTCATCTGCGCTCGGGTCAGCGCGAGCGATTCCGAGAGGATGTCCGTCACTCCCACCGGTCTCCGCTCTTCTTTTCTCTCACGCGCGAAGGTGAGGAGGCCGCGCACGATGTCGCCGATGCGGTTCCCTTCTTTCAGGATCCGGCTCGCCAAGTCGTGTGGGCTGCTCCCGGCCGGGCTCTTGTTGCACAGGATCTGGGCGTAGTTGATGATGCCGTTGATGGGGCTGTTGATCTCGTGGGCCACTCCGGCGGCGAGTTCTCCGATGGACGCCAGATGGGCGGCACGCATCGTTTCTGCCTGCAGGGCGAGCTTTTCCGTGATGTCGGTCGCGACCTCCAAGACGCTCTCGATCGTTCCGTCTTCGCGCACGATGGGGACCGTCCGCATTTCCCACTGCCCGCCGTCGGGTGTCGACATACGAGCGTTGGCCGGCTTCCCGGTGGAAAAGCTGGTTGCCGCCGGACACCCGTTGCAGGGCCTCGATCCATCGTGCCAGAGCACGCGACAGTACTCTCCCGCGGGATCCGCGGCAACGGCGCTGGAGAGCACGCCGGCGCCCCGGTTCGCCCAGAGCACCTTCAGATCCCGGGAGACGAGGGTGATGCGGTCCGGCATGGTGTCGAGGAGCGTTCTGAACTGCACCGAAAGCCCTCTGAACTCTTCCTCGCTCTGCCTGAGGATGTCCTCCGTTCGCCTGCGCTCGGCAATTTCCTCTTGCAGCTGCTCATTGGCCTCCGCCAACTCGGCCGTCCGGGCCAGCACTCGTTCTTCCATCTCATCATACATTTTCGCCAGGGCCAGTTCCGCCTGCCGGCGCCGCCGCTCCCGAGTGTAGAACCCGACCGTCGATGCCAGCACGACCGATGTCCACGTGAGAACGGCGGCGAAAAGGAGGCGTTCGGTCTTGGCATATTCGTCCACGAGATTCTTCTTGGCCAGGATCTCGAGGGCCCGAGCCGTCTTCTGAACCTCCCCGAACACGACGTCGAACCGCTGATCGACGGCCGAGCCGATCCGCCTCGCCTCGGGATTCGCATGGAGCTTGAACGCGATCTCCTTGAATTCGGCCACGAGAGCCGCGAGCGTTTCTGCGTGTGATCGAAACTGGACAGCGACAGGCGGGGGCAGGGGCACACCGAGGTCGGAATGACCACCGTGGAGAAGTGCCCGGGACAGCTTCACCGCAGCATCGAGATCCGGCAGGATCTTCTTCGCATCGTCTTGCCTGGCGCTCGCGATCGCCTCGTCGAACCAGAGATGGACTGTGGCAGTCCGGGTCCGGACACCCGTGATCGCATCGAGATGGCCGAAGTTCAACCACTGCCTCTCGCTGATACGGTGCGACCAGAGCACCATGCCGATCGAAAGACCACCCAAGAGGAGTACCAGCGCGGGTATCCAGTACTGGTACGCCCAGATTCGACCTCGACTCACGCTCCGGTCACACCTCCCAGGCGGCGTGTCGGGACATTTCGCCTGCTGAAACCTGCGCCTTCCGGTTAATCGAATCAACTCGCAGAAGTACCCATTCGGCCATAGGTAGAACTACATACCGATAGGCCGTGACTGGTCACAGCGGCAGGTAGGATGAGCTGATTCAGTGAGGGCGCTGACCTACAGGAACTCGTTGGGCCGTTCGAAGACGCCCAGCACGACACAGCCGTCGGGCGTCCAGGCCTCATGCACCGAGCCCGCCCGCCGCCAGACGAAGTTCCCGGAGGCGCACGCGCCATCCTCGTCCACCAGCGTGCCCTCGAGCACATAGCTCTGCTCGATCCCCACGTGGCGATGGCTGGGCAGCTTGGCGCCGGGCTCCATCTTGGTGAGCGTGGTCAGCCGGCCCGAGGGGTCCTCGTACAGGCGCTTGATGTACACGCCCGCGTACTTGGTGGGCTCCCACTCGATCTTGGAGACGTCGAGATACGTCGACCGCTCCGTGGCCTTGATGATCATCCTGTGTCTCCCTTCGCGGGGTCCCCGCCGTCCAGCGCCTCGCGGTAGAGCTCCTCGGTGTAACCGCGGACCAGGAGGTCGTCGCAGACGAGAACGGGAACCCGCATGAGGCCGTCGTCGTGGACCAGGTATGTCTTGGCCTGACCCTCCGAGAGCGGGTCGCGGGCACGATCGAAGCGGACGACGTCCGAGCCGACCTTGATGAGCAGACGGCGGGCGCCGCGCGCCAGCTCGAGCGCTCCCGCCTCGTCCACGCGGTGCGATTCCATGGCCCGGCGCTCGAAGACGATCCCCCGGCGCGAGAGAGCCTCCCTCGCTTTGGCCGAGGTGGGTCAGTCGTTCTTGTCGTAAAGGATCACCGTCATGCGAGTCAGTTTCGGCGGGGAGGCTGGAGAAGTCAAGCGGCGCGCGGGCTCCACGAGCACCAACGGCTCACTTCGACGAACCACCGCGCAGCGAGCGCGCCGCGAGTCTGCAGCAGCCGGGGCCGGAACGTCCTGAAGGCGCCGGGCAGGCTCAGGACGATCCGGTCAGGGTCCAGCGGACTTACTTCGTGGCGAGGCGCTTCCGCTTGACGTACGCCCAAATCTTCTTCGTCATCTCCGAGGGACCGATGGGCTTGGCGCCCATGACCGCCTCCAGCGTGTCGCTGCAGCCCTTGAAGTTGATGGAGTAGCCACCAAACGCCACCTTCTTTTTCGCCATTCCGTCTCCTCCCTCCGTCGGCTTGGTTGTGGGGGCCCCGCCCGGCGCCTCCCGATCCGGCCGAGGGTATTATCTACGGACTCCGAGGGCGAGAAAAGGGAAAAATACTATCCCTTGGGGCTCCCCACGAGGGGATGACTACCCGGTGGGGGAGTATACCCCCTGGGGGCTTCCCGACCACCCTGGAAGGCGAGCATCACGTCCCGGGCGCGCCAGCCAAGCTGCTCCTCGACAGCTCTGCCCGACGCACAGCACCGAGAACTTGGTGATCATTTGGCCCTCCACCCCCCGTCGACGACCAGCGTGTGCCCCGTGATGTACCCGGCGTCGTCAGAAGCCAGGTAGCAGACCGCCGAGGCAATGTCCTCAACGGTACCGCGGCGCCCGGCCGGCACCACCGCCCGGACCTGGTCATCGCTCACCGCGATACCCCGACCGCTCATGTCCGGCGTACCAGGGCCCAGGATCTGTTGCGAGTGCTGTCGCAGGTTCGTGAGGATCGGCCCCGGGCACACCGCGTTGACGGTGATGCCGCGGGCCGCATAGACCACGGCCATCTGGCGGGTGAGCCCCACCACGCCGTGCTTCGCCGCGATGTAGGCAGCGCCGCCGCCCGTCCCGTTGAGGCCGGCGACCGAGGCCATGTTGACGATGCGCCCGCGCCCCCGCGGCAGCATCTCCTTGAGGGCGCGCCGGCAGCCGAAGAAGACGCCGGTCAGGTCGATGTCGATCACGCGGCGCCAGAGAGCCTCCTCCATCTCGTCGACGTTGAAGTAGCCGTCCAGGATGCCGGCGTTGTTGACCATGATCTCGAGGGGCCCGAGCTTCTCGACGGCGGCCGCCACGGCGCGGTCGACGTCGGCCGCGACGCTCGTGTCGCCCTGCAGGCTCTCCGCCCGGCCACCGGCGCCGGTGATCAGCGCCGCCGTCTCCTTCGCCGAGGCGCCATCGATGTCCATGGCGGCGATCCTGGCTCCACGCGCGGCGAAAGCCTGGGCGATGGCGCGCCCGATGCCCGATCCCGCCCCCGTCACCACTGCGGCACGGTCCTTGAGATTCATGGCTTCCCCCTCGCGCTCCGCTCACCCTCACCCTCTCCCCCGGGGAGAGAGGGGATGCGAGCCCCCTCTCCCTCTACGAGAGAGAGCGTCTGGGCGAGGGCGGCGCTAAATGGCCAGCGCATAGCCATCGCGGCGCGGGTCGGCTCCGGCCATGAGCGCCCCCGACTCGGGGTCGCGCACGAGACCCTGACCGCCTCCCACCACCCACGACCAGTCGTCGATCACATTGACCTCATGGCCGCGCCGGGCCAGCCCCTCACGCGTCTCGGCGGCGATGCGTCCCTCGGCGTCCAGCAGGCGGTCGCGATACACGCGCACCCGCGGCGCCTCGATGGCCTCCTGGATGTTCATCCCGAACTCGAGCACATTGACCAGCATCTGCGGCTGCGTCTGGAGAATCCCGTAGGAGCCCGGGGTGCCGATGCTGACGGCGAACGCGCCGTCGCGGAAGACCTGAGTGGGCGACATCATCGTCCCCGCCTTTCTCCCCGGCCGCAGCACGTTGGGTGAGGCCGGGTCGCGGTCCATCCACTTGAGGATATTGTTGAGGACGAGGCCGGTGCCGGCCACCGCAAAGCCGGAACCGAAGGGGGAGCCAAGGGTCTGAGTCACCGAGGCCACCGTACCCTCTGCGTCGGCGCAGGCGAAGTGCGTCGTCTGCTCGTTCACGAAGCTGGCCGGGTGCCCCTCGCTGATCTGCCCCGGCAGCCGGACCGTGTTGAACCGCTCACCCTCGCTGACTGCCGCCCGCTTCGGGTCGATCCTTCCCCGCTGGGAGGCCGCGTACGCCTTGGAGACCAGCCCGCGGATGGGCGCATCGGGCGAGTAGGCATGGGCCAGGCGGTCGGCCGAAGCCAGCTTGATGGCTTCGATGAGGTGATGCAGGTACTCCATCGAGTTGTGACCCCAGCCGACCACGTCGAGGCCCTCCAGGATGTTGAGCGTCTCGAGCATCTGGAAGGCCGAGAAGGGCGGCGGCACCGAGGACACCTGCTGGCCGCGGTACGTGATCGAGAGTGGCTCTCGCCACTCGGGTGAGAAGGCGGCAAGATCGGCTTCCGAGAGCCACCCGCCCGCCTCTCCGACCGCCCGCGCGATGGCCCGGCCGATGGGCCCGCGGTAGAAGACCTCGGCGCCGCCCTCCGCGAGCTGGCGAAGCGTTCCGGCCAGATCCTTGTACGTGACGATCCGGCCCGGACGCGGACCCCCATTGCCCAGGTAGAGCCGCTGGGCTTCAGCCGACCGCGCGAGTGTCGCGCGGGCTTGCTCGAAGAACCGGACGTTCATCCACGTTAGCGGCACGCCGTTCTCGCAGAGCTCGATGGCCGGCGCCAGCACGCGCTGGCGCGGCATGGAGCCGAAGCGCTCGAGCGCGGCGAGCCAGCCGCCCAGGTTGCCGGGCGTGGCACAGGACTTCGGGCCGCCCGCCAACTCGTCCTCGGTGGCCCGGGCGGGGTCGGCGGCCCTGGGCGCGCGGCCGATGAAGTCCAGGACATGGCGCTCGCGGCCGTGCGCCCGCGAGACCAGCATCAGCCCGATCCCACCGGCGCCCGACATGAAGGGCTCGACGACGTTGAGGGTGGACGCGACGGCGACGGCCGCGTCCACCGCATTGCCGCCCTCGAGAAGCATGCGAATGCCGGCCATCGAGGCCAGTGGATGCGCCGAGGCGACGGCGCCACGGGTACCCATGACGACGGGCCGGTACGCGTTGCGATGCGGCGGCATGGTCACACTCTCCTGTCTTCGCTGGGCGGCCTGGCTGCGAGCGTGCCGGACTGATCTCCGGTCGAGCGCCGGCTCCGCCAGCCCAACCCTGTCCTTGGGGGGAGGCCTCGGAGGGGCCCGTCGAGGCCACCTCAGGAAAAAAAACTCGCTCGCGGCGGCCGCCACGACGTCCAAGGACTCGAGGTGCAGCATGTGGCCACCGGCCAGGCGCCGGAGCCTCGCCCCGCGGATGCGCCGGGCGAACTCCTGGCCGTAGACTCGTAGTACCGCTCACGCAGGGTCGCCGGGTTGACGTCGTAGGCGAAGTTCGAGTCCATGGAGGTGCCCACGGGGAACCCCGCCACCAGCCGGCCGCCCGAGATCACGTCGAGCATGGCGAACTCTTCCGCCACGCGGACCGGCGGGTTGTAGAGCGCGAGGCTGTTGCCGAGCACGATGATGGCGGCGCTCTGGGTCCGCCGCGTCAGGGCGGCGGCCATGAGGTTGAGCGACGGCATGAGCCCGTAGGCGTTCTGGCGATGCTCGTTGACGCAGAGGCCGTCGAACCCGCAGCGCTCCGCGTGCTCCAGCTCGTCCAGGAACTCGTTGTAGAGCCCGTGCGTCTTGTGCGCGTCGTAGAGCGAGCGCGGGGGGTCCACCCAGACCGACCGGTAGTCACTCTCGAACGTCTCGGGCAGGAACCGATACGGCATCAGGTGAAAGAAGCAGATCTTCACGTCCGCTCTCCGTGCCGGGCAAGACCGGCGGCTCGAGTGCTCCACATGTTAGGATGGAGCCAGCGGGGACGCAAGCGCGCGCGACCGGGATGGCAGCGGATGCGAGGGAAGCGGGAGGCGCCTCGATCGAGGTCGTGAACTCAGATCCGACTCCTTCGAATTCCGACATCGCCCGCGCGCTCCGCGACGCGAAGTACCTGTACGTCACGACGTACAGCCGGGCGGGGAAGCCCGGCACCGTCCCGACATGGCTCTGGGCCCACGACGGCGCCGTCTACTTCACGACTCAGCGCCAGAGCCTCAAGGCGCGCCGCATCCGCGACACCGGCCGCGTCACCGTGCACGTGGGGACCAGGGACGGGCCGGCCTTCGAGGGACGCGCGGAGTGGGTGGACGACCGCCCGGACATCGAGCAGGCGCTCCTGCGCGCGTATGGCCGCAAGTACTGGCTCTTGGTGCCGCTCTGGATGGGACGCTATATCCGGAAGGGACTGGCCCGGAAGACCAGCGTCCTCATCCGCATCACGCCGCTCATATAATCGCTCACCTGCCGCTCCGCGCCCTTGCCTCTCCCCGGGGGGAGAGGGTTCGAGTCAGCGGCCGGCGAGGGCCGCGACCACCGCCGCGGCCAGCTCCCCGACGGCGAACGGCTTCTTGAGGATCCCGTCCACGACCGTGGCGGCCGAGGGATCGACGGCGTCGGCCCATCCGGTGAGGACCAACACCGGGACGTCGGCGCGCGAGGACTTGATGGCGCGCGCCACCTCCCAGCCGTTGAGGTCGGGCATCCCGAGGTCGGTGACGACGACGTCGAAGCGGCCCGCCTCGAAGCGCGCGAGGCCCTCGCGCCCGCCGGCGGCCGCGGTGACGCGGTGACCGTCAGACACCAGCACCTCGGCCACCAGGTCTCGGACCTCGGCCTCGTCGTCGATGACCAGCACGGAGCCGAGGCGCTGGGCGGGGGCGTCATCGGCCGGACGGGCGGCTTCCGCCTCTCGTTCGGCCACCGGGAGCCAGAAGGTGACCGTTGTCCCCCCTCCCGGCGCGCTCTCGACGGCGATCTGGCCGCCGTGACGCTGCACCGTCCCGTAGGCTACCGCCAGGCCCAGCCCGGTGCGCTTCACGCCCTTGGTGGTGAAGAACGGCTCGAAGGCCCGCCGCCTGACCTCGGGCGCCATGCCGGTGCCCGAGTCGCTCACGGACACGACCACCCGCCCGGGCTCGGCCCGCGTGGCGACCACGATGCGCCCGCCCTCGGGGAGCGCGTCGACGGCGTTCAGCACCAGGTTGGCGATCACCTCGCGGATCTCGCGGCGGCGTCCGGAGACCTCGGGAATGGGCCCGGGCTGGGCCTGCACCTCGATGCTGGCCCCGCTGACCCTCGCCTCGTTCTCCCAGCGCGATCGCGTGAACTCGACCGCCTCCTGGATCACCGTGTTGAGGTCGAACCGCGTCGACCCGACGCCCGCCGCCGTGCCGCTGAATCCCTGGATCCGCCTGACCGTATCCGCCGCGTCGACCGCCGCGCGCTCGATGCTCTTGAGACTCGCGGCCACGGCGGCGTCCGGCTTCTTCATCAGCAGGAGCTGGGCGCGCCCGAGGACGACGGCCATGAGGTTGTTGAGATGATGCGCGGCGCCGGCAGCCAGCTCGCCCACGGCGCGGAGCGTGGCGCCCCGGACGAGCGTCTCCTGGGCCGCCCGCAGATCCTCGAGCGTCCGCCTCAGGTCGCCGACCAGCCTCGCGTTGTCCATGGCGACGGCCGCCTGGCGTCCCAGGGTGGAGAGCATGCGGATCTCGCGCTCGCCGGGCCGGTGCACCTCGTCCCAGCACACGCACACGGCCCCGAGCGCGGTCTCCCGGCTGATCACCGGCACGGCGAGGACGGCGCGGCCGCCGTACTTCCGGACCAGCGTGCCGAGGAGCACGCCGGACTGCCCGTAGGGCTCGTCGTAGCCCGGCAGCGAATGCTCGAGCACGTCGGCACTCCACACGGGCTCCAGGCGCAACGCCGCGGCGCCGGCGGCACCCTGGCCCAGGCGGAGCGTCAGCCCCGGCTCCGCCTCGATTCCGCGGATGACCCGTGCGCGCAGGCAGCGCGCCGCCTGGTCCACCTCGAACACCACCACCCGCTGCGCTCCGACCAGTGCGGCTGCGCTGTCGGCGATGCCCTCGAGCACCCGCTGCGCATCCAGCGTGGAGGTCAGCGTCTCCCCGATGCCGCCCAGCGTCTCGACCTCCGTGGCGCGCTGCCGGGCGTCCTGGTAGTGGCGCGCGTTGTCAACTGCCAGCGCGATCTGGGCCGCGATCGTCATGGCGAGGTCCAGCTGGCTCTGCTGCCAAGTGCTGAAACTGCGGGCGTCCAGGCCCATCGTGCCGACGACCTGGTCGTTCGAGACCAGCGGCACGACGAGGGCGGAGCTCAGGTCGAAGCGGTCGAACCAGTCGGACGGCAGGAGCTGACTGTCCCGGGTCACGGGGATCGGACGCCTCAGCCGGATGGCCTCCGCATGCGCCGGCACTTCTTCCATCCACTGGTCCCGCTCGGCCTTGAATCGGGCCCACAGCCCGGGATCGGCGTGGCCGTCGGCGAACTGCGCCATGACGGGCACGAGATGCCCGCCGCGCCACAGGAAGATGGCGCAGCGCTCGGCGCCGACCGCGAGCGCCGCGCGACGGGTGGTCTCCTTGAGGAGCGGCGTGAGCTCCAGGGTGGACGTGCAGGCGCGTGCGACGTCGAGGAGCCCGGCGGTCTGCTGAGCGCGGCGGCGCTCCTCCTCGAAGGCACGGGCCTTGCCGATGGCGAGCGCCGCCTGCTGGGCCAGGCGCGCCAGCGTCGCCTCATGCCGGGGCGTGAAGGGAGTCGGGGTCCGGTTGAACGCCCAGAGGAGCGCGATCAGCTGGCCTGAGGGGTCGAGGATCGGCGCCGCGATGAGGGTAGCCACTCCTTCGCTGCGCGCCCATGTCTCGATGGCCGGCGGGCGAGTGAAGCGCGGGTCGGCCAGGTAATCATCGGAGCGCATGGGCCGCTTCGCCCTCAGGACCAGGCTCGCCAGCCCCTCACCGCTCTCAGGAGCGTACCTCGGGATGCCGTCGGTACGGGTGCCGGAGGGCGTCACGGTCCGCATCTGACCCGTCTGAGGGTCCAGCAGGGAGCACAAGCCGGCGTCGGCGCGCAGCAGATTTCGCATCTCCCTGACCACGCTGCAGAGCGCCGTCTCGAGCGCCGGCGAGGACAGGGTTTCCGACACCACGCGCTGCAAGGCCTGGATCTCCTCGAGGCGGTCGAGGGCCTCGGCGTAGAGCGCGGCGTTCCTCACCGCGGCGACTGCCGGCGCGGTCAGCGCCTGGGCCAGGGCCACGTCCGTATCCATGAACTCTCGGCGCGTCCGGGACATGCAGGCGAGAGCCCCGATCGGGTTCTGGTCGAGCATGATCGGGACGGAGAGGAACGAGACCAGCCCCTCGGCCCGGAACCAGTCCCGGTTCTGGAGCCGCGGATCCTGCTGCACGTCCGCCAGGACGAGGGGCCGGCGCTGCGTGATCACCCACCCGGACAGTGACCCGCTCGGCGAGAGCCGGTCCCGACCCGGCAGATCGGGGCACGTGACGCCCTTCTGCGCCCGGAGCCGCAGGATCTCTCCCGAGTCGTCGAGCAGCCAGATCCTCACGACGTCGATATCGAGGCGGCGACGCGCGATGCCCGCCAGGCGGTCCAGCACCTCGTCCAGATCGAGGGTCGCGGTGAGCAGACGGCTAGATTCGGCGAGAACCTCCAGCTCGCGGGTGCGTGGATCTTCTTTCATCAGATCTGAACGCGATTTGACTGGGTCTGGCGGTCAAGCCTCTTCGAGCGCGGCTCGGTTCGGATGCCCGCTCGTCTCTTCGGGGACGGTTGGACTATAGCGCAAGCGAGCCCGCAGACGCCAATCGCACTCCAATCGCCCCGCTTGACGGGCTGGCACGTTGGACGTAGCATCAATTCGCAAAGCACACGCGGGAGCTCGGGGAACCGGGCTGAGAGGGCAGCGACGGCGCTGTCGACCGCTAACAACCTGACCTGGGTAATGCCAGCGAAGGGAGGCCAGCATGAAGGTCTACCTATCCGGTTCGGCTTCGTCCATTCGGGTCCCGTTCCGGGAGATCAAGCTCACGAACGGCGAGGTCATCCGGCTCTACGACACGGGCGGCCCCTACACCGACCCCGACTTCACGCCTGACCTCAAGCAGGGGCTGCCTCCGCTGCGGCGACCGTGGATACTCGGCCGTGACGACGTGGAGCCGGGGGCTGGCGGCCGCTGGGGATTGCGCGCCAAGCCCGGCCGCCGCGTCACGCAGATGCACTACGCACGCCGCGGCCTGATCACACGGGAGATGGAGTTCGTCGCGTTGCGGGAAGGCGTCCCGCCCGAGATGGTGCGCGACGAGGTCGCGCGCGGGCGGGCGATCATCCCGGCCAATATCAACCATCCTGAGGCGGAGCCCATGATCATCGGGCGCCGGTTCCTGGTGAAGATCAACGCCAATATCGGCAACTCCGCGGTGACTTCGTCCATCGAGGAAGAGGTCGAGAAGATGACGTGGGCCACCCGCTGGGGGGCCGACACCATCATGGACCTCTCGACGGGCAAGAACATCCACGAGACGCGGGAGTGGATCATTCGCAACGCGCCGGTACCGGTAGGCACCGTGCCCATCTACCAGGCGCTCGAGAAGGTCCGGGGCAAGGCCGAGGAGCTGACCTGGGAAGTCTACCGTGACACGCTCATCGAGCAAGCCGAGCAGGGCGTGGACTACTTCACGATCCACGCGGGCGTGCTGCTCCGCTACATCCCCCTCACGGCCAACCGAGTGACCGGAATTGTCTCGCGTGGCGGCTCGATCATGGCCAAGTGGTGCCTGGCGCACCACCAGGAGAGCTTCCTGTACACCCGCTTCCGGGAGATCTGCGAGATCATGGCCGCCTACGACGTCTCCTTCTCCCTGGGGGACGGGCTCCGCCCCGGCTGCCAGGCCGACGCCAACGACGAGGCGCAGTTCGCCGAACTCGACACCCTCGGCGAGCTGACCAGGATCGCGTGGGAGCACGACTGCCAGGTCATGATCGAGGGGCCCGGCCACGTGCCGATGCACCTGATCAAGGAGAACATGGACCGGCAGCTCGAGGTCTGCCACGAGGCGCCCTTCTACACGCTCGGTCCGCTCACCACCGACGTGGCGCCAGGCTATGATCACATCACCTCGGCCATCGGCGCCGCCATGATCGGCTGGTTCGGCACCGCCATGCTCTGCTACGTGACGCCCAAGGAGCACCTGGGGCTTCCCGACAAGCAGGACGTCAAGGACGGCGTGATCGCCTACAAGATCGCCGCCCACGCCGCTGACATCGCCAAGGGCCACCCACGAGCGCGCGAGTGGGACGATGCCCTCTCGCGGGCACGCTTCGAGTTCCGGTGGGAAGACCAGTTCAATCTGTCGCTGGATCCGGAGACGGCGCGCAGCTTCCACGACGAGACGCTGCCGGCCGAGGGCGCCAAGCTCGCCCACTTCTGCTCCATGTGTGGCCCGCACTTCTGCTCGATGAAGATCACCCAGGACGTACGGGAGTACGCCAAGACCCACGGCATCGCCGAGGAGGCGGCCGCCGTGGCGCAGGGGCTCAAGGAGAAGGCGGAGGAGTTCAGGCGGACGGGCGGTCAGATCTACGTCGCGCCGCCCACGCCCTAGCCGAAGCTTGGGGACGGTCAGACCGTGGCGAAGAAGCGCGCCGGCGCCCCCTCGGTCCCGGCGATCTTGTAGAAGGGCGCCGCGAACTCGACCCGGCGTCGCGGCAGCGCACCCAGATTGGTCAGCCCCTCCATGATCACCACGCCCGCCCCCAGGATCACCCGATGCATGGGGAAGTCCTCGGAGGTGAAGTCGGGGAGCCGCGCGCAGTACTCCTCGAAGAAGTCGAAGCCGATATTCTTGGCTCCCCGGTCCACGAGCCACCGCGCCGACTCCGGCGGGAAGTACGGGGACTGGGTGAAGTAGTCGGGCCACTTCCCGTACATCTTGTCGGTCCAGTCCGTCCGGAGGAGCGCGATGTCCCCGCGCCGGACGTCAAGGGCGCCGCCGCGCTTCAAATCCTCGATACTAACCGCATGGTTGGATCCGACGTGGGACAGGTCTACGACCAGGGCCTCGCCCATCACCTGGTCGAGGGAAATCTCGGCGGTGGTGATGCCGTCCTTGAAGACGTGCAGCGGTGAGTCGATGTGGGCTCCCGTGTGCAGGCTCTGGCGCACGCTCGACACCTGCCAGAAGCCGGGCCCGCGCCGGTGCGGCGTGACCTCCAGGCGCAGATTGGTGGAAGGCGGGCTCAGCGTGTGCTCGTCCACGGTGACCGAGAGATCGATGTAACGGCTCATTTCGCTGTCCTCGTCATCGAGCGTTCACGGCAGGCTCACGATGGCCCGCGCGGCGCCGGTCAGCTCGACGATATCGAGGCCCGTGTCCGCCCGGTCCACCAGGTAGATGAATCCGCGGTCGTCCACCTCGACGTTGTTGGTCTGGATGGCCACCTTGCAGCGCTCGGCGCCGCCGACCTTCACGCAGCGCTTGTCCGTGCGGGCCGTCGTCGCCGGGATGTAGAAGCCGACCTCCCTGGGGTCGAAGGGATCGCGGATGTCCACCGCGCGCACGCCCGCATTGAAGTACGCGATGAAGACCAGCTTGCCGTAGTAGATCGGCCCGAACGACTCGTTGCTCGAGTGCGGTCCGAAGCGTCCTCCTCGGCGGCAGAAGTCCCCCGAGGCGGCCGGCACCTGGTAGGTGGCGACCGGGAAGGGCCTGGACTCCACGGTGACGTCCACCAGGAAGGTGAGCTGCCGCACCTCCTGGCACTCGTTCTTGAGCGATTCGGAGACGAGGACGACCACGTCGCGCTGCCGCCCGCGCGCGTTGGGGGCAAAGTCCGGCACCGGGATCCCAAGCACCGGGAAGCTCGTGTGACCGCCCCAGTCGGGCGACATGTCGAGCCGCCCCACCTGCGGGTAGAGCAGGCTCTCCACGGTCGGCGCGAAGGGATCCGGCGAGCGCGGGTCGCCCTTCAGGAGCTTGTCGCGATCGACGATCTGCAGGATGCCGTCGGCGCCCGTACCGTAAGCGAGGTACACGCGGTTGCGGAAGGAGATCGGGCCGTGGACGCCTTCGGGCGCCCGGCCCGAAGAGCCGGGCTCCTGGCCCGGCAGGCCGAAGTCGCGGATGAAGCGGGGGCGGGCGGGATCGGCGAGGTCGTAGATCTTGGTCATGCGGTTCGTCCGCCAGCCGAACGGCCGGCCGTCGGAAACGAGGTAGCCGATGCCCGTGTTGCATTCCCACCAGTTCTTATGGGTGCTGGCGAGCCCGGTGAGCACCGTCGTGAGCAGCGCGGGCTCGCGAGGATTGCTCACGTCCCACACCTCGTGGGACACGTTGCCGAGGGTGCGGAGCAGGTAGGTCTTCCCCGATATCCCTCGCGGCAGGTCACTGCCGTCGCACACGCGGACCATGGAAGCGCCGCCGGCCTCTGCTTCGCCGGGCGCGCCGGGGATGTGAGCGAGATATCGCGGCGCGCGCGGGTCGGTCACGTCCACCACCGAGGTGCCGTTCCAGTCGACGGTTCCCGTGAGCGGATTGGGCCGCCGGCCGCCGTGATGGCCGACATAGGCAATCCACCGGGCGCCCTGCTTGTGGATGACGGGCTGGTAGGCTGAGCGCGACTGGAGGTCGTCGTGGCCCACCAGGCGCATGTCGCGCTGCTCGGCGGGGCGGGTGGGCGCGGGCTCCTGCGCCAGGCCCGCGGTGGAGCCGGCCAGGAGCAAGACCACCGTGAGAGCGACGCCGACCCGCCAGGAACGCCCGCGCTGGCCTTGCATTGCTGTCCTCCTCTGGGCCCCGCCTAGTCTACCGCAAGTTGCCGCGCTCGGACGGCTGTGCTATGAGTCGAGCACCATGCGCGTCATCGGGATGATCGGCCTCGGGCTCCTCGGCCATGCGCTGGCCTCGCGGCTCCTCGCCGCGGGCCACGCCCTCGTGGGCTATGACGTGGTGCCGGAACGGGTCGAGGCGCTCGCCCGGCTCGGCGGGAAGGCCGCCGTGTCGGTCGAGGACGTGGCCGGGCGGGCCGACGCCGTCTGTGTCGTCCTGCCGACGCTCGCCAGCGTGGAGGACGCGATCCTCGGCGCTGCCGGAGTCGCCGGGCATGCAAGGATCGGCGCGACCGTGATCCAGATGAGCACCATCTCCCCTGCCCTCACCGAGCGGCTCGCGCGAGAGGTCACGGCATGCGGCCGCGGCTTCCTCGACTGCCCCGTGAGCGGTACCAGCGCCATGGTGGCCCGCGGCGACGGCATCATCATCGGCGGCGGGGAACCGGCCCTCTTCGAGCGCTGGCGCCCGCTCCTGGAGGCGATGCTGCCGCGCGTGGTGCACGTCGGGCCGGCCGGCCACGCCACCTTCGTCAAGCTCGTGGCCAACCTGCTCGTCGGCGTCCACTCGCTCGCGGCGGCGGAAGCGCTCACGATGGCGCGCAAGGCCGGCCTGGATCTCCCACGGGTGCTCGAGATCCTGACCTCGGGGGCCGCCAGCTCGCGTATGCTGGAGGTACGCGGTCCCATGATCGCGCGCGAGGACTTCCCGCCCCAGATGAAGCTGGAGCTGTTCCTGAAGGACCTGCACCTCATCCAGGACGCCGCCCGCGCTGTCGGCGCCCCGCTTCCCCTCACGGACACGAGCGAGCGCCTCTACGCCGCCGCGCTCCGGGCCGGCCACGGCGGCCTAGACCTGTCGGTGGTGGTGAAGGCGCTCGGGGACGCGGGCACCCCGAGCTGACCCCACATGATCTCGCTCGACTCCGGGACCACCGCGGCCGTCGCGATCGACATGCACCGAGGCCACCTGGACCCCTCCGTGGCCACGCTGCCCCTGCCCGAGGCGCGGTGCGGCCCGCTCATCAAGCGCGCGGCCGAGCTGTTCGCCGGGCTGCGCGCCCTCGGCATCCCCGTCATCCACGTCGTCACCGAGTACCGCGACGTCGCCGAGATCGCCGCCAACCCGTTCTGGAGGGCGGTGCACGACGACCCGTCCAAGGCCCGCCGCGGCATCCTCCGTCACAACCTGGCCGGCGGCCCCGGCGTCGAGATCATCCCCGAGCTGTACGATCCGCGCGACCTCGTGGTCCGCGGCAAGAAGCGCTACAACTCGTTCCACGCCACGGACCTCGAGTTCGTGCTCCGCCGTCTCGGCGCGACCACGGTGATCCTCGCCGGCATCAACACCACGACCTGCGTGCTCTGCGCAGGCTTCGAGGCGACCACCCTCGACTTCCGCGTGATCATTGCGGCGGAGGCGGTCGATTCGATGGACGGCGAGGAGATGCACCGCTTCGCACTCCGGCTGATGGCCGCCGCCATCGGCTGGCCGGCCGACAACCGGGAGATCCTGGCGATGCTCGCCGGCTGACCCCACCAGGAGGCGCCCATGCGAAAGGTGCTCACGATCGCCGGCTTCATGATCCTTTCCGCCGCCCTGGCGCTCACCGCGCCGGGCCCCGCGCCGGCCCAGAAGGGACCGATCACGGTCGGGCTCCTCCTGCCCCTGACGGGGCCGCTCGCCGCCAACGGCAAGGACATGGTCAACGGCATGCAGCTCTTCTTCGACGAGCAGGGCGGCCGGCTCGCCGGGCGCGAGGTCAAGCTGATCATCGAGGACGACGAGGGCAAGCCCGCCACCGGTCTCACCAAGCTGCGCGGCCTCGTCGAGGGCCAGGGGATCAATGTCCTCATCGGTCCGCTGAGCGCCGCGGTGGGCTACGCCATCGCGCCCTACATCGACGGCAAGAAGGTGCCCGCGCTCTTCCCCATCGTCTCGTCCGAGGACATCACCCAGCGCAAGCGTACGCCGTACATCGTGCGCACCGGCTGGTCCAGCTCTCAGCCATCCCACCCGTTCGGCAAGTGGGTGTACGACAATCTCGGCTATCGCAAGATCGCCATGATCGGCTACGACTTCGCCTTCGGCTGGGAAGTGGCCGCGGGCGTCCAGCGGACCTTCGAGGAGTCCGGCGGGCAGGTCGTCCAGAAGCTCTGGCCGCCGCTCAACACCCCGGACTTCGCGCCCTATCTGGCTCAGCTCCGGAAGGACGTGGACGCCGTCTACGCGGTCTTCTCCGGCGCCGACGCATTGCGCTTCTCCAAGCAGTACGCCGAGGCAGGGCTCAAGGCCCGCCTCCCTCTCATCGGCGGCGGCACCTTCACCGACGAGCATGTGCTGCGCACCATGGGCGACGAGGTCCTGGGCGTCGTCACCGCGCTCCACTACTCGGCCGCGCTCGCCAACCCGGCCAATCGCAAGTTCGCCCAGGCCTACGAGGCCAAGTTCAAGCAGGTGCCGTCCTACTACTCGGAGGGCACCTACGTCGCCGGCGGCGCCCTCAAGGCGGCCCTCGAGGCCACCGGCGGCGACATCGAGAACGCCGACAAGTTCCTCGGGGCGCTCCGCCGCGTGGATCTCTCCGACGCCCCGCGGGGACCCATCCGCTTCGATGACTACGGCAATCCGATCGAGAACGTCTACGTGCGCAAGGTGGAGCGCGTGGGCGGGCGGCTCCAGAACACGGTCGTCCACACCTTCCCCAACGTCTCGCAGTTCTGGACCTACAGGCCCGAGGAGTTCCTCAGGAACCCCGTCTACTCGCGCGACTACCCGCCCTGCAGGCACTGCTGAGGGCCCCGCCGAGGGCGCGGACCCGCTCCGCGCTCGTGACGCGGCTCCCACCCGGCCGCGGGCCGTGCGCGGACGACGACACTCACCGGCGAAAGGACACCCGTTCATGAGCGAGATCGTGCGAGAGGCGGCCAAGCGGTACCGCAACTGGGGCAGATGGGGGTCCGACGACGAGCTGGGCACGCTCAACTACATCACGCCCGAGGTCATCCGGAAGTCGGCGCAGATGGTGAAGCGCGGCGTGACCTTCTCCCTCGCCATTCCCTTCGACAACACGGGACCCCAGATCAACCAGCCGCGCCGCTTCAACCCGATCCACCGGATGATCCTGACCGGCCCCGATTTCACGACCGGCGCCTTCAAGCGTCCGGGCGGCGTGGGCTTCGCGGACGACATGGTGATCATGGCGCTGCAGTGCGCGACCCAGTGGGACGCGCTCTCCCACTGCTTCCTGGACGGCCGGCTCTACAACGGCTACGACGCCAACCTCGTCTCGAGCGAGGGCGCCAAGAAGAACGGGATGGAGAAGATGGCGCGCCACATCGTGACGCGCGGCGTCCTGCTCGACATTCCGAGCGCGAAGGGCGTGGAGTGGCTCGAGCCGGGCTACGCGATCACCTCCGCCGATCTCGACGCGGCCCTGCGGGTCCAGAAGGCGACGGCGGGCGCCGGCGACGCCCTCCTCGTCCGCACGGGCCAGATGGCCATGTGCCGCCGGCGCGGCGGCTGGGGCGACTATGCCGGCGGGGATGCGCCCGGCCTGTCCTTCCACACGGCGGGCTGGATCCACGAGCGCCAGATCGCCGCCGTCGCCACGGACACATGGGGCATGGAGGTCCGGCCCAACGAGATCCCGGACACCTACCAGCCGCTCCACCAGATCCTGATCCCGAGCATGGGGCTCCTGGTCGGGGAGATCTTCGACCTCGACGCCCTCGCGGCGGACTGCGCGCGCGACGGCGTCCACGAGTTCCAGTTCGTGGCGCCCCCGCTGCCCATCACCGGCGCCGTGGGCTCGCCCATCAACCCGCTCGCGATCAAGTGAGCGAGCCGGCGCGACAGCCGATCCGCACGTTCCTCCGTCGTCGTGGCCGATCCGCGCCTGGCGTGACATCGTGGATTCCCGATCAGGGTTACCGTCTGTGTCCCCTCTTGGCTCGTGCGAGGTGATCCAGGGTCGAGCGCCGGCTTTGCCGGCGCAACGATTCCTGGGGGGAGGCTTCGGAAGGGGGGCGAAGCCCCCCTCCGAGTTTCTCAGGCAACTCCCAGATAGCGGGACTTGACTTCCTCGCTGGCCATCAGCTCCTCGGGTGTCGAGCTATGGACGATCTGGCCGCGGCTCAGGATGTGCACGCGGTCGGCGACGGAAAGCGCCAGGGGCAGGTTCTGCTCGACCAGCAGGATCGAGAGCCCGTCGCGGCGCAACTCGCCCATCACCCGCCCCACGTCCCTGACGAGGAGCGGCGCCAGTCCTTCCGTCGGCTCATCCATCAGCAGCAAGGCCGGGTTGGACATGAGCGCGCGGCCGATGGCGAGCATCTGCTGCTCGCCGCCCGAGAGCTTGTTGGCCCGGTTCTTCTGGCGCTCGCGCAAGCGGGGGAACACCGCATAGACGCGTTCGAGGCTCCAGCGGCCGTCTCCACGGCGCGCCACCTCCAGGTTTTCTCGGACGGAGAGCGACGGGAAGACGCGGCGGCCCTGGGGTACCAACGCCATGCCGAGCGCCGTCATCCGGTACGAGGCCCACCCGGTGATGTCCCGGCCCTTGAAGCGCACCGTGCCGCGGCGCGGTGGCGTGAAGCCGATGATCGAGCGCATCAGCGTCGTCTTGCCCACGCCGTTGCGCCCGAGGATCGCCACCACCTCGCCGGCGCCGACCGTCAACGAGACGCCCTGGAGCACGTAGCTCTCCCCGTAGTAGGTGTGGAGCTCCGAAACCTCAAGCACCGAGGTAGATCTCCCGGACGAGAGGATCGGCCTTGATCTCTTCGCGTGGGCCGTCGGCGATGACCCGGCCGTAGTGCAGCACCGTCACGTGCAGGGCGATCTGGAGCGCGATGTCCATGTCGTGCTCGATGATCAGCACGGTCATGGCCGGGTCGAGGCGCTGCAGGAGCTCGGCCATGAGCTGGGACTCCGCGGGCGAGAGGCCGGCCGTCGGCTCGTCCAGCAGGAGCACGCGAGGTTGCCCGGCCAGGGCAAGAGCGATCTCGAGTTGACGCTGCTCACCGTGGGAGAGGTTCTTCACCGTCGTCTCGGCGCGACCCTCGAGGCCCACGGCCCGGACGGCCGCGAGCGCGCGCTCTCTCAACCGCGGGAACCGCCCGAGCGGGCGAAGCATGGCGAACTTCGCCCGCGTGAGCCCCTGGACGGCCAAGAGGCCGTTCTCGAGGACACTCAGGCTCGGGAAGAGATTGGTGATCTGGAAGGTCCGCGCCAGCCCGAGGGCGGCGCGCCGGTGAGGCGGCAGGTCGGTGATGTCCCGATCGAAGAGATGGATGGCGCCCGAGCTCACCCCGAGCTCTCCCGAAATCAGGTTGAAGAGCGTGGTCTTCCCCGCGCCGTTCGGGCCGATGATGGCGCGCCGTTCCCCTCGCCGGACGGTCAGGTCCACACCGTCCACCGCCAGGAGCCCGCCGAACGACCTGGAAACCCGATCGAGCCGGAGCGCGACGGACCCGGTCAGGGCAACCCTCTCAGCCCCGATTCGTCAACAGTACTTGCACGGCGGGTAGTCGCGCGTGTAGAGGGGCAGCCTCAGGTACTCCTCCGCGTTGAACTTCCAGAACTGCCCGACGTTGGGGAAGGTGGCGACCACCGTGTTCTGCAGCTTGCCCTCGACCCGCTCGACCTTGCGCACGTAGATGTTCTGCACCGGATTCCCCCACTGGTCCACGCTGATGGGCCCGCGCGGGGCGTCCCTCACGTCCACCTTGCGGAGGGCCGCCAGGAGCTGGTCGCGGCCCTCGACCTTGCCGCCGACGGCCTTGATGGCCTCCACGATCCAGCGCGCGCCGGTGTAGGTCGCCTCCGAGTAGTAGGACGCGCTCTTGCCGGCCCGCGCCTCGAAGGCGCGGGCGAACTTCTGGTTCTGGAGGGTGCTGATGCCCGCCGAGTAGTGGAGCGCCGTGACCGCGCCGATGGCCTCGTCGCCCATCTGCGGCAGCACCGACTCATCGGTCGTGGTGCCGCCGCCCAAGAGCGGCATCTTGTCCTTGAGCCCGGCCGCCTCGTACTGCTTCATGAACTGCAGCGCCAGTCGCCCGACGAAGAGCGCCAAGACGGCGTCCGAGTCCCGCTTGATCTGGGCCAGGAACGGCGCGAAGTCGTTGGTGTTGAGCGGCGTCCAGATCTTCTGGATGATCTGGCCGCCCGCCTCCTCGAACGAGCGCTGGAAACCTCCCACCGTCTCCCAGCCGAACGCGTAGTCCATTCCGATGGTCGCCACCTTCTTGTACCTGAGGGTCTTCGCCACCCAGTCGCCGAACGGATGCATCGGCTGGCTCGTGGACCAGCCGGTGCGCACGATCCATTTCGCCGGCTTCCGCTGGGTGAGATCATCGGCCGCGATGACGGGGAACGTCGTCGGGATGCGCTGGCCATCGACGAACGGCTGCAGCGCGTACCCGGTGGAGGCCAGGAGGCCACCCGTGAGGATATGCACCTTGTCCTGCTCGACGAGCTTGCGCGCCTTGGTGAGCGCCGTGGCCGGCGTGCCTTCGGTGTCCTCCACGATCAGCTCGATCTTGCGTCCCGCGGCCTGGCGGCCGATCTCGTCGAGGTAGACCTCGGTGCCGACGAGCATGTCCTTGCCCGTCGCGGAGAACGCGCCCGAGAGCGGAGCGAGCAGGCCGATCTTGATCGGCCCGCCCTGGGCGAGCGCCGCGGCCGGCGCGGCGAGCACGGACAGGAGGACGACGAGGATGAGAGGCCCGGTGTGGAGGGGCCGAACGGCCCGCGCGGACCGGCCCCGACGGCGACGGGACAGTCCACACGGCGGTCGACTTGCCCGACCGTCGGGCGCGGAGGCGCCCCGACGGCGAAACGATAACCCACACGGCGGTCGACTCCCCCGACCGTCGGGCGCGGAGGCGCCCCGACGGCGAGTCCCTAAACCAACATATCGCATGACCGACCTCCCCTCAGCGCTTGCCTCGACCCAGCCCGCCGACCAGGCCGCGCGGGGCGAAGAGGATGGCGCCGATATAGACGGCTCCCAGGATCAAGAGCCAGCGCTTCGTGTAGACGCTCACGAAGTTCTTGAGGAAGACGATGATCGCGGCGCCGACCGCAGGGCCGACGAGCGTGCCCGGGCCGCCCAGCGCCACCATCAGGAGCGCCTCCACCGAGGTCACGAGCTGCACGTCGACGGGGCTCACGAAGCCGTTGTAGTAGGCCCAGAGCACGCCCGCGAAGCCGGCGAGCGTGCCGGAGAGCACGAAGGCCAGGTACTTGTGGAGCCAGACATTGTACCCGAGGGCCCGCATCCGGGACTCGCTCTCGCGGACGCCCTCGAGCCCGAGCCCGAAGGGCGAGCTCACGAGGAGCCCGAGGAGGGCCCACGCGATCACCGCCGCGACGAGGACGAAGTAGAAGAACGGCAGCGGCCCCCAGAGGCTCCACGGCAGCCCGAGGTCGGGCCGCGGCACGCCCGAGATCCCGTTATCGCCCTTGGTCAGCGATACCCAGCGGAAGGCGAGCCCCCAGACCACCATGCCGAGGGCGAGCGTGATCATCAGGAAGTAGGTCCCCGCGGCGCGAATGGCGAGCAGGCCGAAGAGGCCCGCGGTGAGGGCCGCCACGACGAGCCCCGCGGCGAGACAGCCGGCGAATCCGACCTGGCGCTCGGTCGCCAGGATGGCGACGGCGTACGCGCCGACGCCGAAGTACGCGGCGTGGCCCAGGGAGGGAAGCCCCGTGTAGCCCAGCAGGAGATCGAGGCTCATGGCCAGGATGGCGGCGATCAGCGCCTGGGTGAGCAAGGTGAGCGGGTACGCGGGCAGGAGCGGCGCCACCGCCGCCATCAGCGCGGCGACGAGGCCTGCCAAGAGGGCGCGTCGCCCCATCAGACGCGGCCGAAGAGTCCCGTGGGCCGGAGGGCCAGGATCAGCGCCATGGGCGCGAAGAGCGTGAAGTAGGACAGCTCGGGGAAGAGCGCCTTGCCGAAGTTGTCGAGCAGGCCGACGAGGAGGCTCCCCACCATGGCGCCCGGCAGGCTGCCGAGCCCGCCGACGATCACGACCACGAAGGCGTAGGGGAGCACCTCGAAGTCGGCTCCGGGGTAGACGCCGAGGAACGCGCCGCCGATGACCCCGCCGAGCGCGGCCAGGCACGCGCCCAGCGCGAACACCGCCAGCGAGATCACCGGCACATTGATGCCGACGCCGCGTGCCATCTCGGCATCGTCCACCGCCGCGCGGATCATGGCGCCCGAGCGCGTCCGCTCGAGCGCGAGCCAGAGGAGCATCCCGATCACGAGCGCCACCAGCACGATGAAGATCCGATACGTCGGGAAGCTCGACAGCCCCAGCCGCACCACGCCCTGGAGCAGCGCCGGCACCGGGATCGTGTACGGGTCGCCGCCCCAGATCAGCAGCGCCAGGTCCTGGAAGATGAGCGCGAAGCCGATGGTCATCAGCACCTGGCCGAGGGTCTGGCCCGACAGGCGCCGCAGGAAGAGCCGCTCCATCCCGATCCCGATCAGCCCCACCGCGACGGCCCCGGCGACGAGGGCCGCCACGAAGCTGCCGGTGCGCCAGACCACCGAGAGCCCGACGTAGCCCCCCAGCATGAAGTAGGAGCCGTGGGCGAGGTTCACGATGCGCATGACGCCGAAGATGAGCGAGAGCCCGCTCGCCAGGAGGAACAGGAGCGCGCCGTATGAGAGCCCGTTGAAAGTCTGCGCGATCCAGAACTCGCCGGTCACGCGAGACCCAGCAGGCGCGCGGCGTTGCCTCGCAGGATCCGTTCTCGATCCGGTCGCTTGAGCTTGAGCTGTTTCTCGACCATATCGCGGGGCAGCTCGTAGCCCATGTCGAAGCAGAAGTCGCTGCCGAGCATCACGCGGTCCACGCCCACCGTCTCGATCAGATAGGTGAGCGCGCCCGGGTCGTGGCTGATCGTGTCGTAGGTGAAGCGGCGCAGATACGCGCGCGCCGGACGCCGCGCCTTCTTCTGCGCCTCCGGGCGCACGCGCTGGCCACGCTCGAGCCGCCCCGCGAGGTACGGTAGCGCGCCGCCCGCATGGGGCAGGCAGACCTGCAGGCGCGGCAGCCGGTCGAGGACGCCCCCGAAGACCAGGTGCGCCGCGGCGATCGCGGTGTCGAACGGGTTGCCGAGCAGGTTGGACAGATAGAACGGCGCGAGCCGCTCGGCGCCGATCACCCTGAGGGGATGGAGCAGCACGGGCAGCTTGAGCGCCTGGCAGCGCTCGAGAACCGGGAAGAACGCCGGATCCGACAGCTCCCGCCCATTGACATTGGTGCCGAGATAGACGCCGCGGATGCCCGGCAGCTTCGCGGCGCGCGCGAGCTCCTCGAGGGCCCGGCCGGGCTCCTGCATCGGAAGCGTCGCACAGCCCACGAAGCGGTCAGGGAACGCCGTGTGCGCCGCGCTCGCAGCATCGTTGAAGGCGCGCGCCAGGCGGCTCCCGACTTCGCCGTCGGCCCAGTAGACCATGGGCGTGGTGAGCGACAGCGCCTGGATGCCGACGCCCTGGCGATCCATCGAGCGCCGGCGACGGTCGAGATCGTAATACCGCGACTCCAGCGGCGGGGTGCGGCCGGCACTGACCAGGAGGGCGGGCCCGCGGGGATCGGAGCGATCGACGCGCGCGCCGAACGGCATGCCCGCCTGCTCAACGACGTTCAGAAAGGCTTCGGGAAAGAAATGGGCGTGGACGTCGATCGCGCCTTGGTTTGTCATGGGTCGGAATTCTACTATGAAGCCCGCGGGGAGGAAAGCCGCGCCGGCGGGTCCCGACCTGCCGTATAGTGAAGGCCATTCGAGGAGGGAGAGCCCGTGAGACTACCTCGCGAACGCTTCGACTATTCCCCGATCACCGGCCGCCGGCCCTGGAAGCTGCCGAAGGGCGCCCGCATCGCCATCTGGACCATCGTCAACATCGAGGAGTGGGACATCGAGAAGGCCATGGCGCGCCAGTACCTGACGGCGCCGCAGGGCGTGGCCACCGTGCCGGACGTTCCCAACTGGGCGTGGCACGACTACGGGATGCGCGTGGGCTTCTGGCGGCTCCTCGACGCCCTGACGAAGCGCAAGATCCGCGCCACCACCGCGATCAACGCCCATGTGTGCGAGTCCTACGAGCCCGTGGCGCGGGCCATGCTCGACGCGGGCTGGGAGTTCATGGGCCATGGCGTCATCCAGGGCGCCATGCATCTGCTGCCCGACCAGCGCCCGGCCATCCGCCAGACCATCCAGCTGCTGCGCGACTTCACCGGGAAGAAGCCCAAGGGCTGGCTCGGCCCCGGGCTCACCGAGACGTGGGAGACGCTCGACCTCCTGGCCGAGGAGGGGATCGAGTACGTCTCGGACTGGGTGAACGACGACCTGCCCTACGAGATCCGCACCGCGGCGGGGCCGCTGGTGTCGGTGCCGTACACGCTGGAGCTGAACGACATCCCCATGATGGTGATCCAGCACCACACGTCGAGCGAGTGGCTGGAGCGCGCCCGGGACCAGTTCGACCGCCTCTACGCGGAGGGCGCGAAGAACCCACGCGTCATGGCGCTGGCGGTGCACCCGTACATCTCGGGCGTGCCCCACCGCATCAAGTACTTCGAGGCCGCGTACGACTACATGCGCAAGAAGGCGGGCGTCTGGTTCACCACCGGCGAGGAGATCTACGAGTGGTACAAGTCGCAGAAATGACGCCCTACCCCCATCCTGCACCGGGCCAGCCGGCGTGCGGAGTCGGGGTGCTCGGGAAACACCGGAACCTTACGTTCAGTACGGGTCATTCACCGCGCCTTGCCCTGGTTCGCCACCGCCGCCGCGGCGGCCGCGATCGCCCCCTGATCGCCCAGGTAGTAGTGCTTGAGGGGCCTCAGGTCCGCGTCCAGCTCGTAGACGAGCGGAACGCCGGTCGGGATGTTGAGCTCGACAATGTCCCGGTCCGAGACCTCGTCCAGGTACTTGACCAGGGCCCGCAGGCTGTTGCCGTGGGCGGCGACGATCACGCGCCGGCCGGACCTGATTGCCGGACCGATGGTGCCGTGCCAGTACGGCAGGAACCTCGCCACCGTGTCCTTGAGGCACTCCGTGAGCGGTAGCTCCGACGGCGACAGGCTCTGGTAGCGGGGATCGGTCCCCGGGAAGCGCGGATCGGTCCGTTCGAGCGCCGGCGGCGGGATGTCGTAGCTGCGACGCCACTTCTTGACCTGCTCCTCGCCGAACCGGACGGCCATCTCCGCCTTGTTGAGCCCCTGCAGCGCCCCGTAGTGCCGCTCGTTGAGCCGCCACGAGAGCTCCACGGGAATCCACATGAGGTCCATCTCGTCGAGCACGATCCAGAGCGTGCGGATGGCGCGCTTGAGCACCGAGCAATAGGCCCGATCGAACGTGTACTCCTCGGACTTCAGGACCTCCCCGGCCGTCTTGGCCTCGAGGCGGCCCTTGTCGGACAGGTCCACATCCGTCCAACCCGTGAACCGGTTCTCCCGGTTCCAGTCGCTCTCTCCGTGTCGCAGCAACACCACCTTGTGCATCGCCGTTGGCTCCTGTTCTGGCGTGGTCGCTCGGCAGGACGGGCGCGGGCGCCCGCCCCCGACGACGCTTAGCGAAGTGTAGCCCGTCCGGAGGCCCGGTGTCGACCGTGCCGTCCTCCCCTTGGTCAGGAGCCCACCCACGACGCATCCGATGGCGCCCGCGCCGATGATCCCGATTCTCCTCCCCACGCCTCCCTTCTCCGGGCCTGATGGCGCTGGCCGGGCCCGACGCTCGCGCGTGAGGTGAGCATGTCCTCCCCCGCAGGCCACTCGTCTCCCGCAGGCGACTCGGTCGACCGTCCTAGCGAATCCCGCAGGGCGACCACGTGTCCGATCACCACGGTCACCGGGGGACGGAGCCCGGCGGCGCCCGGGCGCTCCAGGATATCGCCGAGCGTGCCGGTAACCGTCTCCTCATCGCGGGTCGTCCCGCACCGGATCAGCGCAACCGGAGTCTCGGGGGAGCGGCCATGGGTGAGGAGCTGATGGATGATCCGGGGAAGGTTCCCGGCCGCCATCAAGACCACGATGGTGTCCACCGCCGTCGCCAGCCGCGTCCAGTTCACCCGCGGCCCCGCCCTGCAGGCGTCCTGGTGGCCGGTCACGACGGCGAACGAGGAAGAGAGGCCCCGATGGGTGACCGGAATGCCGGCAGAGGCCGGCACCGCAACGGCCGCGCTGACGCCGGGGACGATCTCGACGGCGATGGCCGCCCGTGCCAGAGCCAGGGCTTCCTCGCCGCCCCGGCCGAAGACGAACGGATCGCCCCCCTTCAGCCTCACGACGCGGCGACCGCGGCGGGCGTGCTCGATGAGGAGGGCAGTGATCTCTTCCTGCTCCAGGCTGTGATTCCCGCTCATCTTGCCGGCGAAGATCCTGAGCGCTCGGCGCGGCGCTTCGTCGAGTAGCCGCGGGTCGACCAGCCGGTCGTAGACGAGAACATCCGCCCTCCGGAGCGCCCGGAGCCCCCGGACCGTCAACAGGTCCGGAGCCCCGGGGCCGGCACCCACCAGATAGACCTTGCCAGCCCGCATCACGTGAGCCCGAGCTCGGCCAAGAGGCGTGCCCTCGCCTCGTCGTGCTTCCCCTCGGCGACGAGGCGGCGGAGGTCATGGCCGAGCGCCCGCCTCCAGCGCTCGGCATGCGGGCGCTCGCGGCGAGACTTGAGCTCCTGTCTGACCTCGGTCACCAGTCGCGCGAGCGCCGCATAGTCCGAGGTGAAATAGCCTTCGAGCTCCTCCCGGATGGCGCGTGCCAGCGCCGGGCTCGCCCCGCCCGTCCCCACTGCGACCACCAGCTCGCCCCGGCGAAGGACCGAGGGGAGGATGAAGTCACAGTGGTCGGGGTCATCGGCAGCGTTGACCCAGACGCCGCCCTCTCGACCTTCGCGCACGACTCCCGCGTTCACACGGCCGTCGTCGGTGGCCACGAAGGCCAGATCGAACCCGAGGAGGTCGCCCGGCCGATAGTCGCGGCTCAGATGCCGGATGGCACCGGCCCTTTCCCACGACTCGAGCCGCGCGGAGAGGAATGCGCTGATCACTGTCACCCGGGCGCCCACGGAAAGGAGGCCTTCGACCTTGCGCTCGGCCACCGCGCCGCCGCCGACGACCACACAGGGGCGCCCGCTCATCTCGAGGAAGACCGGATAGTAGGCCATGCTCAGCCGTCAGCGCCGCGAGGTGGCGGGGCCGGCGACGGACCGCGCGCCGCCGCCACGAGCGCCTCCGGGACCACGGAAGCAGATAGTACGTTTATCGGTCGGAATAGTCAAGAATCACGCCAGCCCCCAGTAACCTTGCGATTTCGGGCGGCTCTGGGCGAATAGTTGTCGAGTGATCGGGATCCTGGAGCTATGCGGCGTCGGGATCGATGCTGTGTTCTTTGAGCTTCTTCCTGAGAGTGTTTCGGTTGATCCCGAGGATCTGGGCGGCGCGGACCTGGTTGCCCTTGGTCTCGCGCATGACGGCCCGCAGCAGTGGCTTCTCGACCAGCCCCACCATCAGGCCATAGAGGTTAGCGGAGGGGTGCCCGCGGAGACCCCGCACGCAGTCGTGCATCTTCTTCTCGATGATGTCCTCGAGCGAGGCGTCCGTGACCACGGCGGCCGCGGCCGAGACGGGACCGATGGGCAGGTGCTCGGGGAGTATGGCCCCGCTCGCGGCCATCACCATCGCCCGCTGGATCACGTTCTCTAGCTCGCGGACGTTGCCGGGCCAGTCATACCCCACCAGGCGGTTGAGGCTTTCGGGGGCAATCACCCGATCGCCCAGCGACTCGGCGTACTTGGCGAGGAAGTGCTCGGCCAGGAGCGGAATGTCCCCACGCCGCTCGCGCAGCGCCGGGAGGGAGATCGTGACCACGTTGAGCCGATAGAACAGGTCCTCCCGGAAGCGCCCCACCTTCATCATCGCCTCCAGGTCCCGATGGGTGGCGGCCAGCACGCGCACGTCCATCCGAATCAGCTCGTGCCCGCCCACGCGCTCGAAGACGCGCTCCTGGAGCGCGCGCAGGAGCTTCACCTGCAGCTCGGGGGGCATGTCCCCGATCTCGTCGAAGAAGACCGAGCCGCCATGGGCCAGCTCGAGCTTCCCGAGCCGCCGCTCCTTGGCGTCGGTGAAGGCGCCCTTCTCGTGGCCGAACAGCTCGGACTCGAGCAAGGTGGTCGGGATCGCCGCCGCCGAGATGCCGACGAAGGGACGCCCCGCCCGCCGGCTGTAGTGGTGGAGCGCCCGCGCGACCACCTCCTTGCCTGTGCCCGATTCGCCGCGCAGCAGCACGCTCACGTCGCTCGCGGCGACGCGCCCGATGGCCTTGTACACCTCCTGCATGGTCGGGTGGCGACCCACGAGCGCGCCGAACTCCCAGACCTCTTTGAGCCCGGTGCGCAGCGCCGTCACCTCTTGGCTGAGCCGGCGCGCGGCGAGCGCGCGCTCGGCCAAGAGCAGGGCCTCGTCCAGGTCGTAGGGCTTGGCGAGATAGTCATAGGCCCCTTGCTGCATGGCCTGGATGGCCGTTTCCATGGTGCCATGGGCCGTCATGATGACCACATGGGCATCGGCGTGCTTCTCGCGGATCTGCCTGAGCAGCGTCAGACCGTCGATGCCGGGCATCCGGACGTCCAGCAGGATCAGATCGAAGGGCTGCGCCTGAGCCTCGGCGAGGGCGGACGTGCCGTCCTTCACCGCGGTCACCTGGTAGCCGGCGCCGCGGAAGCCTTTCTCGAGGACCCAGCGCAGCCCGTCCTCGTCGTCTGCGATCAGGATGCGTCCTTCAGCCATGTTCTCAGTGTCAGGCCATCACGGCCGCGGTGACGAAATGCGGAGCGGGCCGGGGTCGGGGATGCCCTCCGAACCCCATTTGTAGTTTGGGGTGAGGAGGGCGCCCCGACTCCGGCCCGCGCGTCACGGTCGCTACCGCGCGATCGGGAGGAAGCATGACACGGTTGTCCCTTTCGAGCGCTCGCTCGTGACGTGGATGGACCCCTTGTGCTCCTCCACGATGCGATGGCAAAGCGCCAGCCCGAGCCCCAGCCCCTTGTCCTTGGTCGTGAAGAACGGGGTGAAGAGCTTGGCGCGGGTGGCCTCGGGGATGCCCTCGCCCTCGTCGGCCACCTGCACCAGGGCCATGCTCTTGAGGCCCAGGCCCAGGTCCACCTTGGCGAAGAGCGGGTCCATGCTGAGCCGGGTGATGAGCGTCACGCGCCCGCCGCGCGGCATGGCCTCGACAGCATTGCGCACGAGGTTGTGGAAGACCTGCACGATGCGGTCTTCGTCGGCCAGGATCGGGGGCAGGCTCGGGTCGTAGCGCCGGACGATCTGAACGCCCCGCTGGGCGGCCACTTCCTCGGACATGAGGGCGACGCGCTCGAGCAGCTGATGGATGTTGAGCGGGACCGGACGCAGCGTCACGGGCCTGCCCAGATCCAGGAGCATCTCGATGATACGGTTGACGCGGTCGACCTCCTTGAGGAGGACCCCGATATACTCACCCCAGCGCGCTTCTTCGCCCAGCTCGCGCTTCAAGAGCTGCACGGCGCCGCGGATGGCGCCGAGCGGGTTGCGGATCTCGTGAGCGAGCCCCATGGCGATCTGCCCCGCGGCGGCCAGGGTCTCACCGCGGCGCATCTCGGCCTCGAGCTGGTGCAGGCGGGTCACGTCGCGGACCACGGCCACCGCGCCCGTCACCGCCCCACTCCGGCCCGCCGTCGGCGCCGTGAGGATGCTCACGTAGACCGGCCGGCCATCGGCGCCCTCGACGACGGCCTCTGACTCCGACCGGCTCTCGCCGGTGGTGAGCGTCTCGCTCAGGTGACGGACCAGCGAGGTGTCGGGAGGGAAGACCTCCTTCACCGTCCGGCCGAGCGCGCGGCGCGCCGAGCGGCCGAGCAGCGCCTCGGCGGCGGGGTTCCAGAGGACGATGCGGAGCCTCTCGTCCACGCCCAGCACGGCGTCGGGCAGTCCCGTCAGGAGGGCCTCGTAGTCGAGCCGGCTCATTCGCCTCCTCGGAGGTCAGGCCAGCGCCAGGTCGGCCATGGCATTCATGGCGAGTGGCGCCCGCTCCCCGGCTTCGAGCCGGTCGTGACCGGCCGCGGCGATCATCGCCGCATTGTCGGTGCACAGCTTCCGCGACGGGACGTGCAGGGTCCAGCCTCGGTCATCGCACTCGCGCTGGAGCGATGCCCGGAGCGCCGAGTTCGCGGCCACGCCACCGGTGAGGACCAGCCTGCGGATCCCCAGACGCCGCGCCGCCCTCGCGGTCTTCCGCACGAGCATCTTCACCACCGTCGCCTGGAACGATGCCGCGACGTCGGCCACCTGGGACGGCGCGAGCGGGGCCGCGCGCTTGACCCGGAGAGAGACGGCCGTCTTGATCCCGCTGAAGGAGAAATCGGGGGCGCCGTCGCTCATCTGGGCCATGGGGAACCGGATGGCGTCTGCGTCCCCGGAGGCAGCCATGCGCTCGATGACGGGCCCCCCCGGATAGCCCAGCCCCAGGAGCTTTGCCACCTTGTCGAAGGCCTCGCCGGCTGCATCGTCGCGCGTCTGGCCGATGGGCTCGTAGCGGCCACGGTCGCGCGCCACGTAGAGCGCGGTGTGGCCACCCGAGACGACGAGGGCGACGAAGGGATACGCCGGCGGGTGCCCTTCGAGGAACGCGGCGTAGATGTGGCCCTCGAGGTGGTTCACCCCCACGAGGGGCTTGCGGAGCGCATAGGCCATGGCCTTGGCGACGGAGCAGCCGACCAGGAGCGAGCCGACGAGTCCCGGCCCCTGGGTCACCGCGATGCCCTCCAAGTCCCCGAGCTCGATGCCGGCCGCCTCGAGGGCGCGCCTGATGACCGGCACGATCACCTCGGTATGCCGGCGAGACGCCAGCTCGGGGACGACGCCCCCATACGGGCCGTGGACATCATCCTGCGAGGCGACGATGCTCGACAGGATCTTGCGGCCGCCATCGAGGACGGCGGCCGCGGTCTCGTCGCACGAGGTTTCGATCCCGAGGACAATCATGCGCTCAGCTGCTCCTTCACCGCTCGACCCCCGGATGCAGGCCCCTCGATCCTAACGCGCCAGCTCGGAGACCCGCACAAGCTGGAGCCCACTCGCCTCCCAGCGCTGGGCGTACTCGCGCAAGAGGCGCGCCGTGAGTGGCTCGCCGTGGGCGATCACGACCACCTCACCACGACGCTCCGCCCACGCGGCCACCTCCGCCCAGCTCGCCCGCTCCCCGTCCTCGCCGCGGGTGGAGTCCACCGCGATCTGACGCCGCGCCGTGCGCAGGCCCAGGTCGCGGGCCTCGTCGTAGGCGACCGACAGGTTCGACGTGTAGGCGTCGACCAGGAAGAGCCGCCGCGCCGCCAGCACCTCCAGGACTGCGCGCATGCGCGCCCGGTCCTCCGTGAGCCGGGAGCCCATGTGGTTGGTGACGCCGACTACCCCGGGCAGCGCCTCCAGGTATCGGCCGACCAGGCGTCGGATCTCCTCCGGCGGCATGGACATGAGGAGGGCTCCGGGACCGGGATCCATCTGCGGATACCGGTAGGGCTCCATGGGCAGATCCAGCAGGACTTCCATCCCGCTCCGCAACGCCTCGCGCGCGATGGACTGGGCGAGCGGCAGCGCGGGCAGGAGAGCCACCGTGACGGGACGTCCAAGATCCCGCACGGACTCGAACACGTCCCGCCGGCCGCCCATCCCATCCACGATGACGGCCACGCGGGGCCCGCCGTGAGCTGACGGCTTTGGCGTCTCTCCCACCGGGGGCCGGCGAGGCTCTGCGCCGGGCGCCGGTGCCCCGGAGCGTCGCGCCAGCCAGGGCACCGCGAACAGGCTCGCCTCGCCGCGGCGGGCCTGCCACTGATCGAGCCCCACGACGGCGACCAGCAATAGGACGATCAGCCCGACGAGAGCGCGCCACACTCTCGCCGGCATGACCGGGCCGGTTCCCTAGCGCGCCCGAGCCTGCGGCCCGGGAGTGCCGGGGCGGCCCTTGTCCAGGATTTTCAGCCCCTTCAACAGGTCTACCGCCCGCTGGAGCTGGACATCCTTCTTGAGCAGCTCCGGAGCCGTCTCGGTGCCTGATGGCGGCGGGGACTCACCGGGAGCCGCCGTGACCTTCGGCTGCTCGACGAGGATATCCGGCGTGATGCCTTTGCCGTGAATGGAGCGGCCCTTCGGCGTGAAGTACTTCGCGGTCGTGAGCCGCAGGCCGGAGCCGTCGGAGAGCGGGATGATGGTCTGCACCGAGCCCTTGCCGAAAGTCTGAGTGCCCAGGAGCACCGCACGACCCCAGTCCTGGAGCGCGCCGGCCACGATCTCCGAGGCCGAGGCGCTGCCCTGGTTCACGAGCACCACGATGGGGAAGTCCGAGAAGACCCGCTTGGAATTGGCCTGAAAGCGCATGTTCTGGTTGCGGACGCGGCCTTCCGTATACACCACGAGGCGTCCGGAGTCGAGGAACTTCTCCGCCACCTCGACCGAGGCGGTGAGGAGCCCGCCGGGATTGTTCCGCATGTCCAGGATCAGGCCCTGGAGCTTGCCGTCCTTGGAATATTGCTCCAGCGCCGTCTCGAGGTCGCTCGCGGTCTGCTCCTGGAACTGGCGGAGGCGGATGTACTCGATGCCGGGCTCGAGCTGCATGTTCCTCACCGACTGCACGCGGATCTGCTCGCGGGTGATCTGGAAGTCCTTCGGCTCCGTCCAGCCTTCGCGCACGACGCTGATCGTGACCTTGGTGCCCGGCTTGCCCCGCATGCGCTTCACGGCATCCGTGAGCTGCATATCCTTGGTCGTGATCCCCTCGATCTTCACGATGCGATCGCCGGGGTGGATACCGGCGCGGTGGGCGGGGGTGCCCTCGATGGGCGCCACCACGGTCAGCACGTCGTCCTTCAGCGTGATCTCGATGCCCAGGCCACCGAAGCTGCCGCTGGTCTCGACCTGCATCTCCTTGTACATCTCGGGGTCCAGGAAAGAGGAGTGCGGGTCCAGGCCGCGCAGCGTGCCCTTGATGGCGCTGTAGATGAGGTCCCTGGGCGGCACCTCGTCCACGTACTGGTTCTGGACGATCGAGAGCACCTCGGTGAAGAGCTTGAGGTTCTCATAGGTGGCCGCCGAGTCATTGCTCTTGCTGGCCACCCCCCCGCCCAGGGCGAGCGTGAGGACGAGCAAGAGCGCCGAGACCGTGACCACTTTCCTCATATGCCGGATGGGACCCATGGGAACCTCCCCGTTACCGATTCACTGCGTGTCGCCGCGTTTTCACCGAGCCTTCTTACCCTCGGCGGGGGGCTCCGACGTCCCCTCCGACCCTTATCCCCGAGGCTCCAGCCACTGCGCGGGATCCTGCGGCTTGCCCTCGTGCCGCACTTCGAAGTAGAGACGCGGCCCCTGCAGCGAGCCCGTGTCCCCGACCGTTCCGATCATCTGCCCCTGCCTGACCTCGTCGCCCTCCTTGACCTTGATCTGCGCGGCATGGGCGTACAGAGTGTAGTACTCGCCACCGTGGTCCACGATGATCAGGTTCCCGTAGCCCCGGAACCAGCCCGTGTAGAGCACGTGGCCGCCGTACACCGCCACGATGCTCGTTCCCTCGGCGACATCGATGTCGATGCCGTTCCTGAAGGTCTTGGTCCCGAACCTGGGGTGGATCTGGGCGCCGTAGTCACCGACCACCTTGCCGTCAGCGGGCCAGAGCAGGCGGCCCCGGAGAGCCCCAAAGCCCGTCCCGGGCACGCTGTTGGCGGGAGGCGCCGCGCGAGACCGGGCCGGGGGCGGAGTCTTCGCCATCCGCCGCTGCTTCTCCTGCAAGTCCCGGATGAAGGTCTCGAGCCGCCGAGCCGCCTCGGACAGCTCCCCGACCATTCGGTCGTGGTAAGCCCGCTCATCCTTGACCCGGGCCAACAATACCAGCCGTTTGGCGGCCTCGCGGTCGGCCCCAGCTCGCTCCGCCTCGGCTTCGGCTCTCAGGGCTCCAAGCTCCCTCTGTCGGGATTCGAGCCGCGCCTTCCGCTCCGCCAATCCCTCAGAGGTTACACGATACTCTCGAATCAGCCGGGCGTCCACCGTCGCGAGCGTCGTCAGGTGGCGGAGCTGGGTGGCTTGGGCGACAGGATCATCTCTCGAAAAGAGCAGGGGAAGGACCCCGCCCTGCGCCTGCAGCTTGTAGAGCGTCCGGAGTCGCTGCCCGAGTGCCTCCTCCTGGCCCGCCCGCTGGCCCTGGAGTCGGGCGATATCTCTCTGCAGACCCGCGATGTCGGACTGCGCTTTCTGGATCCGGCCGTCCAGGGTCATCACCTGCTTGCGCTTCTCGGTGAGGCGCCGGTCGATGGCTTCGAGACCCGCCAGGAGCCCGGCTTCACGCTTCCTCGCGTCGGCCGCCTTGGCGCGTTCCTCGCCGAGACGCTTCTGCGTCTCACGGAGATCGCGCTGCTTTTCACCGAGATCGGTCGCGCCGTTGCGCTTCTGGGCAAGCGCTGGCGCCGCTTCGGCGAGGACCAAGAGTCCGATCACTGCCGTGAGGCCGAGACGCGTCATGGCTGGGCGCGCCCTCTCGCGAGCAGGCCCCCCATGGCGCCCAGGGTGGCGCCTCCAACGATGAGGAGCAGCATCTTCGGGGGGGAGAGAAAGATGGCCCGCTGGAGTCCGAGCGTCAGCGGCAGCAGCGGTTCGAGCCGGGGCGCCGCGACGGCATACGCCGCTTCGAGGACCGCGAGAGCGATGATGGCGGCCACGAGCCCTTGGGCCATGCCCTGCAGCACACGCGGTAGCCGGATCACCGCCTCCGTCGCGCCGACCAGTCGCATGATCTCCATCTCGTCGCGGCGCAGATGTAGCACCAGGGTGGTGGCGGTCGTCACCGTCAGAATCGCCGCCAGCCCCAGCACCGCGCCCACTCCGAGGCCGACCAGCTGGAAGAGGTGCTGGAACTGCGCGAGCCCCTCCACCCACTGCGCCCCCCCCTGCACCTCGTCAGCCTCAGGAAGCCCCGCCAGGCGCCGCACCAGCGCGCGGGTGCCCTCCGGGGTGGCCGTGCTCGCATCGGGGGTCACTTCGACCGAAGCCGGAAGCGGGTTGCGCGGCAACTGATCGGTCAAGTCGGCCTGGGCGCCCAGCGCGTGCTTCAAAGAGGAGAGCGCCTCGCCCTTGGAGACATAGCGCACCCGCTGAACGCCCTCGACCCGCTCGATCTGGCGCAAGAGGTCGTCCAGCTTCGAGGCCGACGGCTCCTCTTTCAGGTAGACGACGACGCGGACGCGATCGCGCCACTGGTCGATGGCCAGTCCGAGGTTCAGTGAGAAGAGCCAGAAGCCGCCCAGCGCCGCGAGCGAGAGCGCGATGAGGAGCACTGCGCTCACGCCGACCCCCCCGGCCCGGCGCAGGTCCCTCACCGCCTCGGCCACCACGAAGGCGAGCATGCCGGCGACTAACCTCGGAGGGGGGTCAGGAGGTGGCCACCTAACAGCGTGAGGGTGCGGCGCTTGAGCTGGGTCACGACCCTGGCCTGATGGGTAGCCAGGAGCACCGTGGTGCCCCGGCTCCAGATGTCCTTCAGGAGATCGAGGATCTCGGTCCCCATGTCATCGTCCAGATTGCCGGTGGGCTCATCGGCCAGGAGCAGTGCCGGCGCCTTCACGAGGGCGCGTGCCAGGGCCGCCCGCTGGGCCTCACCCTGGGAGAGCTGATGCGGATAGGCTTGAGCCCGGGCCGAGAGACCGACGGCCTTGAGGCCGGCGAAGGCGCGCGGCGTGATTTCACGGCGGGGAGTGCCGAGCACCCGGAGGACAAAGGAGACGTTCTCGAAGACGGTGCGTCCGTCGAGGAGCTTGGCGTCCTGGAAGACGACGCCGATGGCACGGCGGAGTCGGGGGATCTCTGAGCGGTGAAGCTCCGTCACGTCGAAGTCCGCCACCTCGATCTCGCCTTCGGACGGCAGCTCGTCGCGGTAGAGGAGACGGAGGAGCGTGGTTTTGCCGGCGCCGCTGGCGCCACTCAGGACAACGAACTCACCCTTCTCGACTGTGAACGAGACATCGCGCAAGGCGGGAACTCGACCGGGCCCGTCCCCGAAGACCTTCGACACGCGCTGAAGCCGTATCATGGAGGACTGCCCACATTCTACCTAACCGCTTAGAGTTTCGAAAGTTTCTCCGCCATCAGCGCATTGACGAGGGCGGGGTTGGCGCGGCCCTCCGTGGCCTTCATCACCTGGCCCACGAGGAACCCGATGGCCGCCTTCTTGCCGCCTTTCCAGTCATCTACTACCTTGGGGTGGGCGGCCAAGACCCGCTCGACCACGGCACCAAGCGCCCCTTCATCCGCCAACTGCGTGAGCCCCTCGCGGGAGACGATGGCCTGGGCCGGCTCGCCCGAGCGGTACATCTTCTCGAAGACGTCCTTGCCGATCTTGCCGCTGATGGTGCCGTCGTCGACCAGTCTCAGCAATCCGGCCAGGTGGCGCGGGGGGATGGGGCAGGCGGCGATGGCCTCGTCGTCGTCACCCGGCAGCTCGTGGAGCAGCTCGTTGAGCACCCAGTTGGCCACGATCTTCGGCTTGGGGTACTCGCGCGACACCTCCTCGAAGTAGTCGGCCAGCCCGCGCCCCTGGGTCAGGAGGTCGGCGTCGTACGGCGACAGGCTGTACTGTAGGGCGAACCGCCCGCGGCGGGCCGCGGGAAGCTCGGGGAGGGACGCGCGGACCTCGTCCACCCAGCGCGGCTCGATCTCGAGCGGCGGCAGGTCGGGCTCGGGAAAATAGCGGTAGTCGTGGGCGTGCTCCTTGGAGCGCATGGAGACCGTCTGGCCCCGGTCGGGATCCCAGAGCCGCGTCTCTTGCACGATCCGTTCCCCCGCCTCGAGCGCGCGGGCCTGGCGCTTGATCTCGTGGTCCAGCGCATGCTGGACGTTCTTGAAGGAGTTCATGTTCTTGATCTCGACCTTGGTGCCGAGCTCCCGGGAGCCCGTCGACCGCAGCGAGATGTTCGCGTCGCAGCGCAGGGAGCCTTCCTCCATGTTGCCGTCGCAGACCCGCAAGTAGACCAGGATGGTCCGGAGCGTTCGGAGATAGGCCGCAGCCTCTTCGGAGCTGCGGATATCGGGCCTGGAGACGATCTCCATGAGGGGCACGCCAGCGCGGTTGAAGTCCACGTGGCTGGCCGGCGCCGTCTCGAGGTTGCCCTCGTGGATCAGCTTACCCACATCCTCCTCCAGGTGAAGCCGCTGGATGCCGACGGCGTGGGTGGTCCCGCCCACCTCGATCTCGAGCCGGCCGTGCTCGGCCAGCGGCTCCTCGTACTGACTGATCTGGTAGTTCTTGGGCATGTCGGGGTAGTAGTAGTGCTTGCGGGCGAAGCGGTTCAGCGCATTCACCGTGCAGCCGAGCGCCAGCGCGGTCTTGATGCCGAATTCGACCGCGCGGCGGTTGATGACCGGCAGGGTGCCCGGCATCCCCTGGCAGACGGGGCAGGTCCGCGTATTGGGCGCTCCCCCGAAGGCCGTAGAGCAACCGCAGAACATCTTGCCGGCCGTCAGCAGCTGAGCGTGAACTTCCAGGCCGATGACGGCTTCGAGGGGGGTATGGGCGGTCATGGCCTGGTCAGCATCGGCCGTCGCTCGCGCCAGGTCGTCGCGCGCTCGTAGGCGTGGGCCGCTCGCAGGAGCGCGGCCTCGTCGAAGGCGCGCCCGATGAGCTGAAGCCCGATCGGGAGCCCGGACATGGTGAAGCCCGCAGGCACCGAGAGCCCCGGCAGTCCCGCCAGGTTCACCGGGATCGTGAACACGTCGTTCAGGTACATCTGAAGGGGGTCCTCTTTCTCACCGAACTTGAAGGCCACGCCCGGCGTCGTCGGCGCCGCGATGAGATCCACCCGCGCGAAGGCCTCCACGAAGTCCCGTCTCACGAGCGTCCTGACCCGCTGGGCCCGGCCGTAGTAGGCGTCGTAGTAGCCCGCCGAGAGCGCGTACGTCCCCAGCATGACACGGCGCCTGACCTCGGCGCCGAACCCGGCGGCGCGGGTCTTGCTGTACATCTCGACCACGTCGCGCGTCTTCGCCACGCGCAAGCCGTACTTGACGCCGTCGTAGCGCGCCAGGTTGGAGGAGGCCTCGGCCGGCGCGATCAGATAGTACGCGGCGAGTCCGTACTCGGTATGGGGGAGCGACACCGGCTCGGTCCTGGCCCCCAGCTGCTCCAGCACCCGGATGGCGGCCCGCACCGCCGCCTCGACCTCCGGGTCGAGCCCCTCGATGAAGTACTCGGCGGGAATGCCGATCCTGAGCCCCTGCGCCCCTTTGCCCAGCTCGGCGCGGTAATCGGGCACGGGCAGGTCCACGGACGTCGAGTCCATCGGATCGTGGCCGGCGATGGCCTGGAGCACGAGCGCGGCGTCCTCGACGTCCTGGGTGAGCGGCCCGATCTGGTCGAGCGAGGAGGCGAAGGCCACGAGCCCGTAGCGCGAAACGCGCCCGTACGTCGGCTTGAGCCCGACATCGCCGCAGAAGGCCGCGGGCTGCCGGATGGATCCACCGGTGTCGGTGCCGAGGGCGGCCGCAGCCAGGTCCGCCGCCACAGCCGCGGCCGAGCCTCCCGAGGAGCCGCCGGGGACCCGCGTGAGGTCCCAGGGATTCTTCGTGGGGAAAAAGGCCGAGTTCTCCGTTGAGGAGCCCATGGCGAATTCGTCCATGTTGAGCTTGCCCAGCAGCACCGCCCCCGCGTCTCGCAGCCGCGCCACCGCGGTGGCATCGTAGGGCGGCACGAAGCGCTCGAGGATCTTCGACCCGCACGTCGTCCGGATGCCGCGCGTGCACAGCACGTCCTTCACCGCGATGGGCACGCCGTCGAGCGGGCCGCGGGAGGACCCTGCCCTGAAGCGCGCGTCCGCTTCGGCCGCCTGGGCGAGCGCCTGCTCCCGCGTCACGGTCAGATAGGCGCCGACCTTCCGATCGACGGCCTCGATCCGGGCGAGATACGCCCGGGCCGCCTCGGAGGGCGTGAGCTCGCCCTGGCGGAATCGCTGCCCCAGCTCGTGGATGGTCAGCTCCGTCAGCATCGCCGCGGCTACTCCTCGATGATCCTGGGCACGCGGAAGAAGTCGCCGCTCCGCTCCGGCGCATTGGCGAGCATCTCGTCCTGCGGGAAGGATGGTCGTGTGGCGTCCTCCCGCATGACGTTCGTCATCGGGACGGCGTGCGAGGTGGGCTCGACCCCCTCCGTGTCCAGCGCCCGCAGCTTGTCGATGTAGGACAGGATCCTGTCCAGCTCCCGCCGCATCCGCTCCTTGTCGGCCTCCGACAGCTCGAGCCGCGCCAGCCGCGCCACGTGCTCCACTTCCTCCAGCGAGATCTTGGGGTCGGTCATCGGCTACTCCCTCACAACTCCTCCAGATGCGCGTACTGGAGCGAGAGGCGCTTGCGCCCGACGCTGGCGAAGTGCACGGTCGCGATCACGTCGCCTCCCTCGCGCTCCAGGCCCACCAGCAGGCCCTCGCCCCAGCGCGCATGGCGCAGCTTGGCTCCCAGCCGGAAGGGGAAGTCGTCCGCCGCTTCGGGCTCGGCCGCGGCGACTGCGGGCCGCGACCCGCGCTCGACCGGCCGCGCGTTCAGCAGCGTCAGCTGCGCCTCCGGGACCTCGAGCAGGAAGCGCGAAGGCTCGGCGACGCCGTACCCCTGGATGCGACGATGGAGCGCGCAGGAGAGGACGAGGCACCGCTTGGCGCGGGTGATCCCGACGTAGCAGAGGCGCCGCTCTTCCTCCAGCTCCTCGGGGTCTTCCATCGAGCGCGAGTGTGGGAAGACGCCTTCCTCCATCCCGGTGAGGAACACCACGGGGAACTCGAGCCCCTTGGCCGAGTGCAGCGTCATCAGCATCACGCCGCCCGACTCCTCGTCGATCTCGTCGGTGTCGGCCACCAGCGCGATGGAGTCGAGAAAGGTCTCGAGCCTCACATCTGTCACGCCGACGCCCTGCTGGCCGCTGACAAACTCCTCGGACGCGGCGATCAGCTCCCGCAGGTTCTCGAGTCGCGCCTCCGACTCGGCGCTCCGCTCGGCCTTCAGCGCTTCGCGGTAGCCCGACGCGACGATAACCTCGTCGATGAAGGCCGGCATCGCCAGCTCCCGCCGGCGCGCCTCCAGCCCCGCGATCAGACGCGCGAAGTCCTCGAGCGCGCGGCGAGGCCTGGCCCCGATGTCCCGAGGAAGCGCTCCGCAGGCGGCCAGCGGACCCATGCCCTGTCCGCGCGCTGCCTCCGCCAGCCGGTCCAGCGTGGCCTTGCCGACGCCCCGAGACGGCGCGCCGACGGCGCGGCGGAATGCCGCGTCGTCGAGAGGGTTCACTACCAGGCGCAGGTAGGCGACGATGTCCTTGATCTCGCGCCGCTCGTAGAAGCGCACGCCCCCCACGATCAGGTGCGGGATGCTTGCCCGCCGGAGCGCGTCCTCCAGCACCCGGGACTGGGCGTTGGTGCGGTAAAAGACTGCCACGTCGCGGTAATCCGCACCCTCGCGGTGGAGGGCGCGGATGGACTGCGCCACGAAGGCGGCCTCCTCGTTCTCGTCCCAGGCCCGGTAGAGCGATGCCCTGTCGCCCTCCCCGTTCTCGGTCCAGAGCCGCTTGTCCTTCCGGGCGGTGTTGTTGGCGATGACGGTGGAGGCGATGTCGAGGATGCGCTTGGTGGAGCGGTAGTTCTGCTCGAGGGTGACGACGCGGCAGTCGGGGTAGTCCTTCTCGAAGTCGAGGATGTTCCGGAGATCGGCGCCGCGCCAGCGGTACACGGATTGGTCGGGATCGCCGACCACGCAGAGGTTGCGGCGCTCCTGGGTCAAGAACCGGATGATGCGGTACTGCGCGCGGTTGGTGTCCTGGTACTCGTCCACCAGGATGTGCGTCCAGAGCGTGCGGTACCAGGCGAGCGCCTCGGGCACCGTCTCGAAGAGGTGCACGACACGCAGGAGCAGATCGTCGAAGTCCACGGCACCGGCCGCCCTGAGCCGCTGTTCGTACAGGCGATAGAGCGCCGCCAGCCGCTCTTCGCGGGGCGTGCGGGCGAGCCGCTCCACTTCCCCGGGCGAGAGCATCTGGTTCTTGGCATGGCTGATCCGCTGCACCGCGCTCGCCGGCGTGAGCCCCCGCTCGTCGAAGTCCAGCTCGCGCATCGCCTCCTTCACCACCCCGAGGCGGTCGTCCTCGTCGTAGATCACGAAGGACGGCGGCAGCCCCGCGGCCACCGCGCGCTCGCGCAGGATGCGTACGCAGGTCGAGTGAAAGGTCGCGATGAGGGGCCGGCGGATCCCCGCGGGCAGGACCAGGTCCTCCACGCGCCGCCGCATCTCATCGGCCGCCTTGTTGGTGAACGTCACCGCGAGGATGCGCCGCGGGTCCACGCCCTCGACGCCGAGCAGGTACGCGATGCGGTGGGCGATGACGCGCGTCTTCCCGCTCCCGGCGCCCGCGAGAACGAGCACGGGCCCCTTGGTCGCCGTCACCGCATCGCGTTGCGAGGGGTTCAGGGAGCGAAGGATGCTGTCGGCGGTCACTCCCGGGGGGAGCATGGAGCTTCACCATACCACAGCGGAACGGGCGGGACCGCGGTCCTGTCGAGGTATCGAACGTGCACGAACTCGACAATGGCCTCGGCATCGGCGATCGCCTGCGTGGCCTCGCGGACCGTGTCAGATCGTGGGCGAGCGACGCGCGCGCGACTTGACAGCACCCGGCTGGGGTGATGTGGTGGACGAGGAACTGGTGGACGGCGGGCGCGCGGTGGCCCGATCCTCAAGGGCGGGCGCGTGTCGCTGCGGTCACGGTGCCGGGGCCGACCGACCTTCCGCCTGCCGGTAGCGAAGCTCCACCCTTGGCGCCGGTCGTTCGCCGCGCCGCCGTGGAGCTGGAGGCGGTGTGGGTCCATGATGTGACCGCGCGTGACTTCGGGCTCGGAGTGCGGCCGCCGAACGGCAACCGGCGCGCGCGCCGCAGGGGGGCGGATGAGCTTCGAGTACCACGAGCCGACCTCGCTGGCCGAGGCCGTCGACCAGGGCGCCCGTTTCGGCGCCGACGGCCGCTTCCTCGCCGGCGGCACCGACCTCATCATCCAGATGCGCCGAGGTAAGCTGAGTCCGCGGCACATCCTGAGCCTGCACCGGATCCCCGGCCTCGACGGCATCGACGCCAACGGCGCGGTGACGCTCGGCGCCCTCGTCACCCATCGGGCGCTGGAGCGCCACTCCGCCTTCCAGGGACGCCTGCGCGCGCTCGTAGAGGGCGCGGAGGTCGTGGGGGGTCACCAGATCCGGAACGTCGCCACCGTGGGCGGCAACATCGTCAACGCCTCCCCCGCCGCGGACGTCGTCCCCGTGCTCCTCGCCCTCGACGCCACGGTGACGTGCGTGGGCCCCGGGGGCGAGCGCAGCCTCCCCCTCGACGACTTCCTGGTCGGGCCGGGCCAGACCGCGCAGCACCCCGGGGAGCTCCTCACCGAGGTCCGTTTCCCCGCTCTCCCCGGGCACTCCGCCACCGCCTTCCTCAAGGCAGGCCGGCGCAAGGCCATGGAGATCTCGGTCGTCTGCGTGGCCACGCGGCTCACGCTGGACGGGGCGGGCGAGCGCTGCGTCGACGCGCGCATCGCTCTCGGCGCCGTCGCGCCGACGACGTGGCGCGCCCGGGGGGCCGAGCGGGCCCTCGAAGGCCGCGCGGCGACGCCGGACGTGCTGCGGGAAGCGGGGCGGCTCGCCGCGGACGAGTGCCGGCCGATCAGCGACGTCCGCGCCTCGGCGCGCTACCGCAGCCTGCTCGTGGAGGCGTTGGTGCCCCGCGCGCTCACGCGCTGCCTGCAGCGCATCCGGGAGCCGGGATCGTGACGAAGATCGCGCTGAGCCTCACCATCAACGGCGAGCGCCACGAGGTGCTGACCGAGCCGCACCGGACACTCCTCGACGTGCTCCGCACCGACCTCGGCTTGACCGGCACCAAGGAGAACTGCCTCGAGGCGGAATGCGGCGTCTGCACGGTCCTCCTCGATGGCCACGCGGTGAACGCCTGCATCCTGCTGGCCGCCCAGTGCCAGGGGCGCGACGTGCTCACGATCGAGGGGCTGGGGCGCGACGGCCAGCTCCACCCGCTGCAGCAGGCGTTCATCGACCACGGCGCCGTGCAGTGCGGCTACTGCATCCCGGCCATGATCCTCTCGGCGAAGGCTTGCCTCGACGAGCACCCCAGGCCGGCGGAGGCCGAGGTGCGGGAGGCGCTGGCGGGGAATCTCTGCCGCTGCACCGGCTACCAGAAGATCGCGGAGGCGGTCCTCGCGGCCGCGCGCGAACTCGCTCACCGGAGGTGATGGCCATGGCTGTTCCGCTGCGCGTCGTCGGCAAGTCGCTCGCGCGCGTAGACGCGCCGGGCAAGGTCAGCGGCACTGCGGTCTACGCCGCGGACTTCGCGCTGCCCGGGATGCTCTGCGGCAAGGTGCTCCGCAGCACGCTGCCGCACGCCAGGATCGTCCGCCTCGACGTCACTCGCGCCAAGGCGGTGCCCGGCGTGCGCGCCGTCATCGCCGCCGCCGATGTCCCCGACGTGCGCTACGGGGGCGGGCTCAAGGATGAGACGGTCTTCGCGAGGGACAAGGTCCGCTACGTCGGCCAGCCCGTGGCGGCCGTCGCGGCGGCCACGCCGGAGGCGGCGGAGGCGGGCCTCGCCGCTATCGACGTGGTCTACGAGCCGCTCCCTCTCGTACTGGACCTCGAGGCAGCCCTGGCGCCCGGCGCGCCGCTGATCCACGAGACGTGGGCGAGCTACACGGCGATTCCGATCCTCCACCGCGAGGGCAACGTCTGTAACCGCGCGCGGATCGTCGTGGGTGACGTGGAGCGCGGCTTCGAGGAGGCCGACCGCGTCTTTACGCATCGGTTCCGCACCGGGATGGTCCACCAGGGCTACACGGAGCCACGCGCGGCGGTGGCGTCGTGGGATAGCGGGGGCCAGGTCACGGTCTGGTCCAACACCCAGCTCCCGTTCGAGGTTCAGAACACGCTCGCCGAGATCCTGCAGATCCCGCCCTCGAAGATCCGAGTGGTGGTCCCGGGCATCGGGGGCGGCTTCGGCGGCAAGCTCCGGGTCGGCGTCGAGCACTTCGCCGCCTTCCTCGCCAAGAAGAGCGGACGGCCGGTGAAGGTCGTGACGACGGGCGAGGAGGAGCTGACGGCGGCCTATCCGCGTCAGGGCACATTGGTAGAGCTCAAGACGGGCGTCACCACGGACGGGCGCATCACCGCCAAGGCGGGTCGGATCTGGTTCGACACGGGCGCCTTCGCCGGGTCGGGTCCGGGCGTCGCATCGGTCGCCACCCTGGTCCTCGCGGGCCCCTACAAGATCCCGAACCTGTACCTCGAGGGGTTCGCCGTCTACACCAACAAGACAAACTGCGGGTCGTTCCGGGCGCCGTCGGGTCCGCAGTCGAACTTCGCCGTCGAGTCGCAAATGGACATCATCGCCGACGCGCTCGGGCTCGATCCTCTGGAGTTCCGGCTGAAGAACATCGTGCGCGAGGGCGATGAGGGCCCGACGGGACAGGTGCTCAACGGTGTCGGGCTGGAAGAGTGTCTCGTGAAGGCGGCGGCGGCCATCGGCTGGAAGGACCGCAGGCCCGGGCCCGGCCGGGGCAAGGGGCTCGCCTGCGGCTGGTGGACGACCACGGGCGGCTCGTCCGGCGTCTATGTGAAGATCAACCCGGATGGGACGGTGGCCCTCAACACGGGAGCAGCGGAGATCGGCACGGGCGCCCTCACCGGCGCCGCGCAGGTGCTCGCGGAGGAGCTGGGCATCGATCTCGTGGACATCAACGTGGTGTCGGCGGATACCTTCTCCACGCCATTCGATTTCGGCGCCCAGGGCAGCCGTACCGCCTTCGCCGTGGGCAACGCGTGCCGGGCCGCCGTCGCCGACCTCAAGCGCCAACTCTTCACGCTCGCCGCTGCCCAGCTCGGCGTCGAGCCGGACACCCTCGCGCTCGCCGACAAGCACGTCGTCGCAGACGGCAAGCGACTGTCACTCGCGGATCTCGCGCGCCTGTCCCAGCAGACGGGCGGCGGCCTCATCGCCCACGGCACCTTCATCGCACCCCCCACGCCGTACGACACCAAGCGCGTCGAGAACCACGCCTACCCGGCCTTCCATTCGCCGAGCTTTCATGCTCATGCGGTGGACCTTTCCGTGGACCCTGACACGGGCGAGATCACCGTCCACAGGTACGTGGTCGCTCAGGACGTGGGCTTCGCCCTGAACCCCATCTACATCGAGGGGCAGATCGAGGGCGGCGTGGCGCAGGGTCTGGGGCAGGCGCTCTCGGAGGAGATCGTCTACGAGGGTGGGCATGTCCTGAACCCGAACCTCACCGATTACAAGATGCCCACCACGCTCGACCTGCCGCGCGTCGAGTCCATCCTGGTCCAGCACCCCAGCCTGGCTGGGCCCTACGGCGCCAAGGGGGTGGGGGAGCCGCCCAACATCGAGCCGCCCGCCGCGGTCGCCAACGCCGTGGCGGCGGCGACGGGACTGCGCATCACGTCCCTGCCCATCACCGCGGAGAAGATCGCGCTCGGCCTCGTGGACGCGAGAGCGAGCGGAGCCTGACCCATGACCCCCTCTTCCCCGCGAGAGGAGAGGGGTCGTGAGTGGGAGCGTACGGCGCGGGGCGCGCCCGTGATTGAGGCAGCCTAGGAGCCTGCCGGAGAAGACCTCATGCAAGGTGATCGAGCTTCGACCGCCGGCTTTGCCGGCGCAACGATTCCTGGGGGGAGGCTTCGGAAGGGGGGCGAAGCCCCCCTCCGAGTCTTCTGGCGGCCATGACGCTCCGCACGGGACTCCTCCTGCTGCCGGCTTACGAGCCCGCCCGGCTGGCCGCGCTGGCCGAGCTGGCCGAGGGCACGGGTTATGACGACCTCTGGCTCGCGGACGAGCGCTTCTTCCGCGAGGTCTATGCGTGCCTGACGCTGTGCGCGCTGCGCACGCGCCGCATCCGCCTCGGCCCGTGCGTGACCGACCCGTACTCGCGACACCCCGCGCTCACGGCCATGGCCATCGCCACCCTCGACGAGCTCTCGAACCGCCGCGCCGTGCTCGGCATCGGCGCCGGCCTGAGCGGCTTCCGCGAGCTGGGCGTGGACGCCAGCCGCTCGGCCGTCGCCATCCGCGAGGCGGTCGAGCTGATCCGCCGGCTCCTCGCCGGGGAGACGGTGACGGTGAAGGGCCGCGAGATCGGCTTCACGGACGGCCGCCTCGACTTCACTCCGCCCCGCCCCGACCTGCCCATCTACGTCGCCTCGCAGCGGGCGTGGGGGTGCCGCGCGGCGGGCCAGGTGGCGGACGGCGCCATCATGCAGGGCGCGCTGGCGGACCCGCTCGTGCGGTTCCTCCGCGAGACCGTCCACGACGCCGCCGGGCAGGCGGGGCGCGACCCCGCTCGGGTCGCGCTGGTGGCGCGGCTCAACGTGTGCGTGGCCGACGACAGGGCGGCCGCGCGCGATGTCATGCGCCCGACCGTCGCACGCAGCCTGAGCGCGCAGCGGCCCGATTTTTTCACCTTCGCGACGGCGGGGCTCACGCTGCCCGCCGGGCTTCGGGAGAAGGTGCTGGCGCTGCCCTACACCCACGACCCGGCGCCACTCCGCGCGGTGGCCCCCGAGGTGCCCGACGAGTTCGTCGACGCGGTGACGCTGACGGGACCACCCGAGGCGATCGCCCCCGAGGTGGTCCGCCTCGCCAAGAGCGGCATCGCCGAGGTCATGGTGTACCCGCTCGCGCTGGACGGTCGGATCGAGACGACCATCGAGCGCTTCCAGGGTGAGGTCATGCCGCGGGTGCGAGCCCTGCTGCGATGAGCGTGACGGTCCACATGCACGGGAACCTGCGGCGGTTCATGCCGGAGGGCAGGGACCGCATGGCGATGGAAATGCCGCCGGGAACCACCATCGAGGCGCTCCTCGCCTCTCTCGGCGCCGGACGCGACACGTGGCTGGTCGCGGTGAACGGCGCCGCCTGCGAGAAGGACCGCGTCCTGCAGAAGGGCGACCTGCTGGACTGTTTCGAGCCCGTCGCCGGCGGATCAGGAAGGGAGAGAGTGCGATGAAGGTGCGGTACGTGATCACGACGCTGAAGAACGGAGTCGATCCCGCCGCGTATGAGAAGTGGCTGCGCGAGTACGACTACAAGGTGGCGAGGACGCTGCCGAGCATCATCAGCTACAAGACGCACCGGATCGAGGGGCCGATCAACGGTGCCGCGGACGCGGGCTGGCACTACATCGAGCGGATCGAGATCCGCGACGCCGAGCAGTACCAGAAGGACCTCGCCTCGCCGGCCGGGCAGGAGCTGATCCGCCAGCTCTACGAGAACTACCTGGAGCGGCCGAAGAACATCTTCTTCTGGACGGAGCCGATCGATGAGTAACCCCGAGGCAGGGAGGAGGCCCAGCATGAGCAGGCGGATGGATCGCCGGTCGTTCCTGAGGATCGCCGCAGGGGCGGCCGCGCTCGGCGGCGCCGCCGTTCCCCCGCTCCGGTCGGGGGCGCAGGACAAGCGCACCCTCGTCGTCGCGTGGGACACCGATATCGACACGCTCGACCCCGCCCACTTCAAGGCCATTGGCGGCTACGTCACCGTGGCCAACTGCTACGACACCCTCATCGGCTGGAAGGTCCGGCCCATCAAGGACAAGCCGGGCCTCTTCCGCTCCCAGCCGGCCGAGTGGGACGCGATGATCGCCGAGTCCTGGTCGACGGAGCGGGACGGGGCTACCCTCGTGTTCAAGATCCGCAAAGGCGCGAAGTTCCCGAGCGGGCGGCCCGTCACCGCCCACGCCGCCAAGTACTGCTTCGACCGGGGCCTGCAGTCGCCCGGTTACATGCGCCTCGTCATCCCGAGCCTGATCCAAGTGAGCTCGCCCGACCAGTTCGAGGTGCGCGACGACTACACCTTCGCCATCAAGATGAACGCGCCGAGTCCGATGGCGCTGGACGTCGTCACCCTCTCGAACAACGCCATCATGGACCCCGAGGAGGTCAAGGCGCACGCCACCAAGGACGACCCGTGGGCGGGGGAGTGGATGAAGCGCAACGTCGCCGGTGTCGGCCCCTACCGCCTCGTGAGGAACGAGCCCGGCGTGGAGATCGTGCTGGAGTCGAGCTCGGGGTACTGGCGGCCGGAGCCGTACTTCCAGCGGATCACCCTCAAGTTCGTGCCCAACGAGACCGACCGGGTGCTCCTCCTCAAGAAGAAGGCGATCGACATGGTGGTGGGCCGTCCGGGGCTCTCGCCCAAGAACGTGAAGAGCCTGGAGGGCGAGCAAGGCCTCAAGGTCTTCCAGGTCCCCGACACCACCTGCCACTGGCTCTGCATGAACGGCAGCAAGCCGCCCTTCGACAACGTGAAGGTGCGGCAGGCCGTGAACTACGCCATCCCCATCCAGGCCATCCTGCCCAACGTGCTCTACGGGTACGGGACGCAGATGAAGAGCCCGATCCCGCACCTCACCCCGGGCTACAGCGGGACGCTCTCGCCGTACAAGCACGATATCGAGAAGGCCAAGCAGCTCATGAAGGAGGCGGGCGTGACGGGGCCGGTGCCCGTCGACCTCGCCATCCGCGTGGGCTACACGACCCATGAGGCGGCCTCGGTCTGGATCCAGCGCGAGCTGGAGAAGATCGGCTTCAAGGTCAACATCGTGCGCGAGACCGACGCCACCTTCCGCCAGGTGGCCATCAAGGGCGGCCACGCGCTGTCGATGGAGTCGTTCCAGTCCTGGGTCAACGACCCCTGGTACCACCTGGTGTTCAACTTCCACACCAAGTCCAAGTTTACCAACGCCTCGCTTTACTCGAACCCGGTGCTCGACAGGCTGATCGACGAGAGCATGCACGAGACGAACCGGGACAAGCGCCTCGGCTCCGCCCTCGTCGCCCAGAAGATCCTCATCGACGACGCGGTGTGGGGCTTCCTCTGGTACGACAGCTGGACGCGGGTCATGAAGGCGGACTTGAGCGGCATCGAGAAGCGCTGGGACACCTTCGAGCGGTACTACGCCGCCAAGCGCATCTAGTGTCCCGATCCAGAAGTTTGCCGACAAAGCGCCGGGCGGGGCCAGGGGCCCTCTCCCCGGAACACGCTGCGGCGCAACCCGTCGCGCCCGCTCGTAACGGGCCACGAGATTGAGGTCTGCGGCTTCGGCAACGCGCAGAAGCCACGGTTCCGGGGAGAGGGCCCCTGGCCCCGCCCGGCGCCGCGAGTCAAGAAATCTCTGAATCGAAACACTAGCGGATGCGGAAACCCCCGCGGGCTGCTCAAGAGGATCCGGATGCGAGGCGGCGAGCGCCGCGGCACTCCGAGGCGTACTCTCTGTACGCCGAGAAGCACCGCAAGCCGGCCAGCGAAGCAGATGCACCTTTTTCAGCCGCCCGCTAGTCAGGTGTGCTGTCCCCGAGGTTCGCTAACGAATTCCCTGGGCTCAAATTGGTTGGCGAACCTCGGAGATGGAAGACTCAGAGTGTCCCGAGTGATACGTCCGTCAACTCGCGGCGCCGGGCGGGGCGGGGGGCCCTCTCCGCGGAACCGTGGCTTCTGGGCGCTGCCGGAGGCGAAGAGCTCGATCTCGTGGCCCGTCACGAGTCGCTGCAGCGGGTTGCGGCTCAGCGTGTTCCGCGGAGAGGGCCCCCCGCCCCGCCCGGCGCTTTGCCGGCGAATCTCCGGGAGAGGCCGCTAGGCGATGGGATTCGGCGGGTACGTCCTCCAGCGCCTGCTCCTGGTCATCCCGACGCTCTTCGGAGTGACGCTCATCGCGTTCACGCTGACCTATCTGCTTCCGGGCAACCCCGCCCTCGTCAAGGCGGGAGCCCTCGCCACCCCCGAGCACGTGGCGGAGATCGAGCGCCGGATGGGGCTCGACCGATCCGTGCCCGTCCAGTACTGGCGCTACGTGACCAGCCTCCTCCACGGCGATCTCGGCGAGAGCTCCTCCACCGGACGCCCCGTGCTGGAAGACTTTCGGCAGCGCGTCCCCGCCACCCTGGAGCTGACCCTGGCCAGCCTCGTCGTCGCCGTGGCCATCGGCATCCCGTTCGGGGTGCTGTCCGCCGTCCACCGCGACACCGTGCTCGACCACGCGAGCCGCCTCCTCGGGGTGGGCGGGGTGGCCATGCCGAGCTTCTGGACGGGCTTGCTCCTCCTCTATGTCTTCTTCTACCTGCTCGGGGTGGCGCCGGCGCCGCTCGGCCGCATCGCCGCCGACGTCACGCCGCCCACGCGGATCCTCGGCCTCTACGTGGTCGACGCCCTCCTCACCGCGAACGGGGCGGCCCTCGTCTCCAGCCTCCACCACCTCATGCTGCCCGCCCTCACGCTCGGCTTCGCCGTCATGGCACCCCTCACGCGCATGGTGCGGGCGACCATGCTGGAGATCCTCGAGTCCGACTATGTGAAGGCAGCGTGGGCGGCGGGGCTGCCCCGGCGCCGGGTCATCTACGGAGACGCCCTCCGCAACGCCCTCATCCCTGTCATCACCCTCCTCGGCGTCATCTTCGGCTTCCTCATGGCCGGCAACGTGGTGGTGGAGATGGTCTTCGCGTGGCCGGGGCTCGGCCACTACGCGGTCACCTCTCTGATGACGAAGGACCCGGGGCCCATCCAGTCCTTCGTGCTCTTCGTGGCCGTGATGTACGTCTTCATCAACCTCGGCGTGGACCTGCTCTACGGCCTCGCCGACCCGCGGATCCGGCTGCGCTGATGCGCTGGCGCCGCCTCACCCGAAACCGGCTGTCGTTCGTCGCCCTCTGCGTCATCCTCGCCGTCACGCTGGCGTCGTTGCTGGCCCCGTGGCTGGCGCCGTACGACCCCGACAACCCGGACGCCCTAGCCACGCTGGCGAGCGTGTCGCTGCGCCATCCCCTCGGCACCGACGTCTACGGCCGCGACCAGCTGTCGCGCGTCATCCACGCGGGCCGGGTCGATCTGCTGGTCGCCCTGAGCGCCACCGCGATCGCGCTCACTCTCGGTTCGGCGCTGGGCGCGGTGGCGGGCTACCGTGGAGGCTGGGTGGACCAGCTCGCGATGCGTGGCGTGGATGCTGTCATGGCCTTCCCGGCCTTCATCCTCGCCATGGCCATCACCGCCGCTCTCGGCAACAGCACCGCCAACGTGGTAGCCGCCATCGCCATCACCCACGTTCCGATCTACACGCGGCTCATCCGCGGCGAAATGCTGCGGGTGCGGGAGACGGAGTACGCGGAGGCTGCGCGCACGGTGGGCGACCGGCCGCACCAGATCGTGCTCTATCACCTCTTGCCCAACTGCGTACCGCCGCTCGTCGTGCAGGCGACTCTCGCCATGGGCTTCGCCATCCTCACCGTGGCCGCGCTGTCCTTCATCGGGCTCGGCATCCAGCCCCCCCAGAGCGAGTGGGGGCAGATGACGGCGGAGGGCGCCGGCTACGTGGTCTCCGGCGAGTGGTGGCTCGTGCTCTTCCCCGGCTTCGCCATCATGCTGACCGTGCTCGCCTTCAACCTCGTGGGCGACACCCTGCGCGATCTTCTCGATCCGCGCATGCGGGGGGTGCGGTGACCGGCCTGCTCGAGGTCCGCGACCTCATCGTCCACTTCGACACCGAGGAGGGGCTCGTGGAGGCGGTGGACGGTGTCACCTTCAGCGTCCGGCCAGGGGAGATCCTGGGCGTGGTCGGCGAGTCCGGCTCCGGGAAGTCGGTGACGGCTCTCGCGCTCCTGCGGCTCATCCGGCCGCCGGGCCGCATCGTGAGCGGCGCCGTACGCTTCGAGGGAACGGACCTTCTCGGGCTGTCGGAAGAACAGATGCGCGCCGTCCGCGGCGCGCGGATCGCGATGGTCTTCCAGAGCCCCCGCACGGCGCTCAACCCCGTCCTCACCGTCGGCCGGCAGATCGCGCGCCTGTTCGAGCTGCACCAGGGCGTCTCGCGCGCGCAGGGATGGGCGCGCACCATCGAGATGCTGAAGCTGGTCGGGATCTCCGAGCCCGAGCGGCGCGCCCGGCAGTACGCCCACCAGCTCTCCGGTGGGATGTGTCAGCGCGTGATGATCGCCATGGCCCTGGCCACCTCCCCCCGTCTCCTCCTCGCCGACGAGCCCACCACCGGCCTCGACGTCTCCATCGCCGCCCAGATCCTCGAACTCCTCCGCGACCTCGGCCGGCGCACGGGCGCGTCGATCCTCCTCATCACCCACGACCTCGGCGTGGTGGCAGAGGTGTGCGACCGGGTGGCCGTGATGCACGCGGGCCAGATCGTGGAAGTTGGCGCCGTGACGAGGATCTTCGCGCGCCCGCTGCACCCCTACACGCAGGCGCTCGTCCGTTCGATCCCGCGCATCGACCGCGAGCTGACGATGGAGCCGATTCCCGGCACGGTGCCGTCGCTCCTGGCGCCGCCGCCCGGCTGCCGTTACGCCGACCGCTGCCCGCGCGTGCTCGACGTCTGCCGGCGTGACCGGCCGGCGCAGCGCCCGGCCGCCCCCGATCACGACGTGGCCTGCCACGCCGCCGAGGTAGAAAGTGCCGCTGCTCGCGGTTGAGGGTCTCGTCAAGCACTTCCCGCTCGGGGGGCCGGGCGCGTGGCTCGACCGCGTGCGCGGCCGGGCGCCGAAGGCCGTCCGCGCCGTGGACGGCGTCTCCTTCGCCCTCGAGCCGGGCGAGACGCTCGGCCTCGTCGGGGAGTCCGGCTGCGGCAAGTCCACCGTCGCCCGGTTGATCCTCCGCCTCGTCGAACCCACGGCCGGCCGCGTGCGGTTCGGCGACGTGGACCTCACCGCTCTCGGAGACGAGCCACTGCGCCGCCAGCGCCGCGACCTGCAGATGGTCTTCCAGGACCCGACCGCCTCGCTGAACCCGCGGCTCAGCGTCCGCCGCGCCGTGGAGGAGCCGCTGCGCCGTCACAGCCCCCTGGCGGCGGCGGAGCGGCGCGAGCGGGTGGCGCAGGTGCTGGCCCGGGTCGCGCTCGGCCCCGAGATCCTCGATCGCTACCCGCACGAGCTCTCGGGGGGGCAGCGCCAGCGTGTGAACATCGCGCGCGCCATTGCCACCGAGCCCCGCTTCGTCGTGCTGGACGAGCCGACCTCCGCGCTCGACGTGTCGCTCCGCGCCAAGGCGATCCTCCTCCTCGCCGAGCTGCGCGCCACGCTCGGCATGAGCTACCTGTTCATCTCGCACGACCTCGCCACCGTGAAGTACCTCGCCGGCCGCGTGGCCGTCATGTACCTGGGGACGATCGTGGAGGAGGCGCCGACGGCAGAGCTGTTCCGGCAGCCGCGCCACCCCTACACGAAGGCGCTCCTGTCGGCTGTCCCCGTCCCCGACCCCACGGTTCGGCGCGAGCGCCTCGTGCTGAGCGGCGAGGTCCCGAGCCCCATCGAGATCCCCGCCGGCTGCCGGCTGCGCGGGCGCTGCCCGCTCGCGCAGGCCGTCTGCGCCGAGCCCGTGACCCTGCGCCTAGTGGCGCCGCAACACCGCGTCGCCTGCCACCTCGCTTGACTCCGACAGTTCGCACGAGGGTGACTTCCCGACCGTCGGGCGCGGAGGCGCCCCGACGGCGAAGAGATCGTCCAAACGGGGATTGACTTCCCCGACCGTCGGGCGCGGAGGCGCCCCGACGGCGAATCTAAAGGAGACCGATCGCATGGGAGACCTGAAGAGCGATGTCGACGTCCAGGACCTGATCCGCGGGTTGACCCTGCTCGGCACCGGCGGCGGCGGCCGCCCCGAGCAGGGACTCGAGGTCCTGCTCCCTCATGTCGAAGCCGGCCGGACGGTGACGTGGGTGGCGCCAGAGTCGATTCCCGACGACGCCTGGGTGTGCTCCACGTTCGGCATGGGATCGATCGCGCCGACGGAAACACTGCCGGGAGATCAGCGCCGCGCCCTCGGCTACCCGGCGGAGTGGACAGTGGCACGCCCGATGGCGCGCGCGGTGCGGGAGCTGGAGGCGTACACGGGCCGGAAGATCGATGCCGTCCTCCCCTTCGAGCTGGGCGCGGGCAACACCGCGAGTCCGATGGACGCCGCCGTGCAGCTCGGAGCAGCCGTCGTGGACGGCGATTGCGCGGGCCGCGCCATCCCCGAGCTGTCCCAGACCACCGCGGCCATGGCAGGCGTTCCCTTCGCGCCTGGCGCGATCGCCGATGCGTGGGGGAACGTGCTCCTCGTGAAGGCAACGGCGAGCGACCTCCTCACCGAGCGGATCGGGAAGCTCATCAGCATCGCGACCAAACTGCCCGACATGAAGGCGCAGTGCGCCCATGCAGGATTCCTCATGCAAGGCCGCGACATGAAGCGCATCGTGGTGGGCGGCGGCATCTCGCGCTCGCTCGCAGTGGGTCGCGCCATCCGCGCCGCCCTCGCCCGGCGTGCTGACCCCGTGGCCGCCGCGGCGGAGGCCCTCGGGGGCTGGGTGCTCTTCCGCGGACGCGTCGTCAAGAGAGAGTGGGAGAGCCGCGACGGCTACATGTACGGAACTACCATGGTGGAGGGGGACGGCCCCGACACCGGCCACACGCTCCGGATCTGGTTCAAGAACGAGAACCACGTCACGTGGCGTGACGGCCACCCCTGGGTGCTCTCGCCCGACCTGATCATGCTGTTGGACGCGGACAGCGGCACGCCCTACACCAACACCCTCCTGGCGGAGGGCAGCCGCGTGGGCGTCGTCGGCGCGAGAGCCGACCCCAAGCTGAGGACGCCGGCGGCGCTCGCGCTACTCGGGCCGCAGCATTACGGCTACGACATCCCCTATACCCCGATGGAGCAGCTCGTCCGGAGCTGAGAAGGAGGTCTCATGCCGAGGATCGTGCGCTACGACTCCGTCACCGGGCGCGCCATCATCTTGGACGGCGGGCGCAGCATCCGCGTCTTCCCCACGCTCAACCTCGCCGCCGGAGCGGAGTCCTGAGATGGCCCTGAATGCCGTGCTGCAGTCGCTGGACCTGCTCGACGCTGCCACCGTCACCGGCCAGGACGTGGCCGACGCCCTGCGGACCGCCGGCGTGCCCGATGTCGAAGTGAAGCGGTTCACGGGCAAGCAGGGCAGCACCGACTTCGTCCGTGCCGTCGTTCCCGGCGCCCGCGGGCGCCGGGCCGGCGGGGACGCGCCCACTCTCGGCATCGTGGGCCGCCTGGGGGGGATCGGCGCGCGCCCCGTCCGTGCCGTCGTTCCCGGCGCCCGCGGGCGCCGGGCCGGCGGGGACGCGCCCACTCTCGGCATCGTGGGCCGCCTGGGGGGGATCGGCGCGCGCCCCGAGAAGATCGGCCTCGTCTCCGACGGCGACGGCGCGGTGGCCGCCGTCGCGTGCGCGCTCAAGCTCGGACGGATGGCGCGCAAGGGGGACCGGCTTCCCGGCGATGTCCTCATCTCCACCCACGTCTGTCCGGACGCCCCGACGATCCAGCACCCGGTGGTGACGATGATGAACTCGCCCGTGGACATGGCCACGCTCAACGCGGAAGAGGTGCTTCCGGAGATGGAGGCCGTCCTGACCGTGGACACCACCCGCGGCAACCGCGTGGTCAATCACCGCGGGATCGCCATCTCGCCCACGGTGATGCAGGGCTGGATCCTCCGGATCTCCGAGGACCTCCTCACCATCCAGCAGCAGGTGACGGGGCGGATGCCGGTCGTGCTCCCCATCACCATGCAGGACATCACCCCCTACGGAAACGACCTCTTCCATGTGAACTCCGTGCTCCAGCCCGCGACATCGACCGACGCGCCCGTGGTGGGCGTGGCGCTCACCGCGGAAGTGGCGGTGCCGGGCTCGGCCACGGGCGCCTCGCACCCCGGCGACATCGAGCTGGCCGTGCGCTTCTGCCTCGAGGTCGCCAAGGCGTTCGGTCAGGGCAAGTGCCGCTTCCACGATGCGGAGGAGTGGGCGGCCATCCAGAAGCGCTACGGCTCGATGAAAGTGCTGCAGACGCTGGGGGCTAGGCGGGCGACCTGGGAGGCGACGAGGAACGCAGAGAACCGGTCGTCCTGACCGCGGGCCCGGGAATCGCGTGCGGTGATCTATACGGGCAGGCGCTCGCCCGCGCGGAACCATCGCGGTTCGTCGCCGCGCGGGAAGAACTTCACGCGATTGCGGCCGAGGACCGTGGTCACGCCGTTTTCCACTCGGACCATCGTCCCCTCCTCGATCCCCACCACCGGGTTGTCCCACACCAGGTGGTACTCGCGGATCCGGTCGTCACGCGTCTCGCTGCCCGGAGCCATGGCGGGGTCGGTCTCGAGGTAGTGGGGGTTGATGTTGAACGGCACGAGACCGAGAGCGTCGAAGACGGCGAGGCCTACGACGTTCCAGTCGTTGGTGGTGAGGATGCGCGGGCCCGCCACGTTCGACCCGGCGCTGGAACCGATGTATGGCATCCCCGCCTGCACCCGGGCGCGGATGGCGTCGAGGAGCCTGGCGTGCCGGAGGCGCTTGAGTAGCGCGTAGGTGTTGCCGCCGCCCACGAAGAGGGCCTCCGCGCGCTTCAGCGTCGCGAGCGGCTCGGCGTCCCAGCGCAGGTGGAGGACCTCGAGTCCGAGCCCGGCGGGCGGCGCCGGCGCCAGCGCGGCGCGGGCGCGCTCGTGGTACCCGGGCTCATCGGCGAGACTGGCCGCGGTGACGAAGGCCAGTCGCTTCAGCCCGCCGAGGAAGTCCGCGAGGTGCGGCCGGGCGTGCTCGAGGAACGGCCGCCCGGAGTTCGAGATAAGGAGGACGCGCATCTCAAGAGCCTCCGGATGCTCGCGCGCTCCGGGCCGTCATTTCATGCCCACCTGCTTTCACGAGTGGTAAGCCGGAACAGTATTACATTATTTGTCACAGTCATATGAAACAGGCTGCACAAACAATGCATCGTTAGTGCAATACTAAAGCCATCCTCGCGACTAAGCTCCTGCTTCTATTCGTCATCAGGCTTGGCTCGATAATTGCTTCCTCTGGCCTTTTGCCGCAGGCTTGGTAACTCTACCGGTCAAGACGACTGAGGAGAGACCAGTCTTGAGAAAACTTCTACTGCTGTCCGTATATTGACCCTGAGCTATGACATTTTGGTGGCTCCGGCGCGGTGATGACGGACACACAGACATTCGGCGTGATGATAACGCAGGGCGTTGCCGGCCAGGAGACCGCGCAGATCTCCTTCCCGGCCGCGACATTCGCGAACACCAGTTCGGTGCTCACGCTCGGAAGCGGTAGCCAGCTCCTGAGCTTCGAGCAGGACTTCTTCGAGGTCACCACGCTGGAACCAGCCATGCTGCTGTTGCTCGGCAGTGGCCTCGTGGGGGCGGGCATATTCGGGCGGAAACGCCTGGGCGGTCGCAAAGCCTAAGGAGTTCCCGAGAAAACTCCACACAAGCCCGAAGCTGCTCAGGCGTCCCGGCCGCGGTCGATCCGCCGCAGATCGTGGCCGCCGACGGCCTAGACGCCAACGCCTGCTTCTGGCGCTTCGCGTGCTTTTGGTCCTCCCCTCTTCCGGCAAGGCGGGAGCCAGGGAGGCCACATGGGCCGAGCTTCAAAAGCCTCCCTTCTTCTGAGCCGGCTAGCCCGCCCGAGCAGCCGGTCCGTTCTCGTTGCATTCCTCATGTTCTGTTCCACCAAGCTCTTCTGGGCTGCGACGACGATTGTCTGGGCACAGACCCCACGAAGACTGTGGTCCGGGGGACTCTCATCCCACCAGAGAGAACGTCGAGGGGAACTGGTGATCGAGGGGGACACAATCACCTGCGTCGCGGTCACGTGCATGCAGCCTAGAGGGGCCACCGTCGTCCTGGGCGACTGCGTGATCGACAAGGCCGCCGTCGGGTAAGGAGAGAGGGCATGATCGGCAGAACTTTTCCTAGACGTGTCGTATCCCTTGTGCTCACGACCATTCTGCTGCCGACATTGGCCGCCGAAACCTTGCTTCGCGTCCACAATCCGCTTCAGTCGCGCGTGCGCGGAGATCAAATCGTTCTCCTCTCGAACAAAACCTACACCATTCGCAACACCACCGTCCCACGACTCCCGCCGACGATCAGCTTCCGCCTGAACTCCCTGGGATTTCGCGGGCCAGACCCGCCCGCTCCGTTTGCCACCTACTTGTCGATCGTCGCGATAGGAGGCAGCACAACGCAGTGCTTCTTCTTGTCCGATAACCTGACCTGGTCAGATCGCCTGGCCGAGCGCCTCAAACAAACATTCCGGCGCGTCTGGGTCAACAACGCCGGTCTGGACGGCCATTCCACGTTAGGCCATCTTGTGCTCGTTCGAGACTACATTGTGCCCCTTCGCCCGAGACTCGCCCTGTTCCTCATCGGACTCAACGACATCAATCGGTCAGGCTTGTCTCCCTTCGAACATGAAACGACCCGTGCTGGCCTAGCATTTGCGTCGCCACAGGCATTTGTAAAGTCACTTGCGCCCTACAGCGAACTCGCCTCGACGCTGCTGAATCTCGTACGCAGCTACGAAGCATATCAGCGCGGTTTGATTCATAGGCCTATCGACGTGCGGCTTCTTCCCCAACGCGAAATCGGCGAGGAGACACTTGAACGGTACATCCGGAGCCTCGCTAACGATTCTTTGGTTGCCTATGAGCACCGCGTGAACGCGCTCATCGACCAGACAACCTCGAATGGGATCGAACCGGTGCTAATCACGCAGCCGATGCTACTTGGCGCGGGCCTGGACGACATCACCGGCGTAGACCTGGCGAAAGTAGCGAACGGTTCTCGGACCGGCGTGATGTATTGGCGGTCACTCGAGGTCTACAACGACGTTGTGCGACGCGTGGGCCGCGAGCGAGGCGTCTTGGTGATCGATCTCGCATCAAGGCTGCCAAAGAGCTCTCGGTTCTTCTACGACTTCACGCATTTCACAGTGGCGGGCGCCGAAGAGGTTGCCAGGATCATCAACTCGTCGCTTTGTCCGGCGTTGATAACACGCTTTGCGTCGCATGCGTACGCCGAGTGCCAATAGGATAACCCCCGAAGGGCCGCACCAAATGCGACGCGCTAGCACACTGCGTAGTCCTTCTCCTCCCGTATGCCGTGAGAGAGGAGAGGTGAGACGCGAGGAGGCAACATGGACCTAGGTCGGATTGCTCGGTCGAGGACCCTCTGGAAGGTGCTGGCGGTTTTGCTCTTGCTCGAAGGAGGAGCCGCTAGTGGGTGGTTGGTATTCTTCTTCGACGCGGCGCTAGGGCACTTGGTGTTTGGGATCTCCCTTCTCGCCGTGCAATCCATTGCCCTCGTCTCCTTTCTCTGTGGTGGGCGCGTTGAACAGCAGCGAACATGGTTCACTCGCTTTGCGAGGACCCGAGAATCTCGGCGTTCCTACTACGAGCCGTTTCGGGTCTCGGGAGATCCGACGCTGGCCAAGCGTGTGAACGCGCTCCGTCCCGCACGTGCGTTCGTGACTCTCACCTCACGAGAGCAGATGCTCGAGTGGCGTAGGTCGATTCGACATCAGATCATGCACTCGTTATATGATGATGCGTTCGCCCCTGATCAGACCCTCCCTAGAATTCATCTGATGCGTGAGGTAAGCGTCGGTGCGCGCTTGTCTCGCGCACTTGTGACGTTTGAGGCTGGCGACGGAACCACCATTCCCGCATACCTCTTTCGCCCAGAGATCGCCCAGCGTCTCCCGGCCGTGCTTGTCATACCTGGACACGGACGCGGGATCGTCGAAACTGCCGGACTCGTCCCGTCGTACCAGCACGGCGCTGCTCTCGCACTCGCCCGGGCGGGTTTCATCACACTTACCCCAGAATTGCGAGGATTCGGGCACCTAGGAGAACGCCTCGGTACGGACCATAACCGAGTGGCCATGAGGGCGCTACAGGTGGGAATATTCTACCGTTCGATCTTGTTGCATGATCTCCGGCGCGCACTTACCGCACTGCTCAATCAGCCGGAGGTCGATCCAGAATGTGTCGCTGTCACAGGGTGCAGCCTCGGAGGCGACCTCTCGGTCACACTCGGGGCCCTTGACACCCGGGTGCGCGCGGTCGTCGCCCAAGGCCTTCGTAACTGGCGCGGAGAGCGTGGCCAGCGCCCGACGCCTGAAGAAGATGGCTCCGCCTTCACACGAGATGCCTGCACCATCATTCCAGGCGAGGCTAGCGTTGCACACTACGAGGACCGCTTCCTCCTTCTGCCTCCTCGACCATTCGCCATCATCAATGGCAGGAGAAGCGTGGGCGACATGCGCGAGGACCAAAGCTGGCTTCTTTCGCTGCTCCGCGCTGCCTATCGTCTCGAGCAAGCGGACGATCGACTCGAATTCGTCCTCGCTCCAGGAGGTCACGAATATCACTTGGCTCCTGCGATCTCATTTCTGCGTCACCACTTGACACCGACGGCGGAAAGCCTCAAGTAAGGCGGACCCTATTTCATTGGACATCTCGCCCGCTAATGGTGGGATGAGCACCAACCAACGAGGTCGGGATGAAAGCAAAGGCCTCGAAGGGGAAGGCCGGCGGCAATGAAACAGACGCAAGGGACGGCGCATAGATTGCTTCTTCGTTGGTTCTCTGTTTCTTGCGGAGAAATGTCCCGTGCACCCTGTCACGCGGCCTTCGCATGGACGGCGCGGAAATGCAGTTGCCGGACTCTCACCGAGGCGCTCATGACGCGATGGCCGGAGGCGGTGACCCGCACCGGCGAGACGGGGGAATCTTCGCGCCCAGCCCGTACAGGTGGAGACGGTGGAGGAGCCGAGTCGTCTGGGCACTCTGGCGTGCGGCATCGTCGCGGAGTAGAAAGGAGGTGGCCGCAAGCTTGGTGCGAAGATCGCCATTCGTGAAGCCGTACAGGGCGTGCTCGCCACTCATCAGCGCAGCGAAGAGCTGACCATCAGCTCGGGCCACGGGGTTGAAGGCCTTGGCCGTCCGGCTGGAGGCCGGGTGTTTGCGGGTCGTGATGGCGTCGAGGCCTCGCAATCCCGGCGTGGGGTCGTCGACCTGGGCTAACGCATTGAGATACCGCGCGCTGCTCTGGCGCGCGCGAGCTCGCGGTAGCGGAAGAGGTAGGCCACGCTCTTCCTCAACGGCACCCACTCGGTGACACGGCGGCCGTGGCGGCGGGGCGGACGCGCATGTTCCTGGACCGGCTCCGCCGCCTCGCGCCTTGGCTCCGTTGGTGAGGGGCTGGCCGAGTTCTCAGTCGAGACCGAACGCGCTCCTGTAGTCGCGC
>WNGF01001301.1_pt1 | contig 72604 bp, 35 predicted proteins | sample 5400641 | NCBI WGS metagenome assembly WNGF01 (sample SAMN13153371, study PRJNA577476) | soil metagenome | isolation source: 80 cm soil or saprolite under grassland replicate 2 | place: USA:California | collected 2016-06-15
AAACCGCGGTTGAGCTTCTGGCAAATCTGGAACATGAGTTTCGGATTCCTCGGAATCCAGTTCGGCTGGGGATTACAACTCGCCAACATGAGCGGCATCTACACTTATCTTGGTGCGAGTCCTGACGCCGTACCTTTGCTTTGGCTCGCTGGTCCAATGACGGGACTCCTTGTCCAGCCGATTGTGGGTTCCATGAGCGATCGTACCTGGAATCGGTTGGGGCGTCGTCGACCCTATTTCCTGGTCGGGGCAATTCTCGCAAGCATCGCGCTCTTCTTCATGCCTGACTCTTCGTCGCTCTGGATGGCCGCGGGCCTGCTGTGGGTGCTGGATGCGAGCATTAATGTCAGCATGGAGCCTTTTCGCGCCTTTGTAGCTGACAAGCTCAACGTGGACCAGCGCACTGCCGGTTTTGTGATGCAGAGTTTCTTTATTGGCGTAGGCGCCACATTGGCGAACGCGCTTCCTTTCCTGTTTCGGCAATATGGGGTGACTGGACGGACGGCTAGTGGCATCCCGCTTACCGTGCAGTACTCTTTCAAGATTGGCGCGGCAGCGTTTCTGATGGCCGTGTTGTGGACTGTATTTACGACAAAAGAATATCCGCCGGCCGACATAGAAGAGTTTGAGCGCAAGCGGAGACAGACTTATGGCGACGCTACAGGCATCGCCAAGATATTCAGAATTGTAGCTGAACTACTTCGTGAGATTTCCAGCGCAATGCGTGAAATGCCGCGAACCATGAAGCAACTGGCGGTCGTTCAAATCTTTACCTGGTTGGGTCTGTTCTGCATGTGGATGTTCTTCGGCCTAACGACGTCGTTTCATGTTTTTGGTGCAGGTAACAGCAATGATCCGCGGTTTGCTCTTGGGCAGGAATGGGGCGGCAATGCTTTTGCGGTCTATTCAATCGTTTGCTTTGCAATCGCTTTTATCTTGCCGAAAGTTGCAGCTGCTACGAGTCGCAAGACGGTGCATGCAATCTCACTTGCCTGTGGGGGCCTAGGTCTCCTGTCCGTTTACTTCATACATGATAAATGGATGCTGCTGGCGACGATGGTTGGAGTTGGCATCGCGTGGGCCTCGATCCTGTCCATGCCTTACGCAATTCTTGCTGGTGCTCTGCCGCCAGCTCGCATGGGCGTTTACATGGGCATCTTTAACTTTTTCATAGTCCTCCCGGAGATCATTGCATCTCTCTTTTTCGGACGAATCATTCGCGCAATCTTCGGAGAGAACAGCACCATCGCGCCGCTTTACATGGTTATGGCCGGTGGCGCATTCATGTTGCTGGCAGCGATTTCAGTTTTGCTTGTGCGCGATATCGCAGATCTCAATGTTCTGGAGGAAGCTGTAATCAAAGCTGACGAGGAGGAGTTGTTCACGATACCAGAATCGGCGCAGCCCGTGCCGAGCACGGGTCTGATCGATAGGGAATGAATTCGGGGAGTTGATAATTTGGAGTGCGCTGGCCTGGCAGCGCTTTGGCCTAACGCTCGCGACATTTTCCTGGGAAGGAAATGCTTCGCGCTTGATTCGCAGTTGAGTGGCAAGGAGCGCAGGCCAAAGCGGCGCCGGGCCGCCGCACTCCAAAACAGTCTCGCAATCCAATGGTCCTGTCATTTTGACTCCGGACTGATTACACGCGGCAAAAGCAATGAACGTGAAAATGAGTATTAAGCAACTCGGTGCGAAGATCTGCGGAATCGCTCTAACCTGCGCTGTCATAGCCTCCACCTGGCCCGTTTTTCCAGGCCAACAACGCGACGTATCGAAAGAACGTGCGCGCCCCACACGCGACTGGGTGCGTGATGGCGTGGTCTACGAAATCTATCCGCGAGCCTTTTCGCAGCAGGGAAACTTCAATGGAATTAGCGCACGACTGGATGATTTGAAAGACCTTGGAGTGACGGTCCTCTGGCTGATGCCGATTCACCCCATCGGCCAGGAGAAAAAGAAGGGAAGCATCGGAAGCCCGTACGCGGTGCGAGACTACTACGGGATCAATCCTGACTATGGAACAAAAGATGACTTCACAAAACTGATCACCGAAGCCCATCGTCGTGGGATGAAAGTCATTATCGACATCGTTGCGAACCATACATCCTGGGACAGTGTAATGATGAAGAATCCTCAGTTTTATGTGCACGACGCGAATGGTCGCATCACGTATCCGCACGACTGGAGCGATGTAGCAGAACTCAATTACAACAATTCGGAACTGCGCCGCTACATGACTGACATGTTGAAGTACTGGATCCGTGAATTTGATCTGGATGGCTTTCGCTGTGACGTCGCAGAGGAAGTGCCGACTGACTTTTGGGAAAACGCCCGCATGGAGTTAGACAAGATTAAGCCGGACATCACTATGCTTGCGGAGGGGCACAAACCGGAACTGCTCATCAAGGCCTTCGATTTTGACTATTCCTGGCCGCTGCACAATGCCGTCACAAATGTTCTCCAGGGGCGCGGCGTTGCTTCTGACTTGCGCGAGGAATGGAATAAAGAGTCTAAAGAATGGCCACGTGGCTCGCTACACATGCGCTTTTCCGACAACCACGATGAGCGAAGAGCGATTGCTCGGTTTGGTGAACCGGGAGCGCTGGTTGCCTCAGCCATGATGTTTACGCTTGATGGAGTTCCACTCTTGTATAACGGGATGGAAGTGGGTGACACCACTGAATCGGGCGCTCCCGCGCTATTCGAAAAACTGCCGGTGTTCTGGCCTATCGCCGAGCGCCGACCTGAGTTCCCTCGCTTTTACAAACAGATGATAAGTCTGAGACGCTCGAGTAATGCGCTGCGGCGCGGGTCTTTAGAGTGGTTGAGGAATTCTGATGAGTCTCGGATGGTGACTTTTTTGCGGCGTTCGACTAATGAAGAAGTGCTGGTGGCAATAAACTTTTCCAATCGTCCTTTCTTTGGTTCTGTTGAAGCTCCTGCAGGAACACCTTTTGTTGATGTCACACCTGATGTTGGACCACCGTTGCCTCCCGATGCGCCGGCACCAGAGCAAGCGGCAAGAAGTCGAACGGTTGGCCTGCCTGCAATCTCACTTGATGGGTGGGGATATCGCATTTTTCGTCGCAGTGCGAAGTGAAGAGCAGCCACTTACTTTATCGGGATATAAAATGAGCTTTGAATTGTGGGTTGCTGCTAGCGGCGCGTAGCGGGGGCGCGCCCGGCATCGATTTGGCGGCACGCCTCTTTTGTCGCTTGCCCCCTTCCCAACTTGTTCAGTTCGACCACAGGCGTTTTTACACACTCTCGGCAGTCGGTGAGATTTGTTCTCCGCGTGATCGCAGGTTTGTAACGTACGAGTCCAATTCTTTCCATGGCCCGAGGAACCTCAGGATTCTTCATGAACCAGCGCCAGATGTCTCCTGTTCGCATATTCTCAGCACTAAGAAGAATTATTCCCACATTAATTCCAATCACATCGGAGTCGACCCAACCTGTGCTCGGATTGAAGGCGTCGACAAACCCGTAGCGGCCGTAGACGTGCTCACCAAACTTTTCATGCATGGTCCGCAGAGCCATGACCGACAACTTCGGTGTGAACATGAGCGAGCCACCCGCCGCTGACGGCACTACGGTTCCGTCAATTTCTGTGTCGCGCGGAGGGCCTCCCCACGCGAGATAACCCTTCGCGCTGTCCGAAGCCGTAATGCCCCAGACGTTATGCGCAAAACCGGGAAACTCATGCGAGAGGTTTATGCAAAATGCGCGGTGGGCAAGTGTAGCGTTGATCGAATTGTGAAAGTAATCAATGCGGTCGCCTCTTGCTTCGCGACGGCCGCGATAATCGATCCACACGTGCGCGTACTGGTGCATGAACAAAGGGACCCCGATGGTGGTGAAATAGGCGTAACCTTCGTAACGGTAACGATCACGCCATAAGGCATGCCAGGAGTCGGCTGTGATCGGGAATGTTGGCGATCCGATTGCCAGCAAATAGAGGATTGTATCTTCGCTATAGGTATCCCAACGCGGCTTGAGGAAACCAGACTCCGGTTTCCACCCATGCGACAGCAGCAGCCGATGACCATTTAACATCCAGCGAAAGTCTACGCGCTCGTAGATCTTCGAGGCCAAACGAAAAATCTCTGCGTCGTTTCGATAATATTGTCGCGCGGTAAGAATTCCGCCTAACAACAAAGCCGTATCGATCGAAGAGATTTCACTCTTCCATCTTCGCTCGCCTGTTTTTACGTCCATCCAATGATAAAACCAACCTTTTTCCTGGTGAGCATCGTCGGCAAAGAAACGCAACGTGTTGCGCACGCGCTCTCGGGCCTTCGCGGAGTCGACCCATTTTCTTTCGAGCGCGATACAAAGAGCGCTTAAGCCAAAGCCGGTAGCAGCAATGCTCCCGACATTGCGATGATCCTCATCTAATGGCGAGCCATCCATGCGGGCCCGGTCGGGTACAAGACCGGTGTGTGGATCTGCCTCTTCCCAGAAGTATTGAAATGAGCGACGCTCGAGATCTTCGACAAAGGCTTCGTCTTGCGGCGAGAGTTTGCCTGCGATTAGCGGGCCGCTGTCGAGTGTGGATTGGTGAGTTGTCTCGGCTAGCGTCGTATTAACTGTTGCCAGGAAAAGCAGACAAGACAGGAATACTGACGGAGCGTTGCATAAGCCGTGTCGGGCACGTCTATTAAATCCCCTATTCATTGGTCACGAGATGCCTTGGGTGGATCAGCACAGTTCTTCACCCCGTAGGTGGAACATGTTTATGGCTCAAGACGCGAGAACCTGCGCCGCCGTTCGGAGGGGCGGAAGTGAACTTGACAATTACTAATCTAGTTTCGTTCCGCCCCTCCGAACGGCGCAAGGTCTTTCATGGTGTCACGGTCTATAAACATCTCACTCCTACAGAGTGAAGATAATCAAACTCTCGCGATTCAAACTGCGAGCTTTCAGGTTCATGATGCCGAATGGAGATCACACTACCGTCCAATCACTTCAAAGCTCTTCTCGATCACCTCATCAGAGCTTGAACCTACCATCACCTTGAACTCTCCGGGCTCAACTACGAAGCGCATTTCGCGATTCCAAAAACCCAGCCTGTCCGCATCGAGCACAAACTCAACCCGCCTTCGTTCGCCGGGTTGCAGTGTGATGCGCTGAAAGCCTTTCAGCTCTTTGACGGGGCGCGTCATGCTCGCGGCGACGTCTCGAATATATAGTTGAACAACCTCGTCACCAGCCCGGGATCCGACGTTCTCAACGTCCACACTTGCAGTTAACTTACCAGCTGGGGCGATGCGACCAGAACTTAGTTGAAGGTTGGCGATCTTAAACTGCGTGTAACTGAGACCGTAGCCAAAAGGAAACTGAGGTGTCCAGGGGATATCGAGATACTTTGAATTGTAACGATTATTCGCCTCAGGCGGCCGGCCGGTATTCATGTGGTTGTAGTAGATGGGGACCTGCCCAACAACGCGTGGAAACGTCACAGGCAACTTGCCGCCGGGGTTGACGTCACCGAAGAGGATGTCAGCGATCGCGTTTCCTGACTCGGTTCCACCCATCCATGATTCCAGGATCGCCGGCACCTTCTCGACGACCCACCCGATTGTCGGAGGACGACCATTTACCAGCACAACAATGGTTGGTTTGCCCGCGGCATAGACTTCTTTTATTAGATCGAGCTGCCGTCCCGGCAAATCGAGTGAGCTTCGCGAGGCCGCCTCGCCCACCATCTCTTTTGCCTCCCCCACGAAGACTATTGCCACCTCAGCATTGCGCGCGGCCGCGGTTGCTTCTGCGAAACCAGCGCTTGAATCGCCCGTGATCTCACAGCCCTTGGCAAAAGTTATCTTCGTTTGCGAACCAACCTTCGCTTTAACGCCGGCGAGTGGAGTAACAGTATCTTCGTCACGGCCGTCACCGCTCCACCAACCCAATGGGGCGCGGCGATCGTCTGCGAGTGGCCCAATGACGGCAATCGAGCCCAGGTTTTTGTTTAGCGGCAAAGTTTTAGCGTCATTCTTTAACAGCACCATCGAGCGACTGGCAATGTCACGGGCGGCGGCGCGACTCTCCGAAGTAAGGTACGCGGCGCGCTCCAGTGATTCGTCTACATACGGATGCTCAAAGAGTCCGAGCCGCAGCTTAATTCTTAGAATTCGCCGCACGGCTTCATCGATTGTCGCCTGCGACAAGTTGCCCTCCTTCAAAAGTTCGGGTGCATTTTGATTGTAAAGGCGGCTGACCATCTCCATGTCTACGCCGGCACTCAAAGCTTGGCGCGCGGCATCTTTATCATCAGCGGCGATCCCGTGATTAATTAGTTCCTTTACCGCGGTGTAATCGCTGACGACAAAGCCGTCGAAGTGCCATTCGTTGCGCAACACCTTCGTCAGAGTGAATGGATTCGCCGAGGTTGGGACTCCGTTCAGGTCGTTGAACGCGCTCATCAGAGTTCCGACTCCGGCATCGACTGCGGCTTTGAAAGGTGGGAAGTAGATAGATCGCAGTGTGTATTCAGAGACCTCTGTCGTGTTGTAGTCACGTCCCGCTTCCGCTGCGCCATAAGCAACCCAGTGCTTCGCGCACGCCAGAATCTTACCGGGCGCGCTGTAGTCCGCGCCTTGGAAACCCAGGACTCGGGCCCGAGCAAATGCTGCTCCGAGGTAAGGATCCTCGCCCGCACCTTCCGTGATACGTCCCCAGCGCGGGTCTCGCGCGATGTCTACCATCGGCGCAAACGTCCAATGAAGACCCGCGGCATAGGCTTCTTTCGCGGCAATCCCCGCTGAGCGTTCTGACAGTCTGGGATCCCAACTGCTTGCCTCAGCCAACGGAATGGGAAAGATGGTGCGGTAACCGTGAATCACGTCGAACCCAAGCAACATTGGAATCTTCAGACGCGATTCATCCATAGCTACGTGTTGAAGCTGATTGGTTCGCTGCGCGCCTCTGACATTCAGAGTAGAGCCCAACAGACCTTTTCGGATCAGGTCCAGTTGTTCAGGTCGAAAGTTTCCATTGCCTTCACCGTCGAGCTGTTGCAGTTGGCCCAGCTTTTCCTCCAGCGTCATGCGAGCCAACAGCGAATTAATGCGAGCCTCAACATTGGCTGGTTGCTGCGAACTTGAAGATGGAGCGGACTCTAAGCAAAGCAAAAGAGCCACCAAAAGGGCGGATAGTAAGAAGACCAGTCGTGTTGATTTCATTTGGATTGTAAGAGTTGAGTTGCGCGCCAGTAGATGCAGGAATCCGATTTGCGTTCCGAGATTCTCATCAATAGATCCAGAGAGCGCGCATCGATTACCCACGAGATACCGAAGGTTGTGAAAAAAAGCTAGCCACAGATTAACGCGGATGACACAGATCAAAACCGATCAATAACATTCGTAGGTTTTTTTGACTTCATATTGTTCTGATCCGCGCTATCCGCGTTAATCTATGGCTAGTTTTCTTTTTTTCACAGCTTCTAGGCGAGGTGTACTGACGCGATTCATCACAAAGTTGACCCCTAGTGGAGTCTGGAAAAGACTCTTGCTTACGCATGCCCTTTAGCCAAACAAACGATCCACTAAACTACACCAACCGTCCAACGAACTACACGAAATGGCTTTAGTGCATTTCGTGTGATTTCGTGGATCATGTTCGGATGCGGTGAATTGCGCAACACCGTATTTTCCGACCGACTCTAACAGGGTGAAACTGATTGCCAGCCTCAAAAATTAATGCGACCCTGGATCTCCACCACCCGGCCTGACAGACCCATAAGCGCTTTACCAAAACTCGGATTGGTTACGTTGGTGCTGTCGGTATTGAAACCAAAGGGTTGCAAATTCAGAAAATTGAAAACGTTGAAGAAGTTCGCCTTCAATTCAAAATTAGCTCCTTCACCCAGGAAGCTCGGCATACCAAACTTCTTTGCCACCGTCAGATCGATATCGCGATATTTCGGACCGCGGAAGGAGTTTCGTCCAATGCCCGGCAAGCGGCCATTAGGGGCGGAAGTGTCAAAAAAACGCGCTCCGCCGCCCGGGAAATTACTCCCGGTAATGAAAGCCTCGTTCGATGTATCTGTACCCGCGCCGCCAAAGTAGACTGCCGGTCGGGTGGGACATTGCGATGGACCAAGCGTGCTGACGCATTGGCCAATAACCGGAGTCCAGGGAAAGCCGGTATGGAAAGTGGCAATAGTACTAAGTTGCCAGCCACCCAGCACTTTGCCGAGCGCGTCATGTCGATTACGTAGGAAGGGCAGATCCCATAGAGCTGACGCGACGAAGTGGTGTCGCACGTCATAGTCGGATGGCCCGCGCTCCTGACGCACGTCGAGTGGATATGTGGGATTTGTCGAGGCGGTAGGATTCTCGTTCGAAACAATATCAATGCTCTTAGCCCAACGGTAGTTAGCGTCGAACGCCAGGCCCTTGGTGAAACGACGTGAGAGAGTCGCGATCAAAGCATTGTAGCTGGCCGTGGTGTCAGGTGTGGGAAAGAAAACTCCGGAAGCAAAGAAATTGCCTGGGTCATTGGGAAAGATGAACCTTTCATTAACCAGACGAACGAGCTTGCGACTCGCGCTTCCCTGATAACCGACCGTGCCCGTCATCCTGGCCGGTAAGCTGAACTGGCTCTCGAGCGAATAGGTGTAGACATAAGGAGTCGGCACATCAGCCGGCGCGCCCCAAATCTCGACCTGCTTACCATTGCCAGTGTTGGTGGGAATCCCCGCCGAGTTAAATGTCAAGAGCAACGCCGGGTTGGCCGGGTAACTGACCGGCGTGTTGTTCGAACCTAGAGCATAAAGGATAACGCCGCCGGCGAATGGAGTGTCTGCAAAACCGCAGCAGATTGAGTAGCGGGCCATGAAAGGTGGATTGCCGCGTGAGTTTGCGAAGAGCACATTCGGCAAGCGATTGTAGGAAATGCCAAAGCCGCCGCGAATCACCAGTTTGTCTGCCGAAACAGAACCCAGTCCCGGTATCTTTTTTGGACTCCAGGCAAACCCAACACGCGGCGCGAAGTTATTCCAGTCGGACGGCCACAGTTTATCGGGCCGCACGATACTAGCGCCGGTCAGGCCTGCCTGACCGGGACCAAGCTCGAGATTGCTGAGCTTGTCTTCCTTTTCGGTTAGCGGAGAAAAGTACTCCCAGCGCAGTCCCAGTTTCAATGTTAGGTTGGGTCGAAACTTCCAATCATCCTGTCCGAAGAATGCAAGAGTGTTACTGCGAAAATAGCGTTGAGTGTCAGGTGGCCCACCAGTGCGCGGATCGGCATCGATCTGATAAAAAACCGGTGTACCGTTTGCGAAGTTAAACTGGCCTACGAAACTGTAGAGTGGGCGAGCACCGCCGATCAGATTGTTATTGTCCTGTTCCTTTCGAAATTCCCCGCCAAAAGCCAAGGCATGATTACCCCTGACGTTTCTCAGCGTATCGCGAACCTCGAATGTATTTTCCGCGAATTTACCCGGCGTTGTCTCAGACCACGGCGGGCCAAACCTGATCCGGTCGAATGGCAGACCTTCAAGCTCGATTCTGGGCAAGCCAAAGTTTGTGGCAGCGGAGGTCTGCAATTCGTTGAAAGCAAATCTCGTAACATTGAAGCGTGCTTCGTTCAGCGTTGTTGCCGAGATAGTGCGAGTGTAGGTGATCATCCCAAACAGATTTTGTGGCTCAGTTCGCACATCACCCATCGGGCGACTTCTTCCCGCTTGATCGCTTGAGACACCTTTGAATCGCGAAATGTAACTGCTGAACGTAAGCGTGTCGTTGGAGGTAAGGTTGATGTCGAGCCGGGGGTTGAATTGATCACCGCGGCTGGTACCCGGCAAGGCGATCTGAGCGAATTGGATATCCGGAATACCGTCAAGGCCCCCGCCTGACGAGGAGACATACTGTCCTGTTGCTCCCATCGGCGACCCGATATCCAAGCCGCCGGAAAGTTGCTGACAAGGATTAATACCGACAGAAGTGCAGGTAGTTGGAATTACGCTGATGATCCGCGGCGCTACACCCGATGCACCCAGAATGCGGGCAGTAATACTACCAGGGCGTACTGCCTGAATGAGTTGTCGATAGTCGGATGTCTCAACCCAGGCATTGAACGTATCGCTCGTCGTGCTACGCAAGCCTTCATACGAAAAGAAAAAAAACGCCTTGGATTTTAGGAGTCGGAACCCGGGAGGCGCTCCTTCACCGAAGCGTGGGAGTGGAAGCGGCCCACCGAGGCTGCCGCCGAATTGATTGTAGTGCTGGTTGTTTCTTACGTGCGGAGCATTGTTAACTCCGCCATATTTATTGAAGGCTGTTCTTGAGAAACAAGCTGCCGTGAAACTGATTGGTCCCATTCTGCGAAACTGTCAGAACCTGTGCGCCGGAGTTGCGCCCAAACTCCGCCGAATAGTTGTTTGCGATTACCTGTACTTCCTTGACCGATTCCTGATTCGGTGTGATGACTGCTGCTCCACCCCACGTTAAGCTGTTGACGCTGGTCCCATCGATCTGAAAGCTGTTGGCTGAGACTCGCTGTCCGTTAGCAGAAATCTGCGGTTGATTCTCCGTCTGAAAAATCGATCGATTCGATCCGCCCGGGCCTGATTGATTCGGCAGATTCACGGCGCCACCGGCGCCGCCACGCGCGAAGTCGCCGAATACACCTGGAGTCAACCTTGTTAGCTCGTAAGGATCTCGTCCAAACTGCGGCAACGTGCGAACTTCTTGAGTAGTAATCGCCCTATCGACGTTTGCGTTCTCCGTGTCCAATATGGGCACAGTATCCTGAGTCACCGTAACCGTCGCGCTGATGTCGCCTGCTTCGAGCGCAACATCTACGCCCTGGACCGCTTCCGCGTTGACGACAACGTTGTCAAAGACCTTCTGTTTGTAACCGGCCTTTTCTACAGCCATTTTGTATTTGCCTGGGGCGAGACCAGATAATCTATAGAAGCCTTCGGCGCTCGAGGTAGTCTCTTGCGTCTTACCGGTCTCGTTATTAGTCAGCGAAATCTTCGCCTCAGGCACGAGTCCTCCTCCGGTATCAGTGACCGTCCCTTGAATACCCGCCTTAAACTGTGCACTGGCTGCCACGCCCAAGCACAAAATAAAAAATCCGCACGAGATGGTGCGGAACAAACAACTCAGTCTAACCATATGAAACCTCCTTGGACGATAAAAAGCTGTAGCGCAAGCGCTACTTTGTAGCGCAAGCGCTACTGCAAACTACAAAGGGGGAAGGGAGACTAAGAAGATGAGAGACTGAGTGAAGCTGCCGGTTACATTTGCATTAGGTACCAAGGTTCAAATTTCAAATAGTGTAGCCGGGATCGTGGTCGATATTACAGCAAAAACAGAAAACTTCAATATGTATTTCAAGATGGACTCTGGTAAGCTTGGGCCGTCGATTAAGAAAATGATTTCAGCAGAGTTCTCCGAAAGTTTGCGCGGTATAGTTGGCCCAGAGAGAAGTGCGAAAGCGTCAAGTTTTCACAACGAGTCTGGATAACCGCGCTCAAACGCTTCATGGTATCCGCCCCTTAATTGCAGCCAGAGACTTCAGGTTTTCGTACGATCAACTTTATTTTGGAGAAGGGAAATCTCACTCATGAGACATTCAAGAACACTGGGAGTTTGTTTGTTGTTTGCAACAATGATTGCTGGAGGATGTGTTTCGGGCACACAACAGACAATTACCGGTGGGGCCAGGAAGAAGAAGGGACCGAATGAGCCTGTTAGTATTGGTTTTTCTATGGACACATTAAAAGAAGAGCGTTGGCAACGTGACAAGGATCTGGTTGAGAAGCACGCGAAAGAGCTCGGCATGCAGGTTTTCGTGCAGGTTGCTAATGGCGATGACAATTTGCAGGTCAAGCAAGCAGAAAACTTGTTGACTCAGGGAGTCGACGCGCTGATCGTTGCCCCGCACAATGGTGAGATTGCCGCTTCCATTGTCGAGGCTGCACACCGCCAGGGTGTCCCTGTAATCAGCTACGATCGACTGATTAAGAATAGCGATGTGGACCTGTATGTATCCCACCAGGTAGTCAAGATTGGAGAAATGCAAGCGAAATACTTGCTCGATCACGTAAACAAGAAGCCGGCTAATTTTGTAATCGTTGGTGGCTCACCCACAGACAACAACGCCTTGCTACTCCATCAAGGACAGATGAACATCTTAAAGCCGGCGGTTGATCGAGGTGATGTAAAGATTGTGGCAGACCAGTATGCAAAAGAATGGCAGGCAAGCGCGGCACTGAATATCGTTGAGAATGCTTTGACGCAGGCAAACAATCAGGTCGATGCAGTGGTTGCGTCTAACGATGGCACAGCTCGTGGCGCGATTCAGGCTCTCGAAGGTCAGAACCTGGCGGGAAAAGTTCTGGTCTCTGGACAGGATGCAGACCTCGCCTCACTGCAATTAATTGTTCTGGGCAAGCAGACCATGACTGTCTACAAGCCAATTCAGCCTCTTGCCTACGCTGCTGTTGAGGCGGCGATCAAATTAGCTCGTGGCGAGAAAGTCGATACTACGGATGCGATAGACAACGGCTTGAAGAAAGTACCATCCATCTTGCTTGAACCTATCGCTGTGGATAGGAACAACATCGTAAGCACGGTCGTCAAAGATGGGTACCAGACGTTGGAAAAAATCTGCGCCAACATTCCACCGGATAAGTGCCCGAAATAATAGAACAGTCTGGAGTCTGGAGTCGGGGGTCAATGTTTCCGACAGCGCTCTTAACCCCGGACTCCAGACTTAGAAAAGAAGTAAGGGAACGGTCGGAGTAAGAGTCTGGCAATAGTCGAAGGAAATGGGTTTCACTCCGGAGGAGTGAGATGTCTATAGCCTGAGTGGAAATGCCAGAACCAACGGCGTTCGGAGGAGCGGAATGCAACTAGACCTTCAGCACGCGAGAACAGTTCCGCTCCTCCGAACGCCGCCGGAGTGGTCTGGGGCTCGCCGTCTATAAATATCTCACCCCTAACGGGGTGTAGATGTCAGTCAGGAGTCTAGAGTCAGCAGTCATGTAACCAATTCTTGACTCCCGACTCTCGACTCAAGACTCCAGACTTTTAAAAAAACATGTCAGAAGAAAAAAGTCCTTCACCCTTTTTGGAGATGCGCGACATCACAAAGTCCTTTCCCGGCGTTCGTGCGCTCGACGGGGTAAGCTTTGAGCTTCATAAAGGCGAAATCCACGCTTTGGTTGGCGAGAATGGCGCGGGCAAGTCGACACTTATGAAGGTGCTCGCAGGAGTCTACCCACATCCGCAGTATGGTGGCCAGATTCTGATTGAAGGAAACGAGCAGAAGTTCGCGAGTGTGCGCGACGCGGAGAAAGCGGGCATTGCCGTCATCTTTCAGGAACTGTCGCTCGTAAAAGAGATGAGTGTCGGGGAAAACATTTTTCTTGGACGTGAGCCGCGCAAATTCGGCGTGATTCGCTGGGAGGAACTGTTTCGACGGGCGCGCCACTTGCTAAACGATCTCCACCTGCCAATTGATCCGCGCACTCCCATTCGCAATCTTGGCATAGGGCAACAGCAGTTAATAGAAATTGCGAAAGCCCTCTCGCACGAAGCTCGGATTCTGGTGCTGGACGAGCCGACTGCTGCCCTCACAGATTCCGAGGTGGAAACGCTCTTTAAGATTCTTGGCAAACTTCGAGCCAGGGGAGTGGGAATGATTTACATCTCCCATAAGCTGAACGAGGTGTTTCGAATCAGCAACCGCATTACGGTTTTACGAGATGGAAGAACCGTCGGCAGTGGCCCGACCAGTGATTGGGACGAACCGAGAGTGATCGCCAGGATGGTAGGTCGCGAAGTCGGAGACATATTCCCGGTTGTGGATCACGAGCAGGGCGAGGTGGTATTCGAAGCGCGAAACATTTCCGTATCGGATCCCATACTCCCTGATAGGAAGTTGGTTGACGGGGTCAGTTTCTCAGTCAGGCGTGGCGAAGTATTGGGAATAGCAGGACTGATGGGAGCGGGGCGAAGCGATCTGTTGATGGCGATCTTTGGCGCCCATGCCGGGAGGACGTCGGGGGAGCTCATGATCGAGGGCAAACAGGTTCGGATCACGAGTCCCGCCGAGGCCATCAAACACGGCATTGGTTTCGTTACTGAAGATCGAAAGCGGTACGGGTTAATACTGGACCAGTCGATTCTTAATAACATGACGCTCGCCGGGCTGCGTCGCATTTCAGGACGTTTTGTTACCAGCATCGATGCTGAGTCGGCTGCAGGCGAGCGGGTAATGAAGGATTTGCGCGTTAAGGCAAACTCACTATTTACAATCGCGGGTACGCTTTCCGGAGGCAATCAGCAAAAAGTTGTGTTGGGAAAGTGGTTGCTAACAAAGCCCCGGGTCTTGTTTCTTGATGAGCCAACCCGCGGCATCGATGTGGGCGCCAAGCAAGAGATCTATGCGCAGATTAACAAGCTGGCAAAGAGTGGCCTGGCCATTGTGCTGGTTTCGTCGGAACTGCCGGAAGTGCTTGGTCTATCTGATCGTGTTCTCGTGTTGCACGAAGGCCGGGTGACGGGAGAATTTACTCGCTCAACGGCTACGCCCGAGAAAGTCATGGCTTGCGCAACAGGACATTCGAGTCTGGCTGCTTAGCAGCCGATTGGTACTCTTTAAAGGTCTAACATGAGCAACCCACGCACCGAATCAGACGTTGAAAGGCTGCCCGCGACGGCAGATTTGACGCCCGCTCTGCCGCCGGACGCCGCGCCACAAACGACGATAGGAAAATTCAAAATTTCCACTGACGTACTTCGTGCCTACACGATGGTCTTTGCGTTGGCTGCTATCTGGCTCTACTTCCATTATTCAACCAGTTACATATTTCTCGAGCCGAGAAACTTTTCCAATCTCATGCGGCAAACTGCCGTTACGGGCGTGCTCGCGGTGGGAATGCTGATGGTGATAATCACAGGCCAGATCGATCTTTCGGTGGGATCGGTCGTTGGGCTTGCGGGCGGGGTCGCTGCCATCGCTCAAGGATGGCTTGGTTGGGGCCTTATTCCGTCGCTGGCGGCAGGCATTGGAGTCGGCGTCGCAATAGGCGCTGCGCAAGGGTCGCTAACGGCCTATGTCAACATTCCTGCCTTCATCGTCACTCTCGGTGGTCTATTGGCTTGGCGCGGCGTCATCCTGGGGCTAAGCCGTGGGGAAACTATTCCGATCCGATTGCAGTCCTTCAGGTTGATTGGCCAGGGCTACGTTGGTCCCACTGTCGGTTGGATTATCGCCGCTGTAGCAGTTGGATCTATCACCTGGCTCACGATTAGCCGCAATCGCACGCGTCAGCGTCACGGCCTTCCTCCGCCCGGGTTAGGCACCACTCTGGCACGGATAATTCTTCCGTCCCTGGTTGTCATCATTTTTGTTTATCAAATGAATTCTTACGAGATAGCACCTGGCGTAAGAGCGGGCATTCCCAATCCGGTAATAATCTTTCTGGCAATCGCTTTAGGTGGAGCGTTCTTAACGCAAAACACTACGTTCGGCCGGTATCTCTATGCTATCGGCGGCAATCCCGATGCGGCCCGATTGTCGGGCATAAATATTCGCCGTCATATCTTGATAGTCTTCTGCATCATGGGCGCCCTGGCCGGAGTGGCAGCAATAATTTATACAGCGCGCGTTGGCAGCGCATCCCCTGACGCGGGTCAACTGCTCGAACTCGATGCGATCGCCGCATGCGTCATCGGTGGTACCAGTCTGATGGGCGGACGAGGAACTGTTTTCGGAGCAATACTGGGAGCATTGATTATGGCCAGTCTCGACAACGGCATGTCATTGAAGAACGTCGAGCCTTACCTGCAGAACATTATCAAGGGAGCAATTTTGGTCACTGCTGTAGGGTTGGACATGGCCGGTCGCCGGCGAACCTGAGACCCGGATGGGGTCAATACGACCTGAAAATCCGGAATCCTACCAACTGCGCGGAGTGTGTAAAAACGCATGTGGTTGAATTGAACAAGTTAGGAAGGGGGCAAGCGGAGATTCAGGCTTGTGGCGGTAGTGAATTCCAGCGCGCCCCCGCTTGTGACAGCCAATAGCCTTATCGGGATACTAAGATTAAGCTTTGAATTCTGGGTTGCTGCTAGCGGAGCGTAGCGGGGGCGCGCTCGGCATCGATTTGGTTGGAAGCCTCTTTTGTCGCTTGCCCCCTTCCCAACTTGTTCAGTTCAACCACATGCGTTTTGCACACTCTCAACGGTCTGGGCTTACACAAGACTATGTACCCCATGGCAATTCTTATTCTCGCTGGAGCCATAAGCGGTCATTCTTTTTTGGCCCAGACAACGAAGAGCGTAGCGCCAGGTGCGCCTGGTAATGACTCTCATTGGCCAACAGCCGCGAAAAATGGGTTTGGCACATCCAACACAACCTCTTCAAAGATCTGGTTTACGGTTGCCGACGGGGTGATGTCGGAAGTGTTCTATCCGACGCTTGACGTGCCAAATGTCCAGACATTGCAACTCATTGTCGTGGGTGTTTCCAAAGTAGAGACTGAGAGCGACGACACAACACATCGCATTGAAGTGCTTGACCCGCATGCGCTGACCTTCAGACAAACCAATACCGCTCGGAGTGGTTTCTATACAATTACCAAAACCTATGCCTGTGATCCGGAGCGAAACACCGTGTTAATCGACATTGAGTTTGATAGTCGGATTGCTGCAAGTGTTTACGTTTATTATGACCCTTCGCTGAATAACAGCGGGATGCACGACACGGCGTGGACCGAGGGGAATGCACTGGTAGCCGTCGATGGTGATAAGGCGTCAGCCTTGATTTCAAGCTCAGGCTTTGCTTTCCGAGACGAGGCCGTTCGACGTCTTGGTAAGTCTCGAAATCCGTCCAATGAGCTCGAGGTTACGAACGGCTACTTAGGGACAAGCGACGGACTGACGGAATTGAAAAAACGTTGGAATCACACGAGCTTCAAGCCTTACGCTCGCGCTGATAATGGAAATGTCGTTCAAGTTGCGGCGCTCAAAGGTTTCAACGGGCCAAGATGGAAACGAAATCCGAGGACCAATCAAATGGTCCGGATCAAACCCCACTGCACCCTGGCTCTGGGCTTTGGCCCGAACACTAAAGACTCGATCAGAAATGCCAGAGCTTCACTCGCCAAAGGTTTTGCGCGAGTGCGTAACGAATATGAAACCGGTTGGCACGGCTACGTTGCGCGGTTGCGACCGGTTGGGCCAAAGTATCAACGCCAATTCAATATGTCTGCGATGGTCTTGAAAGCCCTGGAAGATAAGACCTGTCGAGGCGCGATCATTGCCTCGCCTTCAACACCCTGGGGTGGTGGACCAAATGCAAACGAACCGACCATCAGCGGCTATCATGCCGTTTGGGCTCGCGACCTTTATCAGGTCGCAACGGCCCTTTACGCAGCAGGTGATAAACCTACCGCCAATCGAGCGCTCGACTATCTCTTCAAGTTTCAGCAACTCACTGATGGGAGTTTTCCCCAGAACACCTGGGTTGATGGTCGTCCGATTGGTAATGGGTTGCAGATGGACCAGGTAGCGTTGCCGATTGTTCTCGCTTATCAATTGGGACGAATGGATCGCGACACCTGGATCAGGCACATTAAGCCGGCGGCTGAATTTATCGTACAAAATGGTCCAGGTACCGTTCAGGATCGCTGGGAGGAGAAGCCAGGCTACTCACCAGCTACCATCGCAGCCGAAATTGCTGGACTGGTTTGCGCATCCCGTGTCGCTGAGGTTCACGAAGACAAATCCGAGGCTGTGGGGTATTTGAAAACAGCTGACGACTGGGCGCGCAAGGTTGACCGCTGGACCGCAATGTCCGACGGCATGTACGGGGACGGAAATTACTACCTACGCATCACGGAGAAAGGCAATCCAGATGAAGGAGCAAAGATAGAGATCAATAGTGGCGGTGGAACGTATGACCAGCGTGAGATCGTCGATGCGGGATTTCTTGAACTTGTCCGCCTGGGTATCAAGTCCGCCGATGATCCCTTAATCCTGAAATCAATTGCGGTTGTTGATAACCTCCTTAAGATCGAAACTCCTCCCGGCCCCGCCTGGTACCGTTACAACCACGATGCCTATGGTGAGCGTTTAGACGGCCAGGCTTACGATGGCCGCACAGGAAGAGGGCGTTTATGGACGCTGCTGACAGGCGAACGAGGAGAATTCGAGCTCGCGCGCGGTAATGTAAATGGAGCACGAAAGCTGCTGGATACGTTGAGCGGCTTTGCCAACGAAGGCTTCATGATTCCTGAACAGGTTTGGGATCGAAGCGGGCCTTCGTTAGCAGTGCCGGGCTCGGGCACGGGCTCTGCAACACCACTAGCGTGGTCCATGGCCCAGTTCATTCGACTCGCTGTCAACCTGGAGAAGAATCGTAACGCTGAAACGCCGGACGTTGTCGCGAGTCACTATCGCGGTCGCTGATGAAACGAGTCCTCTGTGAAGCAAACCGTAAATTTCTTGGTTTGTGAGCTATAAACATCTCACCCCTAACGGGGTGGAAACCAAAGCACTTTGCGCCCTCGATATTTCGATCCCATTCTTGTTTATGCCGAAGCAATGAAAAGACTATTAACAATCGCGTGCTGTCTCACCTTCTGGGTTATCACTGCGAACGCGCAGGACATTAAGGGATTGGTGAAAATTGGTCCAGTTGCAAGTCTCACACGAGACGCTAACACTATCACGCTTCATTGCCAGGATGACTCGCAAGTGCGTCTTACGGTGCTCGCGCCGGACCTCATTCGCGTTCGAGCATCCTTTACGAAGGCTATCCCTGCTACGGACCATTCCTGGGCTATCGCCAAAGAGAGCTGGGATACTACGCACTGGACCCTAACGGAATCGCCAGAGGCAATCACCATGGCGACAGACGAACTTGAGGCGGTAGTTCACCGCTCGCCACTGCTGATTAATTTTCGCGACGCTCGCACGCACGAGTTAGTCAACGCCGACGAGCAACCAATGATGTACGACGCAAAGGGCTCGTTGAATGAAATAATGTTTGATCCCAAGGCGGGAATGTTTATCGCTGCGGCGAAGAAGCTCGGTTTCGATGAACATTTCTATGGGCTTGGGGAAAAAGCCGCGAGGCTCGATAAGCGTAGAGGCTCGTTCGTGAATTGGAATTCCGATACTCCGGGTTATGTCGAAGGAAGAGACCCGATTTACCAGACCGTCCCTTTTTATATTGGTCTGGAGCGTGGCCGGGCTTACGGAATCTTCTTCGATAATAGCTACCGCAGCTATTTTAACTTCGCCAGAAGCTCGCAAGAGCGTATTTGGTTTGGCGCCGAAGGCGGCGAGATGAACTATTATTTCTTCTACGGGCCCTCCATCAAAAAGATTCTCAGCCGCTATGCCGACCTCACCGGTCACATGCCGCTGCCACCGCTGTGGGCGCTGGGTAATCAGCAAAGCCGCTGGAGTTACTATCCGGACACTATGGTTGAGGAAGTCGTAAATGAATACAGGCGGAGAGACTTGCCACTCGATGTGGTCCATCTGGATATCGACTACATGAATGGTTATCGCGTGTTCACCTTTGACCCGAAACGCTTTCCGAATCCAAAGGGACTAACTGAACGCCTGGCAAAGCAAGGCGTTAAAGTTGTCACTATCGTCGACCCCGGCGTCAAGTATCAACCGAGCTCCAGCGTTCCAAGCCCGGAGACTGCGGATCCAGAGCTCGGGCCACAAGACAACCGCTATTACGTCCTTGATCAGGGAATGGAAAAGAATTACTTCCAACGACGCAGGAATGGTGAGCTCTTTATACCGAAAGTTTGGCCAGGCGACAGCGTCTTTGTTGATTACACCCTTCAGGACGCGCGCACCTGGTGGGGCGGTCTTCATCGTGCTTACCTTGATAACGGCGTTGCAGGCATCTGGAATGATATGAACGAGCCGTCTGACTTCGTCGACCAGACCGGCAAGAATCAGATGGATGTCGTTAGTTATGACGAAGGTGAAAAGTCGACGCACGCCAAGAACCGTAACGTGTTTGCGCTCTTGATGTCTCGCGCGACATACGAGGGTCTGCAGAAATTGCGACCTGATCGACGTCCGTATGTGATCACGCGCGCCGCATACGCCGGCATTCAGCGATATTCGACCATGTGGACCGGTGACACAAACAGCACCTGGGATGCGCTCTCGTTGAGTGTCCCAATGTATGCAACGCTTGGTCTCTCGGGTGAACCATTTGTCGGCGGGGACGTTGGCGGCTTTATTGGAAGAGGAAACGGCGAATTGCTCACGCGCGCCTATCAAGTGAGTTTTCTCGTCCCCTTCTGTCGTAATCATAAACAAATTGACGGCTATGACCAGGAACCGTGGCGTTTTGGGAAGTATTACGAAGACATAATTCGTAAGTACTTGAAGCTGCGGTACCGGCTGTTGCCTTTCTTGTATACGACTTTGGAGGCGGCCCATCGAACTGGAGTACCTTTGTTCCGGCCACTGCTGCTCAATTATCAGAATGATGAGAGCACTTATAACCTCGACGACCAGTTTATGGTCGGAAACGATTTGCTCGTAGCGCCGATGCTGAAGCCGGACGTGACGAGGCGTTTGGTTTATCTGCCAGAGGGAGCGTGGTACGACTATTGGACCAACAGGAAGCACGAGGGTGGAACGGTAGTCTCAGCCGAAGCGCCACTGGACACAGTTCCGTTGTTTGTGCGTGGCGGCGCCATTCTTCCTCTGGGACCGGAGATGAACTACGTTGGCGAAAAGACTCTGGAGCCAACGTTTATCATCTACCCGGATGCGAACGGTGAAGCAGCTACCACTCTCTACGAGGACGACGGTCTCAGCCCGGCTTACAGTCATGGGGTTTTTCGACGAACCTCTGTTCGATTTTCCAGTAAACGCAGACACATTGAAATCAATCTCAGCGCACCGGAAGGCACATTTAGACCCCAGGCTCGGACACTTAGTTTTCTTGTGCCAACAACATCAATGCCATTGAGGGTTTTGTTGGATAGCAGAATGGTCGGGCGTGGCGGAGGAGCCGGTGCCAGGTGGTCCAAGAGCGGAAATGTTTTGGAGCTTCGAATCCCGGATGATGGGAAAGCTCACAAGATCGTAATCGAGTAAAACGTGGATTGTTCTTTACATTTCAGCCTGGGAGTTGGGGCGAAGAAATTAATCCATGAAATCTCTCTGTGTGCTCCGTGTCTCCTGTGGTGAATGGTTTTCAGCGCTTTTTAATACCACGGAGGCACGGAGCACACAGAGACAGAATAGCAAGTGAGAGTCTGGGTCTAGATGCGCTATCACGGCTCGATGTTGTCATCAGTACCACCCCGCGTTAGAGACTTAAAACTCTTTTACTCCGGAGGAGTAAGATGTTTATCGCCCGAGTTGAAATGCCCGAACCAACGGCGTTCGGAGGAGCGGAATGCATCTAGACCTTCAGCACGAGAGAACAGTTCCGCTCCTCCGAACGCCGCCGGAGGGGTTTTGTTCGTCGAGCTATAAAGATGTCACCCCCAACGGGGTGAAAGCCCGTTAACGCTTTATTTCCATTACCACATTGTTTTTCGCGTCGTCAGCCGCAGTTCTTCTTGCGCGTCACCTTCGGCGGATGCGAGAATGCCGACCCAAGATCCGCAGTAATTCAAGTTGGGTTATCAGGAACAGCAAACAGGAGGCAGTGAGGATGCGAACCAATGGATGGAATTCCGTACTGGCTTTAACGCTTCTACTAACAGTTGTGCTTGCCTGCAAGTTCAGCGCGTCTACGGCAAATATCAGCAGTCTAAAGCTCGGCAAAGATAAGAACGTCACCAAAGAGACCAGCAGTTTCGGCACGAACGATACGGTCTATGCGGTTGCGGAAATTTCAAACGCACCTGGCAAGGTCAAAGTAAAAGGCCGGCTGGGGTTGAGTTAGGAGGGAGCGGCACGGCGATCTTCACTTTCTCCCCGCCAACGAGCGGCTGGCCAAAGGGCAAATACAAGTTAGAAGTTCTCATGCTCGACGAGGCCGGCGAGCAGAAGGATCAAAAGGCCGCGAGTTTCACCGTGTCCTAAACTCCTTTCTCAAAAGACCGCACCAGGACTTAAAGGGCAACGTTCAGTTGCGAGCGTTGCCCTTTTCCCATCCTCGTTATCGAACAAGTAGTTAGCCCTTGACTCGCTCTTGACAGAGTCAAAACGATCCATCACCTCGGCAGAACTATCGAATTACTATCGAAGATCGTTGACGATCTCGATAATGGGTGATAATTTCTCGGCTCAATTTAAGCGTTTCCGGTAGGTTTAGCCCCTTCGGTCTTCTCACTTGACTGCGTCCTCGAGCTGAATACTTGTTCGCAATGGAATAGATTTACCGAACGATCGAGACTCTCACAGCGACGTCACGGGTTTGGTGTACTAGGAATCCAGTGGCCAAAGTGGGTTTCTAATACGTGCTACGGGTCCGCGCGGCTGGAGGCAGCCGGAAGGAAATCGTAGCCGATCAGTAGTCGCCGCGATCTAGTTTGCGTCTTTATTCAGAGTAGATGGAGGAGTCATGAAAAAGTCCCCGACCGGTCTTCGTGCGTTCACGAACACCCGCTTAATTGCAATCCTTATCGCGTTTCTTCTCGTTGCGGTGTTCACTACGGCAACGGCTTTGATGAAGAGTGGCGGCGGCTCCTCGGACGCAGTTAATCGCGACAATCAGACACACAGGCGCTCAACAGAAGGACGGCAGGGCCCTGAGCCAATTTCTTCTCAGGCTGTTGGTTTCGCGGAAACACGGCCTCTCAGCGAACTTGCAAAACTACCGGCGGCGCGGAACGTTGAGCACGACGAGGGTGAAGGTGAAGGTCGTGAGGCTGCGGAAAATAGAGCGATTAAGCACCCAACGGCAGAAGCTCTAGCAAGGGCGTCTGTTCCGGGCGGGATCCAGAGAGACACAGTAATCCAGACGACGCTCCCGGCGCCGAATATGCCGTCGCCGAATGTCTCATTTGAAGGCTTGAACAATACCGACAATTTTAACGCCTTCGGGGGCCGTATCACCCCACCTGACACAGACGGTTCCGTCGGTCCTAATCATTACGTCCAGCAGATTAACATTCTGGTGCGGGTTTGGGACAAAGCCGGCACTCCTTTGACCGCTCCCTTCAAGTTGAGCAGCCTGTTTGCTCCGCTGGGCGGACAGTGTGCCGTGCAAGATGCAGGCGACCCAATAGTTCTTTATGACCCTCTCGCTGATCGCTGGATGCTGAGCCAGTTTGCTTTCGCCAGCCAGTTTTCACCGCCGTATCACCAGTGCATCGCCATCTCCATGACCCCGGATCCGACCGGCGCATACTTCGCTTACGACTTCGTTACGGCTGGCAACGAGTTTCCGGACTATCCGAAGATCGGCGTCTGGCCCGATGGCTATTACATGATGGTCCATCAGTTCACCAATGGCGGACCGTTCAATGGCAGCGGCGTCTATTCATTCGATCGCGTCAAGATGCTCGCCGGCAATCCTACTGCAAGTTACATCTACTTTAACCTCAATCTGACTACCAACCCCGAAGGGGTGGGCGGACTGCTGCCTTCCGGTGTGGATGGGATAAATCCGCCCCCAGCGGGCCGGCCGAATACCTTTGCCTACATTACGGCTTTGGACTTCGGCGACCCGGCGGACGGTTTGCGACTTTTTGATTTCCACGCGGACTTTGCTACCCCGGCGAACTCTACTTTCACCGAGCGACCAGAGGCTACATACAATAGCCCGCTCGCCGTGGCTCCATTCAGCCTGGTCACCCCAACTGGCAACGGAGGCAGGCGAGCTGTCCCTCAGCCATTGCCGGCCAATGTTACGTCGGCGGTGGACGCAATCACCGACCGGTTAATGCATCGAATGCAGTACCGCAATCAGGGCGGCCACGAAACGCTGGTGATGAACCACACAGTAGGCGCGCCGGCTTCGACTATCTTCGGTACTTTCCGCGCCGCGCCTCGCTATTACGAACTGCGCAGCACGGCCAGCGGCCCCTTTGTGGTTCAAGAACAAGCGACCTTTGCTCCGGGCGGTTCTCCCGGCGATAACATCAGCCGTTGGATGGGCAGCGCCTCCGAAGACAATCAGGGAAACCTGGCTGTCGGTTATAGCGTTTCGAGCGCCTCGACGGTCTTTCCCGGAATTCGCTACGCCGGCAGACTCGCTACCGATCCGCCGGGTGGATTGGCCCAGGGCGAAGCGACTTTGATAGACGGCACCGGAAGGCAAACGGACACCACCAATAATCGCTGGGGCGATTACAGCGGGATGTCGGTTGATCCCAGTGACGACTGCACTTTCTGGTACACACAGATGTATTACACTGCGGCCAGCCAGGCGACGAGCGCCGTCGGCTTTTTGACGCGAATCGGCAGTTTCAAGTTCCCCACCTGCACTGCCCCGGCAAGGGGAACAGTTCATTTCACCGTCACCAACTGTGTGACCAGTGCTCTAATTCCCAATGTATCGATTTCCATAGATGGAAATTCCTACGGCGCCACGGTGGCTAATGGAACGTACGATGGCACTTTGGCCCCTGGGTCTCACTCGTATGCAGTCACTAAGGCAGGTCATACTACAGCTACAGGTAACTTTAATATCACGGACGGCCAGACCACGAACGTTCCGGTTTGCTTAAATGGCGTGCCCGACGTGGCCATCACCAAGACTGCCGACTCCAGCTACGTCAGCGGCGGCGCTCAGGTTGGGTTCAACGTCACCCTGACCAACAATGGTTTTGCTACCGCGATGGGTCTATCCGTGACCGACAACCTGCCCGGAGGAGCCAGTACCAACTGGTCCATCGATGTCGGCAACAGCGATGCCGGATGGTCCGTGAGCGGGTCGCCGCCGACCCAGAGCCTCGTCTACACCCCCACTGCGCTGAACGCCGGCGCGAGCACGCATGTGCATGTGACCAGTTCGACCAGCGGCGCGTGCGCTAGCACCGTTTCCCTCGACAACACGGCCAGCTTCACTACGAGCAACGATGGCTCCGGCCAGGCGTCGGCCTCAGTGAGCGTACTGTGCCCGCCTGTATCTGCCGGCCCCGTGACGGTCACAGCCACCGCGGCGACCCCGGGTCCGACGGACTATGCAACTGTAAAAGGCGCGTTTGACGCGATTAATGCCGGCACCCATCAAGGCTCGATTGTCGTATGGATCTTTGGGGACACGACAGAGGCCGCAGCGGCAGTTTTGAATGCGAGCGGAAGCGGCTCGGCGTCTTATACCTCGATCTTAATGCTGCCTTCGGGTGGCGCGCGCACCGTCAGCGGAGCGATTGCTGCCGGTACTCCCTTGATCGATTTGAACGGCGCGGACAACGTGACCATTGACGGAGTGAACTCAGGCGGTGCCTCGCTGACGCTCTCCAATACGACCATTTCGGCCAATGCCGGCACCAGCACGATTCGGTTTATTGGCGGTGCAACGAACGATAGGGTAACAAACTGCTCGATCCTGGGATCGGCAACAGCATCGACGACAACGGCGGGAGGCAATGTGCTCTTCAGCACCTCCACTACGGCTGGCGGCAATAGCAACAACACCATCTCGAAGAACAACATCGGTCCCGCCGGCGCCAACCTGCCGATCAAGGGTGTCATGGGTCTCGGGTCTGCCAGCCCCAACAACAACACCAGCAACCTGATCGACAACAACAACATCTTCGACTTCTTTGGAACTGGCGGCTTTGCCGTAGCGGGTATAAGCCTTCAAGCCAATAACAGCAACTGGACCATCTCGAACAACCACATCTATCAGACCGCGACGCGGACGTTCACAACGACAGCCTTGCGCTACTCTGGCATTCTGGTCGCCTCCGCCGCCAATTCTTTTACCATCACCGGGAACACAATCGGTTTCGGCGCCGCGAACGGTACTGGCACAACGACGATTACGGGTTCGTCCAACGAGTTCCGCGGAATCGTCTTAACCAATTCCGGCGCTTGCAGCATCCAGGGAAATACCATCTCCGGTATCAACCAGACGTCGTCCCGCGCCAGCACGACGACAGACCTGAGCCCGTTCATTGCAATTCAGAGCGGCTCTTCTGCGACTGATGCTCCCGCTAACATCGGCAACGTTACGGGGAACACGATTGGCAGCCTTGACGGGTCGTCAACGATCGTGATCAACTCCACATCGACCACGGCCAGCACATCACCGGCCCAGGGTATCCTCGACTTCAACTTTACGGATGGAGTGATTATTTCCAACAACAGGATCGGATCAATCACCATCAATAACGGAGGCACTGGCACGGTCCTGGGCTTCCGGGGCATCCTCGTCGCAGCGACGACGGGAGTAACCCATACGGTAAGTAATAACACGATAGGAGGAACCGCGGCCGGCTCGATTACTGACAACATCTCGGGGAATTATGGGATGTACGGTATTCAGGTGTCCGCGGCTAATGGGATCATCACCCGAAATCTCGTCCGCAACATGACCGGCAATGCGAACGGTGCTGTAGTAACTATGAGCGGCATCATTATGTCCGCCAGCACAGGTGTAAGCACGGTTTCGCAGAATACCGTTCATTCGCTCACCGACACTGTGACAGGTGGCAGCGCCGGCGCAATTTACGCCATCGATTGCAGCCTTCCGGCAACTGGCAGTGTCATCGAGCGCAACCTGGTGCACTCCATCAATGTTAACTCCACTCTGACTGCTTATCAGGTTTGGGGAATGGTGATGCGAGGGCAGGGAAGTGCCACCTACAAGAACAACATGGTCCGGCTCGGCCTTGATGCATCGGGCAATCCGATCACTACCGGTTTCTCGATCATCGGCATGAGGAACATCGTCGGGTCTACGACGAACTACTACTTCAACAGCGTCTACATCGGCGGCACGGGCGTCGCCTCTGCCTCAAATACCTTCGCGTTCAACAGCGACGTAGTAACCAACACGCGCAATTTCGTGGACAACATCTTCTGGAATGCGCGGAGCAACGCTTCCGGCGCCGGTAAGAACTATGCAATTACCGTGGGCGGAACCACGCCCAACCCCGCCGGGCTTACTTCTAATTTCAACGACCTGTATGCCACCGGCACGGGCGGTTTCGTCGGGTTATTCAATGCAGTCGATCAGCCGACCCTATTAGACTGGCAGACAGCCACGGGCCAGGAGGCGAACAGCATCTCTGCTGATCCGAAGTTTGTAGCGCCTGATGCATCAGCAGCAAGTGTCGATCTGCATATCATGCCACCCAGCCCGGTCCAGGTGGTGGCAACTCCAATCGCCGGCGTCACTAACGACTTTGATAACGACCCGCGCCCGACGCTAAGAGGCGACATTGGTGCGGATCAAGTGACATCACCAACAGCCGCGAACGGAAATATCCGCGGTACGATCACCGACGGCTACGGCGCGCCTGTCGGTGGCGTTACGATCAACCTCAGCGGCTCGCAGTCGCGCGAAACGATTACCGACAGCAATGGTAGTTACCGTTTCGACAATGTAGAAACCATCGGCTTCTACGCGGTGACACCGGCTTTGGTTAATTATCATTTCAGTCCGACGAACCGGTCGTTCTCACTGCTAGTGAACAACGCCGACGCCGTATTCACAGCGATTGCGGATGCGGTGACGATGGCTAACGCAATCGATTCGAATGGATACTTTGTGCGGCAACAATACCTCGACTTTCTTGGTCGGGAGCCCGATCAGGGTGGGTTTGAATACTGGACTGGCAAACTAGAACAATGCAATGGCGACGCCGCGTGCTTGGTCCGGCAACGCATCGAGGTAGCAGCGGCTTTCTTCGGATCGCAGGAGTTCCATGAGACTGGTTCGTATGTCTATCGACTGTATGCGGGATCGCTGGGTCGGCAGTTGAGTTACAGCGAGTTCGCGTCCGACCGCCAGCAGGTGGTAGGTGGTGCGAATCTCGATGCCGCGAAGGCTGCCTTCGCCAGTGCGTTTGTGAGGCGAGCAGAGTTCCTGCAGAAGTATCAGGCAAGCACCACGGCGGAGTCGTTTGTGGATGCTCTGTTGCAAACGATGCCTGATACCACGAACGTGGATCTGTCTGGCGAACGGGCAAATCTGATCAACCGTTACAAATTGGGCGGCACGATGAATGAGAGCCGTGCATTGGTGGTGCGAGAGGCAGCAGAGAATGGAGCGTTTTCGTCCGCGGTGTACAACCCATCGTTCGTATTGATGGAGTACTTCGGATATCTGCGACGCGGTTCGGATCAGGGCGGCTACGATTTTTGGCTGAACGTTCTGAACAACAGCGACGCTGGCAACTATCGCGGGATGGTCTGTTCGTTCATCACCTCGACGGAATATCAACGCCGTTTCGGCATCGTGGTCAGCCGCACGAACGCTGATTGCGGTAGGTGACATACCGCTTTTGCGGATTGTTTGGATAGCAACTAGCTCAAACCGTAGTGAGTGGGAGGACGCGGTACGTTTGAATTCGTACCGATCCCGTGAAGTGCCAATTGAGTCAAAGCGAAAAATGAAAAGACCGTGAGCGGTTAAACGTTCCAGGCATTAAGGTAGACCTATCAAAGTTTGAGCGATGTTCGGGTTGGACAAAATCCTAACATTTCTTTGGATAGGTCTTGACGGCGAGCTCATTCCCGCCAACTGCATCAATCCCACCTTTCACCTTCCTCGCCTCACCGGCGCCCAGGTTTTTTACCGTCTCCTTATTAAGCCTCAACTTAGCAACTTTCACTTTACCCTTTTTCTGAGAGTTGATACGAACCGCAGCTTTTCTCCACGACTTCGTGAAGTTCACTGTGAATTCGCAACCTGCCCCGTATCATGTTGGAAAGTGCGCCTTAGAAGACGACCTTTGCTGATCTAATACTACATGCGTTGTTCTTAATTCTGCAGTCGATGGCCTCGGTCCGAAGGACACGGCTGTTTCCGCAAACCTAGCAAATACCGAGTTGGGCTTCCCAGCCTAAACGAAAGGAGCCATTTCATGCGCAAACATCTCTTATTGCTGGCGACTGTCGTGATCCTAGCTTCCACTTCTCCACTCCTGGGGCAGGGGACAAAACCTCCTACTCAGGTCGAAGTCATTAACACGCCGACTGTCACGGTCAGCAACTCGCAACTGACCGTTGGGATATCTCCCACGGCGAACACTGTAAAGCTCGATGCGTCTTCGATAGCCGAGCCAGCGTTGACGCCGTACAATCATGTCGGCACGGCCTTGGATTGCCCAGGCACAAACATCTGCATTTCTCAGGGCCCAGCCGTTCCCGCTGGTAAACGCCTGCGCGTCACGAATATCACCGGATTCATCACAAACCAATCAGCGACCAGCGCCTTCGTATATTTCTCCGACCCCGGCGCAGTTGACACATTGGGCATTCCATTTGTGGCCTTTCCGGTGGCACTGCAGAACTTTGGCTTTTTCGGGAACTCGCTTTCGTTCAGCCATGAGGTCAATTTCTACCTGGAGGCGGGCCAACAGCCTGCGGTCCGCTTGGGAGCGCCGGCTGGTCAGACGATTAATGGCGGCGCGGTTAACATTAGAGTGACAATAACAGGTTACCTCGTGAACGTCACTCCCTAGCTCTGAGATCGATCTGGATGAGGCATGACCGGCCGAAGGAAAGAGCAGCAGCGGAGTCGTATGGAATCTCGCTATTGACATTCGCGCCGGTCACAATTCTATCGTGCTGGATCAAACAACGCGGCTGTCGCTTACTAGAGTTGGGGTGACGACTTCACTCTGCAGTTAGCGCCATGGGGTACTGGCGGGAATGAACATCTTGCTTTCGCTTTATCGCGCGAGGCCTTTGATAACGCATTCGCGCGGGTGAAAACGAAGGGAATCCCAATTGGCGACTCGTACCAAGCGGTCGGTAACAACAACGGTCCGGGAGTTGAGTCTGGCGCCAGAGGTCCGGCCCCAACTCTTTACATGAATGATCCGAATAAGCACCTGATCGAGATTCGAACTTATGATTGACCTAGAGGAAGACGGGCGCTGGCTGGTGGGGCAGTAACACTGGCAGAGACAGAGCCTTACCGTTCTTCGGCCGGGCCATTACTGGCCTGGTCTTTTTTTATTAGATCAACTCAGCCCAGTAAAATCCGAAATTTCGAACGATCCCCTTCCTGATTCCAAAACACCTGTCCATTGGTTGCATTTCTTTCCCGCCCTGTTTGAATCGGTAAATCCGAGATTCCTGACGAATCGTTCCGAGATTCTGAATAACACTTCAGTTCGATCGTCCTCACCCTGTTGCTTCCTGCAAGAATCGTTGACGTTCTGTACCATCACACCGCTTCATAAAACCGGAATAGCAGTTGCATAAATTCGGATTGGCACGCTTCAGATCATTTCCTTGATTCCAGTGCTCGCTCAAAAGCTCATACGAAATCTTGGATTTGCAGACAGCTGACCTTTCATAGGAGGAAGTTCATGAAATTCAAAATTCTTCTCGTCTCCGTTGTGATACTTGGCCTATCCGTTGCGGCGTTAGGGCAAACGAGTCGCGGCACTGTCACCGGCACCGTCGTTGATCCGAACGGTGCAGTTATCGCTGGCGCCGAAGTTACTTTGACGAGTGCACAAACTAAGCTCGGCCGCACAACGACAACCAACGGCGAAGGTCTTTACCGATTTGAAGCCGTTGATCCGGGCACCTACTCCGTCAAGGTTAGCTCGACAGGCTTTGGCGACGTGATGAGTACCGGCGTCGACGTTAGAGCGAACCAAACTTCAGATGTACCGGCGCGAATGGCGCCATCGGGGCAGCAGGCGACAGTGGACGTCACGACCGACGCGGGCCAACTGCTTCAAGTGGAAGCTCCGGTACGCGGCGGTAATATTGAGAAAGCAAAAATCACCGAACTGCCTTTTTCTGGCCGCAATCCTGTTGCGCTCGCGCTGACACTCCCCGGAGTTTCTACTAACCGTTTCGGCTTTGGCGTCGGCACCTTCTCAGTCAATGGCTCACGCGGGCGTTCAAACAACTTCTTGATTGACGGCACTGAGAATAACGACATCTCGGTTGCCGGACAGGCATTCCAGATCACCAACCCCGACGCGGTCCAGGAAGTTTCCGTTCAAACGTCAAATTATGATGCGGAATTTGGTCGTGCGGGCGGTGCTGTGATCAATACGATTACCAAGTCCGGCAGCGACGATTTTCATGGCAGTCTCGCCTATCTCTTCGATGTAACACGCGACGACGCCATTACTAACACTCAGTCACTCTCAGCAGCCATCCGCCAGCGCGGGCATCCGCCGCGCGGTACTGAACAGTACTATGCAGGAACCCTGGGTGGCCCAGTCCTGTTCCCGCATATCGGTGAAGGCAAGCCGATGTTCTCATACGATGGTCGTCAACGGACGTTCTTCTTCGTCGCCTGGCAGGAGCAGTTCCGAAGTGCTTCAACACAAGCCTCCCGGACCGTAGCAACCCCTGCCGGACGCGCCGCACTGCGAAATCTCTTTCCGGTTGGGGTCAACCCGAGAGTTGATCTCCTCCTGGACGTAACCAAAAACGTGATAGGCGAGTCGGCTTTCCAGAATATTGATATTGGCCCTCGTGCCGGTTGTCCCGCGCCCTGCAATATTCAATTCGGAACCGGCTCTCTTTTCGTCCCGCAAACGTACCGCGAGCGTCAGGTGCAATTGCGCATCGATCATAAGATCGGCGAGAACGATCAGTTTTCGGCGCGCTATCTTTGGGACGACCAGAAAGACCCGTTGGGAGGAGGTATCACCTTCCCAGGCTTCGGAACGGCAAACAACAACACTTACCAGAATTTGCTCTTTAGCGAGACTCACATCTTCTCGCCCAGTTGGACCAACGAAGCGCGGGTTGCCTACAACCGCATTCTGATTGATTTCCCGCTCAATCCGGAGGATGCCCTTGGCCTGACATTGCCGCGTTTCGATATTTCCACGCTGAGCCAATTTGGTATCGCTACCAACTTACCGCAGGGGCGCGTGGCGAATAACTACGTCTTTCAGGATACGCTAACCCACGTGCGAGGCAATCACACTTTCCGCTTCGGCCTGGACTTGCTCCAGCAGCGCTCGCGTCAGTTCGCGCCAATTGTCGAGCGTGGTCTGTTGACTTACCGTTCGGGTGCGGGCTTTACGGCCCTGGGCAATTACATCGACAACTTCGGCGGTTCCGGCGGCGGCACACAGAGAGATTTCGGCAGTCCACGGTACTATCCGTTCTTGTTCCGTCAGGCTTACTTCGCCCAGGATCGTTGGCGCGCGTCTGACTCGTTAACGCTCACACTCGGTCTGCGATACGAGAACTTCGGGAATGCGATCAATACGCTTCAGACCGCGGCTTTCACCGGACTTTTCAATGTCAATCCAGTAACCTTTACTGGTCCCTTCAGTCAGCCTAACGAGGTCGCGAACGACAACAACAACTTTGCTCCAACCCTTGGTCTCGCTTATTCACCCTCGTACACGAGCGGTCTTATGGGACGGATCTTCGGCGACAGGAAGATGGTCTTTCGGATGGGTTACCAACTCGGATACGATTCGTTCTTCAACAACATCGCCTCCAATGCGGCGACTTCCTCCCCGAATGTCGTTGCGACAGCAATCCCGTCGGCGATCAATGCGACTACACCACGCGGCTTGCCAAACGTGACAGGGGCGCTGCCATTGACTCCGCGGCCGCTTTCTCCTTTGGACTCGCAGACCCTGGTAATAGGTAATCTCGTTAATCCTTACTACCAACGTTGGTCCGCAGGGTTTCAAAGAGAGATGCCGGGAAATATCGTATTAGACGTTTCATATGTAGGCTCAAAGGGAACCAAGCTCTACCTCAATGAAGATCTCAACCCGAGCGTGCCGGCTGTGGCCAATGCGTTCAATCCTGGAATCCAACGCATCACACCTGCCGGCTTCACCGGCTCGACGACGTGCACCCCGAACACAGTTGGGTGCATGATCTCCGGTCGTCTGGATAACCTGCAAGGCTCGCGTTTGATTCGTACAAATGGTGGTTCTTCAAGCTACCACTCTGCCCAACTGTTAGTGACCCGACGCTTTACCAACGGTCTTGCGGTGACCGGTGCCTATACCTGGTCTAAGCTCCTTGACAATGCAAGTGAAGTCTTCACGGTAGCCGACACCAATCTCCCGCAACAGGCTTCATTCCCGTCCATCTTTGGCGGGCAGGCGTTAGAGCGCGCAGTCTCGTTCTTCGACCGGCCGCACCGGTTCTCTGTCACCTATGTATATGAGCTTCCGTTTATGAGAGAGCAGCATGGATTCCTCGGGCACGTACTTGGTGGCTTTCAGATCTCGGGTGTGACGACTTTCGAAAGCGGCGTGCCGCTGACGGTCGTAAACGGTCAGGACGCAGACTCGATTGGTGGAAACCTGGATCGGCCTGACTTCAATCCAACCGGACAGCCCGGGGTTCGTGCTGTACCGGCCGTTGCTACTGCCACTGTTAATCCTTGCTCAGTCGCAGTTGGGGCAACATTTTACACTAACCCTGATGCGGCGAACGCGTGTATTAATCCGTCGAGCGCACAGTACATCGGGCTATTGGCCGGCATAGGACGACGCGGTAACCTGGGCCGTAATACTCTGCGGACCCGCGGACAGAACAACTGGAACCTGAATCTACTGAAGAGAATCAACCTCGGTGAGGCCAAGTTCTTTGAGGTGCGAGCGGAGTTCTACAATGTCTTCAACCATCCGCAGTATGGAACAGCAAGTGTGAGTCCGTTCTCTCCGGGAAGTACTGGTGTACCAGCGAATGTGTTCACTTCGGCAGCAGGTCAGTTTCTCCATCCCGAGTTCTCTGATGGTGGCGGCCGAGTGATCCGCTATCAGCTGAAGTTCTCTTTCTGAGAAGGACGAATATCTTTTTCCGCTCTGCCTAGCCGGCGGGAACCAAGTTCCCGCCGGCTTCTTTTTGGAAGTTGTCCCTGGAGGCGCTACAGCAGCTCTCAACTGTGAAATGATGCCCTGGTAGGTATCTCAATTCCCGGTCCCTCTTCGTGACATTCTGTCAGTAGATCCGTTCTGCGAAGAGGCTCTCGCTTACTATTTCTGTTTTTGATCTGATGTGTCATAGGGGAAACCTCAAAACCTGAAAACCTGAAACTGTCGGAGTACACAGACTAAATTCCGTGCCATTTCCTTGACTGATTCATAAGAGGGCCTTAATCTCGCGCCCATTTACATTAGCCCCGCGGCAGTTGAGATCCAAAAAATTGATGGATACGAGACTCAAAGGCCCTGCATTTGGTGAGGAAGCAATCAATGGAAGTCGGCGAAGTGGGCAGGTGCAGGTTGCAACCACTTCATTTCTCACGCTGTTTGCCATCGTCGGCCTCGCGCTTTATGGGTTGCCTTTCTATTACGACTTTATGGTGAAGGAATTTGGGTGGACGCGCACTCAGGTCACATCCGGCAACGCCCTCAGCAAATTAGTCGTTGGCCCACTCTTCGGATTCTTTGCCGGTTGGATCGTCGATCGGTTCGGGCCGCGGCGGTTGATGCTCGCCGGCATTCTGATGGCCGGCTTCGCGCTTATCGGGCTGGGCAGCATGAGCGCGCTGTGGATGTTCTATCTCTTCTACCTGTTCAACGCGCTGGGCTACGTTTGTGCCGGACCTCTGCCCAACCAGGTTTTGTTAACACACTGGTTCGACAGAGCCCGTGGCAAAGCGATGGGCTTCGCGTACCTGGGCATTGGCCTGGGCGGCGCGCTTGTGCCTTTGCTCTCGGTATGGTTGGTGGAGCGCTTTGGCTGGCACGACGCTCTTCGTGTGCTGGGTGTGCTGATCATCCTGATTGCATTCCCACTGGCTTACTTCGTGAAGGAATCGCCCGACACAAAAGCGGCGCGGGAGCTCAAGGAGAAGCAGCCCACCGCGCCGATTGGATGGGCCTTTAAGAGTGTTCCCTTTTATTTGCTGGCAGTCGGCAGCATGTGTTCAATTGGTGCGGTTGGCGGCACCAATCAACACTTAAAGCTTTTCCTGAGTTTGGATCAGCACTACGCCCAAGGACAGGCCGCTAGTGTTGCGTCACTCGTCCTCGCGTTCAGCCTTGTCGGGCGCTTATTGATGGGTTGGCTCGCCGATCGTTACGCGAAAAAGCATGTGATGCTGCTCATCTACCTGCTGGTGGCATCGGCGATTCCGTTGCTGTTCTTCGCTTCAACGCCAGGCGTCATATATATGTTTGCGATCGTGTTTGGCATCGGCCTCGGCGGCGATTATATGATCATTCCCCTGATGGCCGCCGAACTCTTCGGTTTGAAAGTAATGGGCCGTTTGATGGGGGTTGTGCTGACAGCTGACGGTGTGGCTGAGGCCCTGGCACCGATGTTGGTCGGCAACCTACGTGACCGCACGACGAGTTATGCGATTGGTTTTTTTGTGCTCATCGGTCTCGCGCTGATGGGAGCAACAGCTATCGCGCTCCTACCGAAAAACGATCATTTATCCAGAGATTACCCAGCGCGGCCTTCGGCCTGCAACCAAACCTGAGACAAAACATGATCCACGAAATCACACGAAGTGAAATCACACGAAGTAACACTAACAACATTTCGTGTCAGTTCGTGTCTTTAGTTCGTGTAGTTTCGTGGATCGATTGTTTACTCAGAAAATCTGCTCAAGAAAACTTTGTTTCACAGATTACGCATCAGATTAAGACTTTACAGAAAAGAGTTGAGCGGTTTTATTGGCCTCGTACCGAGCCAGGAGGACGAGGCAGGAGGCAGGGCATGATTCCGGTGCGTTACTCGTATTCTTCCGGCTATGCTGAGCTCAGCGCACTTGACACGCATCTGCTAACTTCTGCTGCGTGCTGCACCTGCCTCCTGCTTTTTTTTAATCTGTGTAATCGGCGTAATCTGTGGATAAATGATCGGCTATGACTTCTCATGAATCTTCTTCGATCGGCAATGCTCCGGTGGCGCTAGTCACTGGAGCTTCGCGAGGGATCGGTCGCGCCATCGTGATCGAGCTGGCCCGCACCGGTCACGACGTGATGATCAACTACGCTGCGAATAATTCGGCGGCGGCTGAAGCGTGTGCGGCGGCGCGGGCTGCCGCTCTTCGTAAGGATGCGCGCATAAGAATGTGCCGCGCGGATGTTTCTGAGACTAACGATCGCGAGGAACTACTGGAAGCGACACATCAGCAGTTTGGGCGGTTGGACCTGTTGGTGAACAACGCGGGCATTGCTCCCGAGCGACGGACAGATCTGCTCGAGGCTAGTGAGGCTGGCTTCGATCGGCTGATCAAGGTAAATCTCAAAGGTCCCTATTTCCTTAGCCAGGCCGTGGCGCGGTGGATGATTGAGCAGAAAGCCTCGGAGAAGATCAACGATTATTCACCGGCAATTATCAACATTACTTCTGTCTCAGCTTATGCGGCGTCGCCTGATCGTGCTGATTACTGTGTTTCGAAAGCAGGTCTGTCGATGATGACCAAGCTTTACGCTGTGCGATTGGCCGATGAAGGTATCAACGTGTACGAAGTTCGTCCCGGCGTGATTGCAACCGACATGACGGCTGGGGTTAGAGAGAAATACGATCACCTGATTGAAGAAGGCCTGACGCCCATCCGGCGCTGGGGAACTCCGGAGGATGTCGGACGTGCGGTGGCTGCGGTTGCTACCGGCAGCTTTCCATTCTCGACAGGGGAGGTGATTAACGTGGACGGCGGATTTCATCTGCGGCGGTTGTAAACTATGAACCGCTTACTTTCTCGAGTTGAAAGCGCTTTCTCCTTTGCGCAAGCGCAAGTGCGCGCATTGGTCGAGCGCGATCCAAACTTCTATCCGCTTTACACCGATGGCGGACGCTGGCGTCACGCGAAACCGGCATGGACTCGCTGGTGCGACGGTTTTCTGCCCGGAATGATGTGGATCTTTCACGAAGAAACAAATGATTCAAAGTGGCGTGAGCTGGCAGAGACCTATTCGACAACGCTTGAGCCGCGCAAAGACGATCGCGAGGTTCACGATCTTGGCTTCATCTTTTATCATGGTACCTATCGGCGCTGGTACGAGGCCACTGTGCGTGACGGCAATCCCGTTCAGTCGATCAAGGACGTTGTGGTCCATGCGGGTAAAACTCTCGCACTGCGATTCAATGAACGCGCCGGTTGCCTCTGTTCCTTCCACGGCCCTGACTCCAACTTCATCGACATCATAATGAACGTCGGCATCATGTTTTACGCCGCTCTGCAGACAAACGACAGCGCATTGCTGGCTCTTGCCGACCGGCATTGTCTGACGACGCGCCGCACTTTGGTGCGTGGCGATGGCAGCACTTCGCATGAAGGCATCTTCGAGCTCGAAAGTGGCGAGTTCTTGCGGCAGACAACGCAGCAGGGTTATCGAGGCGATTCCTGCTGGTCGCGCGGCCTGGCCTGGTCGCTTTACGGTTTCGGTACGTGCTATCAATTGACAAGAAATCCGGTCTATTTGGAAGTCGCGCAACTGAACGCCTACTACTGGCTCACCCATGTGCCAGAAGAAGGCGTTGCACCATGGGATTTCGATGCGCCCGAAAGTGGACCGCTGAGCCGCGCTCAGGTCGACACTAGCGCCTCTGCGATTGCCGCCGTTGGGCTGTTAAATCTTGCCGAGCTTTCTCCCGGCGGCGCACAACGCAAGGCCTATTTCGATTGCGCGCTTAGCACGATTGACTCGCTGACCAGGAATTATCTCGGCGCAGGCGATGACGGGTGGGAGGGCATTCTGCGTGGTGGCGTCTATCACATACACAAGAACCTTGGCGTCAACGAATCGGTGATGTGGGGCGAGTTCTTCTTTGTCGAAGCTTTGCAGCGGGCTTTACGCTTGCTGCGAACGACTGACAAAGTCTAAATGTTTTTCGCTTTTGCTGGACGAAGACCTCCAGGAAGACGTCGACAAACTAAAGTTTGTCGGACATCTTTTGCTGGACGAAGACTTCCCGGAAAGACGTCGACAAACTAAAGTTTGTCGGACATCTTTTGCTGGACGAAGACTTCCCGGAAAGACGTCGACAAACTAAAGTTTGTCGGACATCTTTTGCTGGACGAAGACCTCCCGGAAAGACGTCGACAAACTAAAGTTTGTCGGACATCAAGTTTGTCGGACATCAAGTTTGTCGGACATCAAGTTTGTCGGACATCAAGAATGACCGAACGGTCATACGCACCAATTGGCGGCATCCGAAGCGTTGCGGACTTTAAAGCACACGCCGAAAGGCTCGAGCTGTCAATTCCCTGTGATGGCGATCTCGAGACTGGGCCTCAGTCTCCACTGGCCCTGCCTTTGCATTTCAACGGTAAGAGAATCGGCAACCGTTTTTGCATTCATCCGATGGAAGGTTGGGACGGCACCGCTGATGGCAAACCAAGCGAGGCCACAGTGAGACGTTGGCGCCATTTCGGTTTAAGTGGCGCCAAACTAATTTGGGGCGGGGAAGCAGTCGCTGTCCGTCGGGATGGAAGAGCAAATCCCAACCAACTTTTGATCAACGAGCAAACCAAAGACGAGTTGGCTCGTCTGCGAGACACACTCATTGCCGCACATCGTGAAGCTTGTGGCACGACGGACGATCTATTGATCGGCTTGCAGCTGACGCATTCGGGTCGCTTTTGCCAGCCAAACGAGAAGAGGCGATCCGAACCACGCATTCTTTACCATCATCCTTTGCTCGACGCCCGCGTGAATGTTGACGAAGACTATCCTGTTCTAACTGATGGCGAAATTAGAGAGATCATCGAAGATTTTCACAACGCAGCCCGGAGCGCATACGATCTCGGCTTCGAATTCGTTGATATCAAGCATTGCCACGGCTATCTGGGTCATGAGTTTCTGAGTGCGCACACACGCGATGGCGACTACGGCGGCAGTTTTGAGAACCGCACTCGTTTCCTGCGGGAAGTGACGGAGGGCATTCGCGCCATCGCGCCAGGCTTGCAAATCGGAGTGCGGTTGTCTGCTTTTGATGTTGTGCCCTTTCACCCCGATCTCACACGCAGCATCCGCGGCAAGATGGGCGTAGGAATTCCCGAAACGTATCATCCCCTCTTGCCTTATCGCTGGGGGTTCGGTGTAAATCCTGAGAATCCGGAACAGTACGACCTGAGGGAACCACTGCAATTTCTGTCCTTGCTACGTGAACTCGATATCAAGCTCGTGAATGTCTCCGGTGGCAGCCCCTACTACAATCCACATGTGCAGCGACCCGCAATCTATCCCCCGTCTGACGGCTATCAGCCACCAGAAGACCCTTTGATTGGTGTGGCGCGGCAGATGGAAGTCACGCGCGTGCTGAAACAGAGTTTTCCTGATCTGATTTTGGTAGGAACTGGCTATACTTATTTGCAGCAGTTTCTCCCCTTTGTGGCGCAAGCGGCGGTGCGTAGAGGCTGGGTGGATTCTATTGGGTTGGGACGCATGGTGCTCTGTTATCCCGAACTGCCGCTCGACATCACACGTGGTCGACAATTGCAAAACAAACGCATCTGCCGAACCTTTAGCGACTGCACGACGGCACCCCGAAACGGTCTTCCTTCAGGTTGCTATCCGCTGGACGAATATTACAAGCAGTCGGAACCTGGCGTGCAGTTGAAACGGCTCAAAGCCGCCGCGCGTGGTGTTGCTTGAAATAGCAAATGGGGACGTGAGTCCAAAAACTCAGTCTGAAATCCAAATTTCTGAACCGAAGACGTTCAGAACAAAAAAGAACTCGTGAAATCCGGCGCTTTATCGAACGCAAGAAGAGGGAACAGTTTTTGCTGACTCTGGAACAAATAAAGCTTTTGGTCATACCCGTCGTGATTCCGGAGAGGAATTGGTAAGGAAAAACACTTGACAGAATCTTTTGCCTGACACAAAATCCGGCATTGTGAGATAGCGCTCTTATTTGAGCCGAAGGGCGCTTATGCTTATCCTTCGACCACGCACTTTTTCCCATGCTGGGTCCCGGAATTTAATCAATTGGTCAGACCAACGGGTTCGGTTGGGTCCACAGGTTTGAGGTTGGGTGGTTAAACCTCTGGTTGCCCACTTCGACACACACCGGAAAACTTCCAGGTAGTTTTTTGGAACTCAAACCAGGGTCTAGTGATTGCTGGAGGAGACCAAAGAACACGCAGGCGTGCTCGACAACTCCGGAATTTGTTCAGCACCAGAACCAACTTACCACTCTAAGAGGAGATTGATATGAAATCGAGATTGAGCCAACTTGCACATCTGTCTTGCGCGATTCTTTTCGTGCTAATGGTGCTGTTTGTTCCAACGTCACTACGTGCCCAGGAGGTGCGTGGAAAGATATCTGGAAGAGTCGTAGATCCAAACAAGGCGGCGATACCCGGAGCGTCCGTAAAGATCACTGACGTTGCGAGGGCCACCACCGTTACTATGACCACAAACGACGACGGACTCTTCCAGGCCCCTTATCTCCTTTCCTCGACCTATCAGGTCGTGGTTGAGGCCAATGGTTTCAAGAGGTACATCCAGGATGGCGTGCTGGTTCAAATTAATGAGACGCGTGAGTTGACTATATCGCTCGAGGTTGGTGGTACGCAGGAGACTGTGACTGTGACTGCAGACGCAGCGACGCTCAATGCGGCCGATGCGTCGTTGGGCCAGACCATAGATGCGAAGCGTGTCGAAGAACTCCCGCTGGTCCACGGTGACCCTTACACACTAATCGGTTTATCCACCGGCGTCACCTATACGGGCAGCACAAAACTAGATCGCCCCTTTGAACCGACCCACATCATCGGTTATGCGTTTGACGGAACTCGCGGCAATCGAAGCGACCTGTTAATTGACGGCGCGCCGAGCACGGCTACGGCAAACGCCAATGAGGTCATCGCGTCGTATGTTCCGCCAAGCGACATCGTGCAGGAATTCAAAGTACAGACGGCGACCTTTGATTCTCAGTTTGGCAACACCGAGGGTGGCGTGACCAGTATCAGCATCAAGTCAGGTACGAACGCCTATCATGGTACTGCTTACTACTGGTTAGAACCGGGCGGCTTGTCGGCGAATGATTTTTTCGGAAACGCGGCGGGCCGCGGCCGGCCGTTCACTTTCTCAAACCGACCTGGCTTCAGTGTTGGTGGTCCGGTTCGGATTCCAAAGCTCTATGACGGAAGGGACAAGTCCTTCTTCCTGTTCGGCTTTGAGGCCATTCGTGACTCGCGCCCGCGTTTTGACGCGAACGGTAACTCCTATGTTCCGACCCAGGCTCTGAAAGATGGTAACTTCTCGGGTCTCGGAGTAACGATCTACGATCCGCTCACCGGCATTTTAGGCACGGGTACCGGCGCAGGCGGGAACGGATGTGCGGTTGGGGCAGTTTGTAACAGGACAGCTTTTAACGGCAACATTATTCCCCCGGGTCGAATCAACTCAGTGGCCAGGGGTATTCTGCCTTACTTCAGCTCGCCCAAGAACCCGGGTCTGCTGGGAAATATCTTTGATTCAGCCTTAACCGAAAAGACCCAGAAGTACAACAATTACACGTTTCGTTTTGACCAGAACATCTCTAACAATAACAGGTTCTTCGTTCGCGGCAGCTGGTACGACCGCAACAGTGTCTACAACGACTATACCGGCACTGCTTACTCAGGCGTCAACTTCCTGTTCATATCGCGCCAGGGTGTCATCGACGATGTTCACACGTTCAATCCGACGACGATCCTGAATGTGAGATATGGCTTTAACCGTTTTATTCGCGGTCAGGATCAGGAACCAGACGCAAGGGGATTCGACCTAGCAGCGCTTGGATTTCCTGCGTCCTTCAACAATCTTACTCCCGAAGACATTAGACGCTTTCCACGTTTTGACTTTCCCACCAACACTGTTTTGAGCAATGGAATGTCAAATGAATTCCGGCCGGTTAGTTCACACTCGGTCTCTGCAATCTTGAACAAGTCGCTCAACTCGCACTCAGTGAAGTTTGGCAGCGAGCTGAGAATCTATCGCGAGGACGATAACTTTCAGAGCAACGACCAGACCGCTCAATTTATCTTCGACAATACTTACACGAGACAGAACAGCGGAAGCACTGACGGCGAAGTTAACGGTCTGCAGGCCCTCGCTTCTTTCATGCTTGGCTACCCCACGACGCTGCAAATTGTGCGGCGCGCCGATTACTCTGAGTATTCCAAGACCTGGGGCTTCTTTGTCCAGGACGATTGGCGCGTCAACAACAAGCTAACACTGAATCTGGGGTTGCGATATGAACTCGAAACGCCGCTGGTTGAACGACAAAACAAGAGTGTTTCCGGTTTCGATCCATCGTTTGTGCAGCCTATTCAGGGAACAGCGCAAACCAGATATGCGGCCCTGAATGATCCTTTGAAAGCTCTACTGCCGCAGATAAACGTAACCGGCGGTCTTTTGTTTGCAGGCTTGGACACGGGAAGTGGTCTGTACAAGACGCCGAAGAGTACATTTCTGCCGCGTTTTGGCTTGGCCTACCAGTTGAACGACAAGACGGTTATACGGGGTGGGTTCGGATTGTTTGCCGGCTTTCTGGGAGAGCGACGTGGCGATGTCATTCAACCCGGATACACTCGGACCACCACGGCACTTCTTACCACAGCTCCCAATGGAGGACCGCTTCCGTATACGCTTTCCACCCCGTTTGCTAACACGCCAATCCTGGAGCCCGTCGGTAATACGTTAGGAAAACAAACTAATCTGGGACAGGCAATATCGTTCTTCAATCAAAACCCGAAGGTCTCGAAGCAGGCGCGCATGCAAATTGGTTTTCAGCGCGAATTTGCGGGTGGTTGGGTTGCCGAAGCCGAGTTTGTGGGCAACTGGGGTTATGACATCGAAATAGTCCGCAACATCAATGCTTTGCCAAATCAGTATTTGAATACTGACAATTCGCGCACCGCCAGCATGGTCAGCAACGATGCCTTTTTGAGAGGTACGGTAACGAATCCGTTTGCCAATTTGTTGCCTGGCACCGGACTCAATAACTCCACCATTGCCCGATCACAGTTGCTTCGTCCTTTCCCAGCGTTCACGGACATTCTTACGACAAACAATGACGGCAAGTCCTGGTACTACTCCGGTCAATTCAGTCTGCAAAAGCGGTTCTCAAAGGGGTACACGGTCCAAAGCAGCTACACGAAATCAAGATGGATGCAAGCGACTGAGTACTTGAATCCTGCCGACCCTCAACCGACAAAAATGATCTCCGACCAGGATTCTCCTCATAGATTTGCTTTCAGCGCTATGTATGAACTCCCGTTCGGAAAAAACCATGCTTATCTATCGAGCCCGAACTGGTTTTCCAACGCTATTTTGGGCGGTTGGCAGATTGGCGGTACCGTTCAACTCCAGAGCGGCTTCCCCATCGCTTTTGGAGCATACAATCTGACGACTGCGGTTACGTCCGGTGACTTGTTCTATAGGGGCGGCCAGATCTCAATTCCCTCAGACCAGCGAAACACCAACGCCTGGTTCAACACTTCGGCGTTCCAGTCTTTTTATGATTGGCCGAGTTTTCTGCCAACAGGCGTGACCGCCGCGAGTGCTACCGCGGCTCAAAGAACTGCTGCCCAGACCGCGGCGACTACCGCCGCGACGCCAGTCAATCATCTGCGGACGGTGCCTTATCGGTTTCCCAACGTCCGTCGGGACTACATCAAGAATGTCGACTTGACGCTCAAGAAAGACATAGCTTTGCGAGAAAGCATGAAGATACAGTTGAGGTTTGAGCTTCTCAATGCCTTCAATGAACCATACTTCCTGGCCCCGGTTGCTACCGCGACAACAAATACTTTCGGGACAATCCCAGCGCCCCAGGACAACTACGCGCGACGCGCTCAGATTGGGTTCAAGTTCATCTTCTAAGCGGAAGGTGCTTGAGTTCCTGCAAGGGATTGGATGACCCGAGGGTTGTCCAGTCCCTTTCTTAATTCGAGTAACGCATGCTGTCAGCTTGCGTCCGTTGCGTTGCTTACTGCTTATAGCCTGAATACGTCCCACCGTCGACGCAAGCTAACAGCATGCGTTACTGCACTGTCTCGACTTTAAATAAGGCGCGTCAACTACATGGTCTCACGGCGGAGATTTCTTCGAACCCTGATCGGTTCTGCCGGTTTTTGCAGTTCGACCTTGCGACGTGAACTCCTGGCAAGCAACTTATCGCCGCAGTCATTTGCTGCGGTATCTCGGTCTCGCCAGAGAAGTCGCGGTGGCATCGATCGAGCCGCGCTCGTAAGTCGCCATAATCCAGTCATGCGTGCGATTGATACGCTGGCGCCACTATCCCTCGGCAATGGCGAATTCGCGTTCACAGGTGACGTCACGGGTTTACAAACGCTCCAACGAGAATATGAAAACGCGATGCCGCTGTGCACACTGTCTCAGTGGGGTTGGCACACTCAGCCCGCGCCTGATGCTCTCGACCAGAAAGTGTTGCGGCTAACCGAATACGACACGCACGGCCGCAGAGTGGGCTATCAAACGGGTAGTAACGGTCAAACGGAACTCTATAACTGGCTGCGCGAGAATCCTCATCGCCTTCATCTTGGCCGCATCTGGCTAGAACGTTCAGGCGGCAACAAAGAGATTCAAGCATCGGATCTCTCAGACATCGAACAAGAGCTGGATCTCTGGCGCGGCATTTTAACGAGCAGATTCAAACTCGACGGAAAGCCGGTCATCGTCACCACGGCTGTTCACCCGCGCCTCGATCTTTTGGCGGTCGTTATCGAATCAAGTTTGCTCGATGAAGGTCAACTCGCAGTGCGGATAGCTTTTCCCTACGGCTCCCCGCGCATGCAGGCCGCTGACTGGAAACAACCTGACAGGCATCAAACCAGAATCCTCCGCAATGGTCCACAGGGCGCTGAGCTTCGTCGCATCCTGGATGCGGATGAGTATCTTGTGGCGCTCCAGTGGCAGGCATGGGCCAAACTGGTTGCGCCAGGTGCGGAGGACGCGCATTCGTTCAGCCTCACACCACGACAATCATCGAATCCGTCCGGGCGAAACGCTCGAGTCGAATTGGTCGTGGCATTCTCGCTCCATCCGTTAACTGAACCGTTGCCGTCTGTGGCGACGACGTTTGCAGCAAGCTCCCAACACTGGCGCCGTTTCTGGACCACCGGCGCCGCTGTCGAGCTGGCTGACAGCAAAGATCCGCGCGCGCCTGAGTTGGAACGACGCGTTGTGTTGTCGCAGTACCTCACGGCCATTCAATGTGCAGGAAGTCTTCCACCCCAGGAAACGGGACTGACGGTCAACAGTTGGTATGGCAAGTCTCACCTGGAAATGCACTGGTGGCACGCCACGCACTTCGCATTGTGGAATCGGCTGCCGCTCCTTGAAAGGAGTCTCGGCTGGTATGAATCGATTCTGCCTGTGGCGAAGGCCCTGGCACAGTCCCAGGGATATCGAGGCGCGCGTTGGCCCAAGATGGTGGGGCCGGAAGGTAGAGACAGCCCCTCGCCGATCGGGCCGCTGCTGATCTGGCAACAGCCGCACCCGATCTTCTACGCGGAGCTTTGTTACCGGACGCGCCCCAGTCATGCAACGCTGGAACGTTATAGCCGGTTGGTTTTCGAGTCGGCGGAGTTTATGGCTTCCTATGCCTACTTCGACGCTAAGACTGACCGATATGTGCTTGGACCACCCTTGATTCCTGCCCAGGAAAACCATCCGCCGCTCGAGACGTGGAATCCGACCTTCGAGTTGGCCTATTGGGCTTTTGGTTTGCGCATCGCCCAACGGTGGCGGGAGCGCTTCGGAAAGAAGCGAGAAGCAGCCTGGGACAAAGTACTCGCCAAACTGGCGGCGCTGCCGGTGCGCGACGGTGTCTATTTGGCCCACGAAAACTGTCCGCAGACCTACACGGAAAGAAACTACGATCATCCGTCAATGTTGGGTGCCTTTGGTTTCTTACCCGCAGATGGCGTTGACCCGGAAACGATGCGACGCACGCTCCACAAGATAATGAAAGAGTGGCAGTGGGATAAGACCTGGGGCTGGGATTATCCGTTGACAGCGATGACAGCAGCGCGATTGGATGAACCTAAGTTGGCGCTTGACGCTCTGATGATGGCTACGGAGAAGAACAGGTATCTGCCTAACGGTCACAATTGGCAGCGGCAAGACTTGCCCTGTTATCTTCCCGGTAACGGAGGTTTGCTCTACGCGGTAGCGATGATGGCAGGTGGTTGGCTGGGTGGGCCGCGAAGGCACGCGCCAGGATTTCCAGTCGATGGCTCCTGGCAGGTTCGCGCAGAGACGTTGAACTACCAACTCCTGCGGCAACTCTAGAGACGTTGAAGAGCTGCCTACTGCCACCCGCAGAATCTGTGAGAAGGTGTTGATTGAACTATTGCGAGGAAACGTCCTTCGTAGCTCTTAGCATAAAGATCGATGCTTTGCCTCATTCTGCTAAAGAGGGAGCAGCGCAAACCATTTTCGGTAAACCTGTCGCCGAGATAGACCATTGCGTTGGCTTCGCCCCAATATTCGCGGTCCTCCCATATCTCTACTGGCGTGCCGCCGAGCTGGCGTGTCAACTCAAGCAAGCGCGGATCGTTGGCGTCGCGGCCATTGCTCAAAAATATCCTGTTGTACTGGGGCATCAGTTGGCTTTGAAGTTGATACTGTTTCGGATCGACCTTGGCCGTTCGATTTACGTGGCCGAATTCATGAGCGAGCTTGGTTGCCGCCAGAGTTACGCCAGCTATTCGGTTTTGAGCTTCCGGCAGTAAGAGTGAATTCATCACCGGAAAGTAGATGGGATTGGGATAACCCTGGTCGAGGCGGGAACCCAGGGTAATTGTGGCCGAAACTAATTGCCCCGCCTCATTCCACCTGTAGTTGCCTGTGGTGGCGCCTTCGGCATTCTCGCGCGAGAGCTGGATTGTCAGAGCGAAGTGACGGTTGCTCTGGTAATACGCCCATTGGTTTCGTCCGGCGTCAGTGGAAAGAAACTCTTTCTTCCATTCCTGATAGCGCGCCGCGTATTTGTCGGGGATCTCCTCTTTGATGCCCCCTCCTTGATCGTCACGTGACGGGGTTGTGGGGAGCGGTTCGGCGCCATGGTAAGCGGCGACTAGCGAGGGACACCCGTACTCGTTTGTATCCAGCGGTTCAGGTTGGACCACTGCACGACCAATCCTCGAGAATGAGAACGACAACGAGGCTAGTAAGGCGAAGATAATAGCAATGCGCAACGATCTCATAAGGCAATTCCTCGGAGGTCAAGATGACCCGGTTCGTCGTTAAAAAAGATTGAGGACAACATGCGAAACAAGTGCCGAATTTCTAAACCATACGGCGTTATAAGTCAATGCTTTTGCGGGCCCGGTAAAGGTAAAGAAATCCCTTGGCAGTTGTCCTCAGGATTGCCGGCTTAAACAGGAATGTCTTTTTGCCCGTTTGGTTGCTTGTCAGGAAGTTTTCAGATGGCATTTTGCGGGCTCGGTTTGAGGCTGAATGATAAGATCAGGAGGAAAGCAATAGATGAAGCGATGGGCAGATTACGGAATGTGGCTGGCGAGCGTGATGGTCCTGGTGGCAGCCGGCTCGGCTCGCGCGAGTGACGTTCAGGGGGCGCCCAACTCGCAAATCGATATCGTTGTGGCGGCCGACGGTAGTGGGCAGTTCAAAAGTGTTCAGGACGCAATCATGTCTGTTCCGTCAGGTAGCCCAAAGAATCCTGTCGTGGTTCATATCAAGCCGGGCACTTACAAGGAACTCATCTACATACAGCACGAGAAACGTTTCTTTCATTTGCTCGGCGAAGACGCCGAGAAGACGATACTAACCTTCGATCTACAGGCGAACATGGTTGGTCCCAATGGGAAGCCCATCACCACCTTTCGCACGCCCTCGACGGTGATCGACGCTGATGACGTAACTGCCGAAAACCTCACCTTTGAAAACTCTGCCGGACCAGTGGGCCAGGCTTTAGCAATCCGGGTAGATGGTGATCGTACTGTGTTTCGCCGCTGCCGTTTTCTGGGATGGCAAGACACAGTCTTTTTGAACCGTGGTCGGCAGTACTTCGAGGATTGCTATATCGCAGGACACGTGGATTTTATTTTCGGCGCTGCTACCGCTTTCTTTGAACGTTGCCACATCCACTGTCTCAAGAATGGCTACATCACTGCGGCTTCAACTTATGACAATCAGCCGTTTGGATTTGTCTTCTCTCATTGCAAGATCACGGGAGAATCAGCCGACGTAAAATCATATCTCGGGCGGCCCTGGCGTGACTTTTCCAATGTGATTTATCTGAACACGGAAATGTCTGAAGCGGTGCGTCCCGCCGGCTGGCAAAACTGGGACCTGCCGGCCCGAGAGAAGACCGCGCGTTATTCTGAATTCAACAGCACGGGTCCCGGCGCCAGCCCGAAGACACGGGTGCCGTGGTCGCACCAGTTGACGAAGACGCAAGCAAAAAGGATCACGGCAAAGAGCGTTCTTGCCGGGATAGATGGTTGGAATCCATCAACTCCCATTGCGCCTCTGAAGAGGGCGCGCTAAACACAAGCCTCCGTGTCTATGAGCAAAAAGATGATAAGGGTTAGTCGTTCGACAGCGCGGGCGGTCTTGTTGGGGGTTCTGCTCTGTTTCCTGGCGTCCGCATCAGTGTGGGCGGCGAGGCCAATCTCGCTTGATGGAATCTGGCGTTTTGAGATGGACCCTTCGGATGTCGGAGAGCGGCAGCAGTGGTTCAATCGAAATTTGCCTTACTCAATTAAGCTCCCGGGAACTCTGCAATCGCAAAACTATGGTAACGAGATCAGCACCAAGACGCCCTGGGTGCTCACGCTTTACGATCGCTTCTGGTATCTACGCGACGACTACCGAGCTTATACCGAGCCGGGCAAGGTGAAGGTGCCGTTCCTGTCTCAGCCGCCCCGTCACTATCTCGGCGCAGCTTGGTATCAGCGCGAGATACAAATCCCCCAGTACCTTCAGGGCCGCCGCATTGTGCTTACCCTCGAACGGCCTCACTGGGACACGACGGTCTGGCTTGACGGGCAAAAGATCGGTTCCAACAGGAGTCTGGTTGCGCCGCACGTCTATGACCTCAGCACTGTCTCGTCCGGTCGGCATCGGCTTACGATTCGCGTCGACAACCGGATGCTCATGCCGTATCGACCTGATGCCCACAGCGTTTCGGATTCACTTGCCGGAAGTTGGAACGGTATCGTCGGAAAGATTGAACTGACGGACTCCGGCAGAGTTTGGATTGATGATGTCCAGGTCTTTCCGAACCTGGCGCAAAAATCGATGCTCATCAGAGTTCGGATCGGCAATCAAACGGGACTCAGTGGGGCGGGAACATTAACGGCCATTTGGCCAGACATCGGGGTCGTACCCGTAACCTGGGATGAGCACGGCGGAACCGCGGAAGTTGAAGTGCCGTTGCGCTTCGATGCGCCCACCTGGGATGAGTTTCATCCGAAGTTGCAGCCGCTCAGGCTGTGGTTAAAAGGGACCGCGGTTGATGAGTACAGCGAATTGAAAGTTGGCCTGCGTGATTTCCGCGCCGAGGGAAACGAGTTCCGACTCAACGGCAGACCTATCACTTTTAGGGGTACGCATAGCGGCGGCGACTTCCCGCTCACGGGTTATCCACCTACAGATGTTGCGTCCTGGAGAAAGCTCTTTGAGACCTGCCGGAGTTGGGGCTTGAACCACATGCGCTTTCATTCCTGGTGTCCACCAGAAGCAGCGTTCGAAGCAGCGGACAACCTGGGATTCTACCTGCAGCCTGAACCGGGCATGTGGAACGAGATCAGCCCCGGGACTCCGATGGAGCAAATGCTCTACGAAGAAACGGATCGGATGATCAAGGCTTATGGCAATCACCCTTCGTTTATGCTGTTGTCGGCGAGCAATGAACCCAAAGGAAAGTGGAAAGAAGCGTTGTCAAAATGGGTCGCACATTATCGCAAAGAAGACTCGCGGCGGCTCTACACGAGTGGCACCGGCCATACCGAAAGAGAAGTGCCAAATCTCACCGAAGGCACGGACTATCTGGCCATCCAGCGCATCGGCCCGAAGATGCTTCGGCGCGAGTCTGCCTGGTTCGGCAGTGACTACGGTCCATCTCTCGTCGACGTCAACGTGCCGGTGATTTCGCACGAAGTGGGCCAGTGGGTCGCCTACCCAGACTATGACATCATCAAGAAGTTCACCGGCTACATGCGGCCGGGCAACTTCGAGATCTTTCGCGACTCGATGAAAGCGCATGGGTTGCTCGAGAAAAACAAAGCGTTTGCCATGGCCTCAGGTCTGTTTCAGCTCGAGTGTTACAAAGAAGAGATCGAAGCCAACTTGCGAACGCCTGGCCTCGGTGGATTCCAACTGCTCGACCTGCATGACTATCTGGGGCAAGGCACAGCTTTGGTCGGCTTGCTCGACGCGTTCTGGGAACCGAAGAGCTACGCAACAGCGGACGAGTTCAAGCAGTTCTGCAACACAACTGTGCCACTGGCGCGTTTGCGGCGGCGCGTTTTCACAACCGCCGATACGTTCGACGTAGACGTTGAACTTGCGCACTATGGCGCTGAGCCGATTGAAAACGGCAAGGGCGTTTGGAAGATTGTCGGTGGTTCCATGGAGGTGCAGGGCGAATGGGAAGCGCGCACGATTCCGATCGGAAAAAACTTCCCCCTGGGTAAGATTTCAGTCGATCTATCGAAGTTAGCCGCGCCGGGAGAATACAAGCTAATAGTCACCGTCGCTCCCGCTTCATTTTTCAGCTCCGTAGACCGGAAGATCGTTCCCGGGCCGGGCGTCGTTCGCGGAGTTACATATTTTGAGAATGACTGGAACTTCTGGCTGTACCCTTCTTCCAATCTGAGCGCGGAGGCTTCCAGCCTGCCAGCACGCCCGAACGTACAAGCTTCGAGCCTAACATCAACGCACCATTCCATTCCCGTTGACGCTGGCGTACCGGCAGGCTGGAGGCCTACGCTCCCAGAGGACTGCCCACCAGCGCGTGCTGCCGACGTTCTGGTCACTAGTTCCTGGGACGAGGCCGAGAAAAAGTTAGCTAAGGGTGGCCGGGTGCTGTTCGTTCCACACAATTCAGATCTCGATTGGACTAGTCCGCCGCTCGACACAGTGCCAGTCTTCTGGAACCGTTTGATGGGCCCGGCGTGGGGCCGCATGTTGGGTCTGTGGATTGACAGAAAGCCAGGGGAGACTAAGAGTCATGCACTCGACTTGTTTCCCACCTCGTCGAACTTCGACTGGCAATGGGCTGAGATAATTCATAATGTCCGGGCAGTGAATCTCGATCGCTTGCCCCCTGAGCTGGAGCCGGTTGTCTGGGCCATTGACGATTGGAATCGTAATTACAAGCTTGGTGTCATCTTCGAATGCGCGGTCGGAGACGGAAAGCTCGTCGTCTCGGCGATCGATGTGACCAAACTAACCGACGCGAATCCCGTCTCGCAACAACTACGCCGCTCACTCCTGAAATACGTGGGAAGCGATTGTTTTCAGCCGAACATCCCTGTATCACACGAACAGATGCGCAGCTTGTTCTTCGATACGCGCATCATGAAGAAGCTTGGCGCCGTAGCTCAGGTGGGCGGCGCGTCTGCGAGCACCGCGATCGATGGCGATCCGAACACGTTCCTGTTGGTGGGCGATCAGCGCAGCGAAATACGCGAGCAGGTAGATATCATGATCAACTTCCCCGCCTCCGTTGCCATGTCCGGCCTGGTGCTGATGCCGCGGCAAAACCATCGCGAGCACGAAGGCGACATCCGTGAGTATGTTGTTCAGGCTAGCGACGACGGTAGCGACTGGCGCGATGTGCTGCGCGGTGAACTGCTTTCAACCTTTGCGCCACAACAGATTGAATTCCCTAAGAAAATCACGGCCCGATACCTCAAGCTCATCGCGCTTTCCGGCTTCGGACAGGACAAAACAACAGCGCTAGCCGAACTGGCAGTGATTTACGCCGGGCCGAAGCTCAGCGACAGCAATGGAACAATCGAGTACCGGCGCAACCGCAGTGCGACGCCCGATATTGACGAAGGGACTGGCGCTGATAAGCAACCGAAACCCAAAGCGTCACCGGTGCGTCCCAAGCCATGAAGGAAACATGACTAATAATTAAAAGCTTCGAAAGCGAGGGAAGAAACGAGATGATCAGAAAGAAAGTCAACCGTCGCAGTTTCTTAAGAACGAGTAGCGCCGGAATCACTGGCCTAGTCTTGTTGCCCCACTTGGGAAGAGCTGCGGCCGCTGACAGTAACGCGGGTTCACTCCGACGCGTCTATCCCTTGAACCGCAGGTGGCTCTACAGCGATAAGATCACACCCAACGGCACGAAGGCGGAATTCAACGACAATGGCTTCCTTCGGGTCACGATCCCACACACCAACAAGATGCTGCCCTGGCATGGCTTCGACGATAAGGAGTTTGAGTTCGTCTCGCTTTACCGGCGACATTTCAGGTTGCCTGTCGAATTGCTAGGGCGTCGCGTGTTCATAGATTTCGGTGGTGTAATGACGGCGGCCACAGTAACGATCAACGGCCAGCGGTTGGGTGAATATCGCGGCGGCTACACGCCCTTTTCCTTCGAGTTGACGCCGCATCTGAACTGGCGCGGCGACAACGTGCTCGCAGTTGAGGTCGATTCTACCGAGCGGAAGGATATCCCGCCGTTTGGTGGCGAGATCGACTATCTGACCTTCGGCGGGATCTATCGCGACGTAGCGCTGCGCTTCGTTCCCGAGACGTTCATCGAAAACGTTTTCGCCCGCGCGTTTGACGTTCTCAAAAACGATCGTCGCGTTGACGTACGCTGTTATCTGGACAGTAAGAACCCGTCGACCGCGAAGCGGCGACTGACTGTTGAATTGCGCGATGGCCAGCGAGTTGTCGCCACGCAAAGTCGCGACGTCTCCATGGGGGCGGCTCACTATGACTTAACGCTAAACAATCTCGGCGCGATCCAACTGTGGAATCTGCAGAGTCCAAAGCTCTACCAGGTGCGCGTGTTGCTGCTTGAAGGTGACCGCGTAGTTGATGACTATGAGACCCGAATCGGCTTTCGCGAAGCGCGCTTTACACCCGAAGGTTTTTTCCTTAATGGGAAGCACCTTAAGCTGCGTGGTCTCAATCGCCACCAGACCTATCCCTATATGGGTCAGGCCATGCCTGCACGGGTGCAGAAACGCGACGCGTGGATTCTCAGCAAAGAACTAAAGTGCAACATCGTTCGCACTTCCCACTATCCACAGTCTCCTCACTTCCTCGATGCCTGCGATGAATATGGTCTGTTGGTCCTGGAAGAGATTCCCGGCTGGCAACACATAGGCGATCAGCAGTGGAAGGATCTCTCAGTTAGTTATGTCGAAGCGATGATCCGGCGCGATTGGAATCATCCGGCGATCATCCTCTGGGGCGTGCGCATCAATGAATCCGGTGACGACCACGACTTTTACACGCGCACCAATCAGTTGGCCCACTCGCTTGATGATTCGCGTCCAACGGGCGGCGTGCGCTACAAATACGACTCCGAATTGCTGGAGGACGTATTCACGATGAACGACTTTCAAATTCCGCTCAGACCTCCGAATCACCCGCTTTATCTGAATACAGAGTTCATTGGTCACATGTACCCGACCAAGCGCAACGACAATATTGAACGAATCACTGAACATGCCATGCGTCACGCTCGCGTGCATAACCAATTGGGCTCGGAAAAAGCTTACGCGGGCGGCATTGGCTGGTGTGCTTTTGATTACAACACTCACGCAAATTTCTGTTCCGGCGACCGCGTCTGTTATCACGGAGTCGCGGACATATTTCGCATTCCCAAGCCTGCCGGCGGTTTCTATAAGTCGCAGTGTGATCCGGGCGAGGAGATCGTTTTGGAGCCAGCATTTGACTGGTCGCGCGGAGACCGCAATGAAAGCTTCAGCCTCGCAATGGTTTGCTCCAACTGTGAACGCCTTAAGATCTACATTGGCGAGCGACTCGTTGCGGACATAGAGCCAGACCGGCAAAACTTTCCGAATCTCGCCCACCCTCCTTTTGTCACAAACATCCGCGACGGATTGCGTGGAGGCTGGGGTGACCTGAAGCTGGAAGGTTATATCAACGGTAAGAAGGTGATTACAAAGATGCTGTCCGGCAGAGGCGCGGATCGTCAACTGCACATAGAACCTGATGATCTGGAGTTGATGGGCGACGGCATCGACGCGACACGTGTCGTGCTGCGAGCCACGGACGAGTATGGCGGGAGCCGCCCGTTTGCGAACGCTGCAATCGGATTAACTATCGAGGGCCCGGGAGAGATTATCGGCGACAATCCGTTCTCGCTCTTTGGTGGCGTCGGTGCGATCTGGATCAAAACAAAAGAGAGTGCGGGCACCATTCGTCTCACCGCGAAGCATCCGACACTGGGAGTGAAGTCAGTGGAAGTGGTGGTAAAAGGTTCCCCGGCCACAAGACAACTCTTGTAAGCGCTGGGCTAGCTATCGCCGATGCGTGCGAAATCAATAAACCCGCGCGGTGGATCAGTCGACAGTAATCTTACTCGCACTTTGTCGCCCACGCGCAGACCATGTTCACCGCGAGTAACTCGCCCATCAACCGCAGGCTTTTTGAGTCGAGCAAAAGTCCCCCTGGGCGTCACGCCCGTCACAATAGCATCGAACTCTTCTCCGATTCTGTGCTCGAGAAACACGGCTGCAGCGACCTTCCGCATCTTGCGCGCAACCTTACGCGCGGCGTCTTCCCGCTCGGTACAATGCGCTGCGATGTCGGTCAATTCTTTTTCAGTGTAAGGCGATTGCTCCTCGACCAGTGCTGCTTTCAATAACCGCTGCGTTACCAAATCGGCATAGCGACGGTTGGGCGCCGTCGAGTGTGTGTAGTCGTGAAGAGCGAGTCCAAAATGTCCAGCAGCGGGAGCGCCTGGCGTTTGCACGGCATATTCTCCTGGTCCGAGCAATTTGACGATTGAAAGCGAAAGATCCGGGAAATGCTCAGGATCGGCAGCCTTTCGACGCGCCAAAAAATCAGCGAGCGCGCGTGAGTTAGCGGTGGGGGGCAATTCTTCTCCCATCTCCTGCGCCAGCTCAACGATCCGCGACCAGTGTTCGGGTGTTCGGACAATGCGTCGAAGAGACACCATACCTTTCGCGTCCAGAAACTGGGCCACCGCTTCGTTTGCCGCAATCATGAAATTCTCGATGAGGTCGCGTGCGCTGTTTCGTTCCGTTACCGCAAGATCCGTGACTTGACCGGAAGCATTCACGACCGCTGTGGCTTGAGTTGTTTCCAGTTCAAGAGCGCCGCACTGTACGCGTAACTCTCGGAGACGTTCCGCGGCTTCAAGTTGTAACCGAATCTGGCGCTCCATCTCAGGAACACGCGCAACTTCCGGTGGTATTTTCCCTTCGTTATCAAGCCAGTCACCTACCGCTTCGTAAGCTAACTTCGCAAAGTTGTGAAGCCTCGCATGATATACATCGATCGATGCGACGCTGCCATCCTGGCCCACGACCATTTCGAGCACTATGGAAGATCGATCGGCACCACTAACCAACGAAGTCATGTCGGTTGATAACTCTTCCGGCAGCATCGGGAATGTCTTAACACCGGTGTAAACCGAGGTGCCGTTCTCGGCCGCGTGTGCATCGATTGCCGATCCCTTTTTAACAATCTGGTCCACATCGGCGATACCTACCAGCAGGCGGATGTCACCATTAGACAGGCTCTCTGCGTATTCGACCTGATCAAGATCACGAGATTTGCGGTCGTCTATAGACGACCATAACAACTGACGGAGGTCGCGCACTGGTTCGGTACCACTAGCGGGTGGGTTGATCATTGAAGCCTGAGTCAGAGGCTGGGAGCTCGACTCAATCGAGCGCAATTCCGCTAAAACCGAAGCGGGCATGTCGGGCGCAAATCCGGCATCAATCATGGTTTGATCTGCTATCGAAGACATATCCGGAGAGTCGAAACTGTGGTGGTTCTTCATCGTTAAGGAATTACTACTGGGAAACACTCACCTCAATCGGCGAAAGCAACCCTGCAGCAAACTCGTCCACATACTTCTTCCAGGCGTCGGCCGAAGTAATCTTTCCCGCTCGGTCCCAGGCGAAACCAGCCCAGTACGAAACAGAAGTTGCCATTCCGGGTTTCAAGACGATGAGATTGTTTAGCTTGTCTTCAATCTGTTTGTCGAATTCTCGGGGATTCACGATTGCCGCCAGCCCCTGCATGCCGAGGTTCTTTTCCATTGGCTCCCAAATTGCCAGCCACCCGTGATCGGCGTTGAGTTCTTTTTGCTCTTCTTTGACTTTCTTGAGCCCAACCGCAACAGCTATCGGTGTATTGCCGGTTTGTGATTTGTAAAAACTCTGGAAGTGATCCAACTGACTACCGGCATCCAAAGAGACGCGAAGGACTTCCGACACTTTTGTGCCGTTTGCATCGAACGGCTCATAGACGAGTTCGAACATCACTCGGATCGGGCCATTCGTCAACACACGTGAATCAACGAAGTTCGAGGGCACGTAAAGCTGGTTATTGGCCCAGATGCCGCTCCCACCACAACCGCGAGTTGCGCCCGCGGAATAGTCGTCGGCTCCCTCTCCGGTGTCTGCATGGTAATTGTCCACCATGTACCAATCGTTGATAACCAGCTTTGGAACGCGCTTGGACCAGATGTCGATAGCGCTGCTGGTTAGCGGCTCGCCTTTCCAGCTAATCAAAGCTTTACCGTACGTGCGATGAGCAATGCGATCGTTCTCCCAGGCGAAATCGTCGAAGCGTTCGCGCACAAACCGGCCGTAGGCACGAAAATCGCCTCTCGTGTATTCATGTTTCTTGCCACTTGTGACTGTAAAGCTTTTAGTCTCATTAGGTGCGAAGTCAGCCTGGAAAATCACGATGTCCGGTTTGTGATACTCGTCATAATCTACGTCCACCGCCTGGCACAAAAGTTCTTTGCCTGACGAATCCGCGATGTGAATTTTCTCCAAGTCTTTCTCGGCCAGAGGCGCAAGATCCTGCGCCGTAAGCTCAATCGTCTGACTGGTCCGGGGAATTGCCAGTTTATTCACGGCCTTTACGGTGAGCTGGTTGGTGGCGAAGCACAACGTCGGCAGCACAAGAGTAAGTGCGAGCAGAAATAGGATTTTCGTTTTCATCGTTGAAAGCTTTTCTCAGTAAAGGTCAACGTCTTTACTATTTCAAACAATTACAACCGCGGCTTATGACTTGCTGACCACCAGGACTGCAAATGTTCCGGGTTTCACGCTGCGCATGGGCCGCCTGCCTGGTTCTGTCGCGGGCGTCTCCACGTATTCGGCGGCGGGAAGAAAAATCTTCTTTGTTTTTGGATCGAAGGCCATCGTTTTCGCACTGGGTTGTGTTTTGACCGCCCCTGCGTCTTCGTAAACGTCCGCCGACTTCTCATGGTAGATGCTGAGAGTTCCATCTCCACACGAAAAGAACACCAGACCAGTTCCCGGATCGAAAGCGGCATTGTCCACACCTGCACCAATCGGAAAGCTGTTAATGACTTTGCCGGTGCCGGCGTCCATGACTACCATCTTCGGCTCATTGCGGCAACCGATGAATAACCGTTTCGTCTTGGCATCATAAGCCAGACCCGTAGGAACTTTGGCCACGCCTATCGGGAATCGTTTCTTCACCTCGAGCGACTTTGGATCGAAAACCACTACCTCGCCGGCTTCCTCGCTATTGAGATAGATAAGACCATCGTCAATTACTGCCTGTTCACCATCGCCCTCAACTTTAACTGTCCCGACCACGTCACCGCTTGCAGCATCAATAGCGGTTACATCGTGGGAGCCGTGATTATTGGTGAACACGCGCTTGGTGCCTGGATCATAGTAGATGCCGTCGGGACCCTTGCCAACGTCGATCTTCTTGATGAGTTGAAGCGTTTCGGGATCGAACATCGAGACCTTATTCTCGCGACCATTGCTGGTGAAGCCGTGTTTGAAAGCTGTGGCGATCGCAACGCCGTGAACGCCCGGCGTATCCGGGATTATACCCACCAGCTTACCGTTGTCGGCATCCAACACGTCCACCTGGGTTGAGTGTGAAACGTAGAGTCGTCGGGTCGAGTTATCCAACATCACATAATCAAAGCCGCCGACCCCGGGAATCGGATAACGATTGACTACTTTGTAGTTCGTCGCGCCTTGAAATAGCAGTGCGGTCGAAAAGAAGGCAAACCAAATATTTTTCATGCTTAGCATCTGTATTCCTCCACTACAGTTTTGAGTTACTCATAGAGAGAGGCGAGAGAAACATTCGTGCGAGTTCGGAAGTGCCGCCTGCACATGCTTACGGACAACGGATTTTAAGTCTTCAGCGGTTCTTTGCCTAGCCACCATATTCGCCTCTTTGGAGTGCGCTGGCCTGGCAGCGCTTTGGCCTCAGCCGTGAGTCAGTCAGATTCGGCCGTCTAGTGAACGTCAGGCCAAAGCGGCGCCAGGCCGCCGCACTCCAAAGAGCCCATGTCTGTGTTAGATTAGCTTCCTCGACAAACGTGTTCCCACAAGGCTTTCATCAACTCGTCTTTCTTCACCATTTGGCCACTGCGTTGCTGAAGCAATGCACAAGGATTTCACGAGAGAAATACTGATGTTCAAGTTCGCGAATGTAAGCCGTGCACTGCCACGTCTTTGGTTATCTGCTTTGCTTGTTCTTGCCTGCGTTGGCGCTGCTTTAGCGCAGACCTCAGACAGATTACTACCTGGCAAAATCAACCGACGGTGGCGTGTCATTTCCTGGATCTGACGTTCGGGTTAGCACAACCAGCTCAAATGAACACGACTGCGACGGCGTTTTTCCCTGTCAGGGAATCAACTATGGCAACCAACAAGGAGATTATGAGGGTCTGGTATCGTTTGGAGGGGTTTCGTATCCCATTTGGACTGACAGTCGGCGCCAACTTGACCCTGCCAGCGGTTGTCGGCGGCCTTATCTAATGGAAGAGGTCTTTACGGCTAAGGTTAGGTGAAGCTAGAGGCGGAGCAAAAGATTTAAGCTAACTGTTCTCAACACCTCAAGGAGCTAAAGGTTCACACTTCGACTGCGTTTCACTCCGCTAGGAGTGAGATGTTTATAGCCCAGAGTCAAGCCCCACGACCAACTCCGTTCGGAGGAGCGGAAAGCAACTAAAGCTTCACCACTCCCGAACCATTCCGCTCCTCCGAACGGAGCCGGAGGATTTTTCGTTCTCGATCTATAAACATGTCACCCCTAACGGGGTGAAACCCTGCGTCGTCGGGGTTGCATCGCAACGGAAGGAGCCCATGTATGGCCCTACAATGCCTCCGCGCTAATAGGGACGATGTCTGTCTCGATCCGAATAATAAGTAGTTAAGAAGAAACACGCCCTTACTATTTTGTTTTGATCTGCGCTATTCGCGTTAATCTATGGATAAACTTTATTACTGTGGGAAATGAGTTTCTTTTTCTCGCAGCTTCACCGCGCGGGGGCTCAAGGGTTGTGGAACAAGACGCGCGCGTCCTCGATATCGTGTTGGACAAGTAGATCAATGCCGGCATTCGCAAAACGTCTGGCTGAGGCCGTGGCTCTTCCGTCTCTTTCGTGCTCTTGTGACCACTGAGCGTGTTTGATCAGAAGAGCTGCTTCCATCACGCGACCCAGGGTCATCGCGAACCGTCGCGCACCGGCTTCTAACTCAGTCTGCCCAGCGGCCTGTGCCTCAGCTAACCAACTTGCGGCATGATCTAATGCTGAGAATGTTAAGTGAGCGGCGACGGAGAGGCGAGGATCGTGAACCCTCTCAAAACAGCGAGTTACTTGTGCTTTGAATGCCTGGAATGCGCTACCGTCATTACCGCCCGTGACAACTCCCAACGCGCGAAGTGTGTCCAGTGACAGCACATTCGTGGTTCCTTCCCAGATGGGCAGGACTTGGCTATCGCGCAGAAGCACTGGTAAGCCGGTATCTTCGACGTAACCGGCCCCCCCGAAAGCTTCGAGCACTTCGCTGGCAACCATCACAGCTTGTTTGCCGGTAGACAGTTTCATCACCGGAGTAAGCAAGCGCAGCAACAAAGCCTCCTCTTCATCGAGCTCGCCGGTTTCACCGCGCCCGGTCAACTCAGCCACGTAGAAGGCAAAGTGAAAGGCGGCTTCTGCCTCAGCCTGTAACCCGGCGAGAGTGTCCAGGTGCAAAGATTTCTCGGAGAGAGGCGCACCAAAAGCCACACGCTTGCCCGCATAGTCAAACGCGAGAGCCAATCCGCGTCGCATAAGTGCGACGGCGCTAATGCCGTTCCACAAACGTGTGATGTTGAGCAACGGAGTGATATTGCGTACTCCATCGGCAGTTCCCTTAACCAGTCGCGCCGGTGTCCCAGCCAGAGTCAGTTCTGCTGTGGGAACTTTGCGCGTGCCGAGTTTGTCTTTGAGTCGATTGATCTCAATGTTGCGCAATCGTCCGTGCTCGTCTCGCGATTCGATGTAGAACAGTGCAAGGCCCCGTCCCCCGGGAGGATTGCCTTCGGGCCGCGCGAGCGTCACGGCTATCTGCGAATTAACAGCCGATGCGAACCACTTCCTGCCATAAAGTCGCCAGGTCGCGAGTTCGGAATACTGAGTGCTGAGTTCTGAATTTCGAGTTAGCTCCGGCTCATGCTTTGCGATGGTCTCAGACAGTCCGACGTCGGAGCCGCCTGTGAGTTCAGTCATCCACTGACCCGCGGTCCAAAACTCTTCGCGCCCGCGTGTAATTAAATGGGGCACGGCGCGGTCGATTAGTGCTTGATTGCCTGAAGCAAGTAGTGTTCGTGCTGCCCCGTCTGTCATGGCCAGCGGACAGCTATAGATGTCCGTTGACGGTGTGAAGAGGTAGGCGAGGGCACATTGATGAACCCTCGAGAGACTGCCGTGCCTCTGCTCGTATGCGGTAGCCACGAGGCCGTGCTCAGCAGCGATGCGCTCGGCCACACGCCACAAGGGCGTCAACTCAATATTGTCGATGCGATTTCCCCACGCATCGCATTGCGTGAGGGAAGGCTCGTTCAATCTGTCAGCCAACTGCATTTGATAGAGGTCCGCTCCTGCAAGCCGCCCCATCTCGATGAGTGAAGCTTTGATTTCACCCAGTATTTCTCCGGGAAGGACGCGCGCTAAGTACGAACGCAGCACGCGATCATCTTCGTATTGATTGCCGAGAGTTGGCGGGACTTGCTGGAATGGCATGTCGGTTTTGGGGATCGTAGATCGCGAATCGTAAATCGTAAAGGCAAGGGAAGAAGTGCAAGAAGTGCTGAGTGCTGAGTACTGAGCGGGCACTCTGGGATCTCTGTGCCTCCTTGATGATAAAAGCGCCGAAAAACATTCACCACAGGAGACAAGGAGAACACAGAGACCGCAGACGGAGTGAAACTAGGACACTACCCAAAACACCGTTAGGGTGCGAAATCCTACTCACTGCCGAAGCTGTGGAAACGATCAAAACTAGCGGCAGATTAACGCGGATGGAAATCAAAAGGACAGTAGTAAGCGAGAGTGTCATTCGTAGGCTTCTCAACTAGTTATCTATTCTGATCCTCGTCATCGGCAATAATCTGTGGCTAATAAGCTAACAACTTGCATTACCTTAGGCGCAACCGCAAGATGCAGTTAACATGAGTAATCCTGGACAGTATCGTGGGAGTTTATTAGGCCTGGCGGTAGGGGATGCTCTGGGCACGACTCTCGAATTCAAGCCGCCCGGTTCGTTTCCACAACTGAAAGACATGATCGGGGGAGGGCCCTTTGGCCTAGAACCGGGTGAATGGACCGATGATACTTCCATGGCTCTATGCCTGGCGGAAAGCTTGATTGAGTGCGGTCAGGTTGATCAGGTTGATCAACTGCAAAGGTACTGTCGTTGGTGGCAACAGGGTTACCTGAGCAGCAACGGTACATGTTTTGACATCGGCAATACAGTCAGGTCAGCGCTGCTGAAGTACCAGCGAACTCATGAACCTGAGTGTGGCTCAACTGATCCGCAAAGTGCCGGTAACGGATCTATTATGCGACTAGCGCCGGTTCCACTTTTCTATGCTGAGAACCCTGGCGCAGCTATTGAGAAGGCCGCGGAAAGCTCTCGCACCACGCACGGCGCCGAAGAAGCGATTGACGCCTGTCGTTACCTCGCGGCGTTGATAGTAGGTGCCTTGCGCGGTGAATTGAAAGAGTCGTTGCTTTCAGATCACTATCAACCGGTCCCAGAGATCTGGGTCAACGCACCGCTGGCACCGGAGATCGCTAACATCGCCTCCGGTTCCTTTCGCCGTAAACAGCCGCCTGAGATAAGAGGGACGGGCTATGTCGTCAAATCACTTGAAGCGGCTTTGTGGGCGTTCTATCGAAGCGCCGACTTCCGCGAGGGCGCGCTCATGGCGGTGAACCTGGGCGATGATGCTGATACTACCGGGGCCGTCTATGGGCAATTAGCGGGTGCGTTCTATGGGGAGAGCGGGATTCCCGAGGAATGGCGCCGAAAGTTGGCGCATCGAGAACTGATTGAATCATTCGCTGATAGACTCTTTGCTCTTCGGCCGCAAAGTTTGATTGAGAGTTTGCAAAGTGACAACTAAGGGAGAAGAGCGAGAAGTGTCACCAGAACCAGCTCACATGAGAAAACTTGAGGTTTCCTGCGACGGGTCAACTCGTCTCGAGATTTCTAAAAGATGGCTAGATAGCTATCCGCCTGATTCTGAAATCCTGATCATTGCACATACAACCGAGGCAGCTACCGATCTTAATCTCAGTATCGCTAGTACAAGAGGGGCCTGGTTCGGGATTAGGAGATTCACTCTGAACAGGCTCGCTTCGCGTTTGGCGCAAACTCACCTTGCTGCATCCGGAGCCGCTTCAGCCAGCGCGCTCTCCTTCGTAGCGGTGGTGGCGCGAGCGATTCATTCACTACAGCTCGATTCCAAACTCACATACTTCGGCCCCGTGGCAACCAGACCAGGTTTCCCAGTGGCTGTGGCCAGAACGCTTGGCGAACTGCGGATGAACGAAGTCGATCTGCAGACGCTCGAGGGCCTTCCGCGTGGTGGCAAAGACATAGCGCAAATAGCACGGGCCGTGGAGGTCGAACTGGAACGCTCGAAGCTTGCGGATCGAGCTTCGATATTTCGCGCGGCAATCGACTCGATCCAATCGAAAGAGAGTGATCAGCTACTGGGTGTACCCGTACTGCTACTCGATCTGCACGTTCGTGACCGCGTCGAGTTGGAATTGATTCGAGAGATTGCGCGCCGTTCTCCGGATGTGCTGGCAACCGTGCCGTTAGGAGACGAGCGAGGTACATCGGCACTCGAAGGGGTGTTGGGTTGTAAGCGAAAGATCACTGACTCATTGAAGCCCGCTAACTCCCTCTCCTCTGCGAAACAGCATTTGTTTGCCCAATCAATGCCACCACTCGCGGAGCTCGACGACAGTCTCAAATTATCCAACTGGCCGGGCGAACCACGTGAATGCGTAGAGATCGTACGGAGCATTCAGGCTGAAGCAGCGCGAGGTGTGTCTTTTGATCAGATGGCCGTGTTCTTGAACTCCCCAGGTGAGTACCGTTCGCATCTCGAAGAAGCTTTCAGCCGCGCAGAGATTCCGGTCTATTTTGCGCAGGGCTCGACCGCGCCAGATCCTGCCGGTCGCGCAATGCTGGCACTCCTTTCGTGCGCCGCCGAAGGACTTTCGGCCCGGCGATTTGCTGAATACTTATCGTTGGGCCAAGTGCCTGATCCCGATGCTACCAAAGATCCCGAAGCCGTTTGGGCGGGTCCGCGAGATGACTTGTTATCTACCACCAGTCAAGACGATGAGGAGAGCGGCAATACTGAAACGACAACAGCGGCTGACTCTCTCCCGGTAGATCCGGAAAGTAGTTCGGTGATCGAGGGCAACTTGAGAGCGCCGTGGCGCTGGGAACAGTTGCTGGTGGACTCGGCAGTTATTGGCGGCAAAGACCGTTGGGTCCGTCGCCTTGATGGCCTCGCTAATGAATTGCGCTTGAAACTTGTCGAAGCTGAAGAGGAAGAGAGTCCGTATGCTGACTACATCGAAAGACAACTAAACGATCTTGAGCATCTGCGAGCATTTGCCCTCCCGGCAATCGAGCTATTAGCCGCTCTTCCAGAGCAGGCAAGCTGGGGTGAGTGGCTCAGTCACCTACGCCAACTCGCAGCGCGAACATTGCGCGACCCAAGTGGAATCCTCGCCACGCTTGCCGAATTTGAACCCATGGCTCCTGTTGGTCCAGTGGATCTTTATGAAGTCCGAATGGTGCTGGAGTCCCGGCTGCGCGAGTTGAGCGTGGCTCCGCCGCGCCGGCGTTTTGGTTCTGTTTTTGTAGGTCCAGTCGGTTATGCCCGCGGTCTGGCGTTCGATGTCGTATTCATTCCCGGGCTGGCAGAAAAGATCTTTCCGCGCAAGCTGGTTGAAGATCCCATCCTGCCTGACCGACAACGGCAAGAGGCTGCTGGTAGCACGTTGTCTACGCGACGCGATCGCCTGGAGCTTGAACGTCTGGCTTTGCGAATGGCGATCGGCGCGGCTCGAGAGCGCGCTTACCTATCTTATCCACGCATCGATGTGCAACAGTCGCGTCCGCGAGTGCCGTCCTTTTATGCCCTAGAGGCGTTGCGAGCGGCGGAAGGTGTACTGCCGAGCCTTGAGCAACTGAGATCACGGGCGGAATCTGCGACTCGCGCGCGCCTGGGCTGGCCGGCGCCGGAAAGTCCCGAGGCAGCCATTGATGAGTCGGAATATGATCTCGCACTCCTGGCAACTTTGGTTGATGCTGAACCCGAGAGCGCGACGGGCAGTGCTCACTATCTCTTGTCCGCAAATCCACACCTGGCGCGGGCGCTGCGGGCGCGCTTCCGACGCTGGAGCCGAAAATGGACCATCAGTGATGGCCTGGTTTTGGCCGATGTCGGTGGTGATGATCCCGGAAGAGAGGCGATGGCGCGTCATCAACTCTCGGCGCGAGCGTTTTCATCCACTGCTTTGCAGCGCTACGCCAGTTGTCCTTATCAATTCTTCCTCAACGCGGTGTTTCGTCTGCGGCCGCGCGAAGAGGTGACCGCGATCGAAGTGATGGACCCGTTGACGCGCGGCGCCCTGTTTCATGAAACACAATTTGCGGTGCTGACGAGATTAAAAGCCGAGGGTCTGCTTCCGCTCGGTCCGATTGCGCTGGCCCAGGCCTGCACTCTGGTTGATGAGTCGCTTGATGAAGTGGCCTATCTGTATGAAGACAAGTTGGCGCCGGCTATCCCGCGTGTGTGGCGAGACAGCATCGAAGCCATCCGGGCCGATCTCCGAGAATGGTTGCGGCGGTTAAGTGAAAGCGTCGACGGTTGGGTGCCGGATAAATTTGAGTTGGCGTTCGCCATGGACCACATTGGTTCACAAGATCGTGATCCCGACAGTGTGAGTGAGCCGGTTGAGATTGCCGGTGGTCTAAAACTACGAGGATCGATCGATCTTGTGGAGCGCCACGCTAGTGGGAAACTGCGGGTCACCGATCACAAGACAGGAAAGGCGCGCACAGGAAAGGATCTTGTTGTCGGCGGCGGCAAGTCGTTGCAACCACTCCTGTATGCCCTGGCAGCCGAGAAATTATTGGAGAAACCCGTCGAATCGGGCCGTCTCTACTACTGCACGTCGGCCGGTGGTTATGAGGAACGCGTCGTTGCGCTTGATCGCGAGAATCGTGCGTTGGTTACTTTGATTATTGAGACAATCGACAAGGCGCTGGCTGATGGTTTTCTTCCAGCCGCCCCTGAGAAAGCTGCGTGTACCTGGTGTGACTTTCTCGGAGTCTGCGGTTCTCGTGAGGAGCTCCGCACGGGACTAAAACCTGTTAAGCACCTCGCTCACCTCACAAGGATTAGAGAGTTGCCATGAGTACAGGAGCAGACGGCAGGAGCAGTCGGCAGCAGCAGACGTTGGCCGATCGGGCCGCGCGCGATCGCATTCGCCGTGACCTCGATACGACTCTCGTGGTGGAGGCAGCGGCCGGCACCGGCAAGACAACTGAACTTGTAAAGCGGATACTCGCCGGCATCTGCACTGGTCGGGTCAAGCTGTCGAGCACGGTGGCCGTAACCTTTACGGAGTTTGCGGCCGGCGAACTGAAGCTTCGATTAAGAACAGCAATCGAAGAAGCTCGACGAGATCCCGAGTGTTCCGCAGCAGCGGGAGAATATTTGCTTGGCTCGTTGCGTGAGCTTGAAGAGGCGCGGGTCGGGACGATCCATTCCTTTTGTGCTGACCTTCTGCGCGAGCGACCGGTCGAGGCCGGTATCGATCCGTTGTTCGAAGTAGCTCCTGAAGATCGAGCGCAGCCTCTATTTAATCTGGCGTTCGATCGGTGGTTCGAGGAGCATCTGGCCAACCCGGGTGAAGGTGTACGCAGAGTTCTAAGACGTCCGCCGCGACGAGAGTTCGGTGGTGGAAGTTCAGCCCTGGGCCGGCGAACCCGCGAAGAAGGGCCGAGAAAAGAATTACGCCGCGCCGCCTTGGACATCCTGAGAGAGCGTGACTTCACAACGCCCTGGCGAAAGTCAAAAGGGTTTGGTCGCGAAGCAGAAATCGATGCGCTCATCGCGGAGATGAAGGAGCTCGGCGATTGGGCTGACAAGGCCGATCCTGGTCAGTATCTTACAAAGTCAATTAGCTACGTGAAGCACTATGTTGCCGAGCTTACGCGAACTGAAGAACTAACTGGTCGAGATTACGATGGAATCGAAGCACGTCTTTTTAGTTTTCTGTCAGGCTGGTGGAACAAGCACTACGTTGCTTACTTTGCGAGAGACGATTTCCCGAAAAACGACGTCATCGCTCAGCGCGAAGCATTGAAGGAGAGTGTAGAAGGTTTTGTCAAACGGGCTGGCGCCGATCTCGCGCCGCGGCTGCGCGAAGAACTGTGGCCGGTTGTTGAGGCATACGAACAACTGAAGGAGCGGGCGGGATACCTTGATTTCTTTGACCTACTGCTGCGGGTGCGCAACCTCGTGCGCGACAACCAACATATTCGAGCAGAACTCCAACAGCGCTTTACACACATATTCGTGGATGAGTTTCAGGATACTGATCCGCTTCAGGCGGAGATCCTAATGTTGCTTGCGTCCGACGATCCAGCCCAGGACGATTGGCGAAAGGCAAAGCCCGTTCCCGGGAAACTCTTTATCGTTGGCGATCCAAAACAGTCGATCTATCGCTTTCGTCGCGCGGACGTCGCGCTCTATGAAGAGGTGAAGAAATTAATCGTCGCGTCAGGTGGCGCACAGGTTGAATTGAATGTCAGCTTCCGCTCAGTGCCCGAACTTCAGCAGGCAGTCAACGCCGCCTTTTCACCGGTCATGGGACATCAGTCTTCCACGCAGGCTAACTATGTTCCGCTTGCGCCCTACAGACCTGGTGTCGACTCGCAGCCTGCCGTTGTGGCGCTTCCCGTACCCGCACCGTTCAGCGACTTCGGCAAATTAACCAGCAAGAAGGTCGACGAGTCACTACCCGAAGCAGTTGGTGCGTTTGTCGATTGGCTGGTGAACCAGAGTGGATGGACCGTCACGGAGCGGGAACGACCCGACGTGCGTGTGCCGATCCAACCACGCCATATCTGTCTCCTATTTCGGCGCTTTCGTCACATCTTCACGGATGTTACCAGGCCGTATGTCCGGGCACTCGAAGATCGTGGTGTGCCGCATCTGCTGGTAGGCGGAAGTTCATTTCATACTCGTGAAGAAATTGAAGGGCTCCGTAATGCTTTGACGGCCATCGAGCGACCGGACGATGAGCTTGCGATCTTTGCCACATTGCACGGTCCGCTCTTTGCGCTGACTGATTCACAGTTGCTGGCGTACCGGAGTCGCTGCTCTGCGTTGCATCCGTTCCGGAAAATACCCGAAGATCTGCCGGAATCGCTCACTGAAGTAGTCGATGCACTCGCGATCTTGCGACAGCTCCATCGCAAGCGGAACCGCCGGCCCATCGCTGAGACAATCGGAAGTTTGCTGGCCCTGACCCGCGCACATGCCGGTTTCGCCAACTGGTTGTTTACTGGAGACCAGGCGCTCGCCAACCTCATGCGTTTGACCGACATGGCCCGTAGAGCCGAGCAAAATGGAGTGATTTCATTTCGCGCGTTTGTCGACTGGCTCGATGATCAAGCCGAGAACGGTGAAGCCGGCGATGCGCCGATCATGGAAGAAGGCGTCGACGGGGTACGCATGATGACTGTGCATAAAGCGAAGGGGCTGGAGTTTCCCGTGGTGCTGTTGGCTGACATTACGGCCAAGGGTGAACGTGAACCTTCGCGCTGGGCCGACCAGGCGACAAAGTTGTGCGCGATTAAGCTGGCCGGTTGTGAGCCAATTGAACTTCAGGAGCACGCTGGTGAGGAGTTGCAGCGCGACAAAGAAGAGGCGGCCAGAACTCTTTACGTCGCTGCGACCAGGGCGCGCGATCTCTTAGTAGTGTGTGCGGTTGGTGATCAACCTTTTGAGGGATGGCTGGCGACTCTTAATCCCGTGCTTTATCCACCTCAGGGTAGCAGCTTCAAGCCGGAAACGAATCAGCCTGAAGGCTGTCCGAAGTTTGGTCCCGACAATGTAGTGACTCGTCCGCAAAAAGCTTTTCGCCCGCTGGGTTCAGTAACTCCGGGTTCGCACAAACCACGCGCTGGAGAGCATAGCGTAGTCTGGTGGGATCCTAACGCCCTCGAACTGAATAAACAGGGCGGCGCCGGCTCGAGGTTGACAGAGTTTCTCAAGAAAGATGAACAAGAGATTCGATCGAATGAGGGAATTCGCCTTCATGAAGAGTGGCAGAAGCAGCGCGCGAGTGTTCGGGAAATTTCCGGCAAACCTGAATGGACAGTTGTAACTGCTACTGCTCATGCTGCTGGCCCGGATATTGGTGAGGGCGCAGTGCCATTCACAGGTATTGAAAGCGGCACGCTAACTGAAGTCGAAGTGGAATCGATTGAGATTGACTTTACCCGACCACATGGCAAACGCTTTGGCACACTGGTCCATGCTGTGCTGTCGGTTGTGGCGCTCGACGCCGATCGTCTTGGCGTGGAAGAAGTTGCTCGGGTTCACGGACGAATCTTCGGAGCGACAGATGGGGAGATTACAGCCGCTACTGAGACCGTGAGCAGAGCTCTCCGTCATCCACTCATGCGGCAAGCGGCTGCCGCAGTGTCGAAGGGTCGCAGTCGCCGAGAAGTTCCTGTGGCAATGAAGCTACAGGAAGGAAGTATCGTTGAAGGCCTAGTTGACCTGGCATTTCTGGAAGAAGATATCGGGAGGTGGACCGTCGTTGATTTCAAAACCGACTTTGAGATCAAGGGAATGCTGGAAGAGTACAAGAATCAAGTGCAGCTATACGCCTTAGCAATCTCACGTTCGACCGGGCAGCAAACGCGAGCTGTATTAATGCGGCTGTGAGTAACGCTGGTGGCTTGTGTCAGAAGTAACGCAGCTGTTAGCTTGCGCCGGCGTTTATCATTTCAACAACTCAACTCTTCCAGGGGAAACGCATCGACAGGTTTGCAAATCCCACCCACGGCAGTAACGGCAGTGGGTGGATAGTTCAGATCCAACTACACAGAAGTGCGTCAACAAGAATTGCAAATCCCACCCACGGGAGTGGGTGGATAGTTCAGATCCAACCTAAAAAGAAAGGCCGCAACAACGTTTTTGGTATTTTGCGTCGAGACTTCATTCATCGCCGGACAGCGAGGCGTGCGGAAGAATAGTTGAGGGGATTGGTTCCAAAAACCGCGAGACCGCCGGAAGAGAGTCACTTTCCGGACCACGATATACATTCACCGGATACACGAAGTTAAGCTCTCGCTTCGCCCGCGTCGTCGCAACATAAAGTAATCGCCGCTCTTCCTCCAGGTCATCAAACTCATCGTTGAAACGGTTCGAGGGGAACCACCCGTCTGTCATCCAGATCACAAATAAGCTGTCCCACTCCAGCCCTTTCGCCGAATGCACCGTCGAGAGCGTAACGAAGCCGCCGCCTCGTCTCACTCCGTTTCCTTGAGTTGCGTCCGTAGGGTCGAGGGCCACGTCGTCGAGCAACTTGGCTGCGCTCTTGTATCGTTTCGCGATTGCTTGCAGGTGCTCGAGGTCGCGCCCACGGCGGGGAGCGTCGTCATACTTGCCTTTCAAAAGCGGCCGGTAAAAGCGCAGAACCGTCGAGAGTTGCTCGCCGGGTGATTTGCTATCGAGAACGCTGCTCAACACGCGAGCCAGCCTGACCAATTGAGCTTTATAACTTGCGCGCGCCGGAAATCGATGCAGCTTCTTAAACAGACCCTCTTTCGTCCTCGTCGATCGAAACTCTTTTCGCTCCACGCCGAGATGGTCAAGTATCTGATAGACCGTTGCGTCCCCGATGTGGTCGATCAGTTTGAGCGTGCGAAACCACGAGAGCGTGTCTGAAGGCTTGACCACTACACGCAGAAAGGCGAGCGCGTCTTTGATGTGGGCCGATTCCGCAAACTTGATCCCGCCAAACTTGCGAAACGGAATTCCGTGCTTGCTTAGTTCGATTTCCAAGTCGAACGAGTGAGAGCTGGAGCGAAACAGCACGGCGATTTCGCTCAAAGGCACACCCTCCTCACGCAACTCTTCAATGCGCTGCGCTACGAAACGCGACTGTTCGTTTTCGTCGCTCGCGCCGACAACTACCGGGGGATGCCCACCCTCTATCCGCGAGAACAGACGCTTCGCGTAGCTCTCCTTAACATCGGCGATAATCGCGTTGGCCACGTTGAGGATTGGCTGAGTACTGCGAAAATTTTCTTCGAGTTTAATGATCTGTGCAGCAGGGAAGAGTTTGGGAAACTCCAGCATGTTTCTGTGGCTCGCGCCACGAAACGAATAGATTGACTGAAACTCATCTCCCACGACTGCTACGTTATCGTGTCTGGCTGTCATTAACCGAACGATCTGTGCCTGAAGTTTATTGGTGTCCTGGTATTCGTCTACCATTATGTAACGATACTGATCCGAGAGTTGCCCCCGCAATTCGGCGCTGTTCTCGAGCGCTTCACGCAACCGTACCAGCAGGTCGTCGTAAGTGAGCATGTGGCGGGTGCGTTTGAACTGCTCGAAGGATTTATACAGCTCTTCAAGGTTGGGCTGCTCGTCGATGAATTGGGGATAACTCTGGTTGAGTACCTGTTTCATCGGGCTGACTTTGTTCACCATCATGCTGAAGATAGCAGCGATGGTCCTCTTGCGCGGAAAGTGTCGATCTTTGGTGAGCCGTATTTGACGGCGCAGCAAATCAATCAAGTCTTCAGTATCGCTTTGATCGAGGACGGTGAAGTTGCGTTGCACTTCCGCCGGCTCTGGGAACTTTCGCAAGACGGAGTGGCCCAGCGAATGAAAGGTGCCGCCGGAGACTCGCTGGCAGCGTGCGTCGGCCAGCGACGCCGCGCGCGCAAGCATGCTTGTTGCCGCTCGCCGAGTGAAGGTGAGCAATAATACTGACTCGGGCCTTGCACCAATCTCGACGAGACGGGCCACGCGATAGACCAGCGTCCGCGTCTTCCCAGTACCCGCACCGGCGACGATTAGAAGTGGGCCTTCGGTCGTCATCACTGCTTTGAATTGGCTTTCGTTTAGTTCCTTGTCATAGTCGATCCCACGAGAGCCTGCCACCTCAGTGATCCGCTTCAGTACAAGCTTGGTTTTGGCTGGGGCGGGCACTACCTTTCCAAGTTCGAGATCGCGCCTGAGAGCTTTCAGTTCTGCCGCCAGCTCAGTGACGGTTTGATAGCGCTCCTTCGGCGTTTTCGCTAAGGCTTTGATCAGGATTCGTTGAATATTAAGCGGCAGTTCCAATTTAGTTGCCGTCCTGAGATTCGGATCTTCATGCAGGATGGCATGCATAGTATCGATCCGATTCTTGTTGACGAAAGGACAGGTCCCCGTCAACATTTCGCAGAGCACGACCCCGAAAGAGAAGATGTCGCAGCGATGATCAACTCGCTGGCCGAGCAACTGCTCAGGTGACATGTAATTGACAGTCCCCATAAGCGTGCCAGACTCCGTCTCTACGCGGAGCAGCGTTTTCTGGCCGCTGTCGGCGGCAAATGCACGCTCGCGTTGCGCAATGAGTTTCGCCAGACCGAAGTCCAGAATTTTTGCGTAGCCATCACGCCTGATCATTAGATTTTCCGGTTTCAGGTCGCGGTGAATAATGCCCGCCTCATGCGCTTTAGCAAGGCCTTCGGCAATCTGAATTGCAATATCCAGAGTTTCCTTGACTGGTAGCTCACGCGCTTTGATTTTCTTACGCAGTGTCTCGCCTTCGATATACTCCATCGCAATGTAAGGCTTGCCGTCCTCTTCTCCGACTTCGTAAACGGTGAGAATGTGCGGATGATTCAGAGCCGAGGCGGCGCGCGCCTCCTGAAAAAAACGCCGGCGGCGATCTTGTTGAGCGACGTATTCCGGGCGCAAGACTTTAAGCGCTACAACACGCTGAAGAGTCTTGTCGTACGCTTTATAAACTGCACCCATTCCGCCAGCGCCGAGCGGCTCCATTATTCGATAATGTGCGATGGTTTCTTC
>WNGF01000395.1_pt1 | contig 72364 bp, 81 predicted proteins | sample 5400641 | NCBI WGS metagenome assembly WNGF01 (sample SAMN13153371, study PRJNA577476) | soil metagenome | isolation source: 80 cm soil or saprolite under grassland replicate 2 | place: USA:California | collected 2016-06-15
TGGGGCTGAGAGTGCTTGGCAGCCCTCAGCCTCCGAGGAGGCCCGGATGGACCAACGTGCTCAGTAACTACACCTAGGAGGGCGGCTTCGGCTTCGGCGTCGCGCGGGTCGTGCGCTTCGCCGCCGTCTTCTTCGCGCCGGTGGCCCGCGTCCTCGTGCTGCCGCCCGAAGACGACTTCGAGAGCCGGTCGACCTTGCGCTCGAGCGCCTCGACGCGCCGTTCAAGGGCTTCGAGCCCACGCAAGCGCTTCTGCAGCTCGTCGGCGCGCTCCTTGAGCACGCCCGCGCTCTCGAGCAGCCGCTGGGCTGCCGGCATGTCGCCGATCTTGCCGATCACCTCTTCGCCCCGGTCGGCAAGCCTGCTGATCAGGTCCTGTGGGGTCTGCGCCATCTGTTCCGCCTTTCGATTGGTTCCTGGGAAGTAATACCCGACTGCGGGCCGGCGGCTAACCCCGAACGCGGTCGACACGGAAGCGGAGCTCGTAACAGCCCCGCCTGTTCACGGCCGGACACGTGGAGCCGAGCCGCCGCGGGCGCAGGCGATGGAGCCCGAGCGCGGCGGCCGGGGAGGCGAACCGGGCGACGGCGATGCCGGGAACATCATCCCCGTCGAACGTGCCGAACTCCGCCGAGTGCGGGCAGGGTGTCAGCGCGTGTTGGGCACCGTCCGCATTGCCGAGAACCCCGAAGTCGCACTCGCGGGTGAAGACGAACACGCGCCACGGCCGGCCGCGGGCCAGGTGGAGGTCGAGGGCCGGACCGCCGCGGAAGAGCTGCCCGTTGCGAGCTCGCAACAGCCCGCTGCCCCACATCTTCCAGGCGCCCGCAGCGTCGACGTAGACGTTCCACTCGCCGGGAGGAGCCGAAACCTGCTCGCCGTGAGTCGTCTGCACCGAGCCACACGCCGGCCGTCCGCCCGGACAGCCGGGATCCATCGCACGTCGGACGAGCAGGCTGAGGAAGCGAACGCGAAGGTGCTCGGGCCGCGGCGCCTTGGCCCAGCGAGCGAGCACACGCTGCGCGACGACCAGCGGCCGTCCGGCGTGCGCTTTCACCGAGAGCGTGACGTCCACACCGCCGGCCCGCACGGCCGCCTTCGCGCGCGGGGCACTCGCGGAGCTGCCGACGTCGACGACGCGTACCAGGAGGCGCGCCCCGGCCGCCGGCCGGGGAGGCATGGGCAGGCGGAAGCGGTAGTCGCCACTCAGGTCCTGCCAGGGGGGCTCGGCCGCGAGGCAGCTCCGGAACGCCGGACTGTCGCTCTTCGCCCGGTGAGCGCAGTCGGCCTCGACGCCGGCGTAGGTCTTGTCGCTCGACAGAAAGAGGTCGCCCTCGGTCTCGCCGCGAGAGCTCAGCGGGGAGGAGCTGCCCGGTGCGCGCTGGAGCCAGAGGGCGCGGTAGGAATGGATCTCGGTCCGCTCGCCGCCGGGCGTCCAGTGGCCGCAGTCCCAGACCCAGGAGCCGATCAGCGTCACCCGGTCGCCCAGTTCAGGCCAAGCGAAGAACGGCAGCGCCCGCTGCTCGCGCTCCACGTGCAAGCGGCCGGTCGAGGGGCTACGCCCGGCGAAATTGCCGGTGTGCCGAGCCGGGTCTCCCGCCAGCAGGTTCGCGTCCCCCTGGTCGGGGAGGACCTCGAAGTTGAAGTCGTAGCCGCGATGGATCGTCGGCAGGTCCTCCTCGGTTGGGTGCACCGCGAGCTGGGAGTCGTAGCGCGCGGAGATGGTCCCCTGCAGGCGCTGCGGCGGTGGGGCCGGGGCGCCCGCGGGCGCGTTGCGGTCGTTCACGTAGACCCAGGTCGGGATGTCCCGCCTCGTCTGGGCGAGGTAGTCGCGCCCGCAACCGTCGAGGCGGGCCTCCCCCTCCGGATCGGGGAAGGTGGGCGACGGAGGCCCGGCCGTCGCCGCCAGCGCCGCCGCGAGACCGGCACTGAGCGCTGCGGCCCCGAGGACGACGGCTGCGCGCTTCACCGCCGGATCAGCACCGGAGTCCCGGCCGGAGTCGACGCAAACAGGCGCTTCAGCACCGGGTTGTGGACGCGAATGCAGCCGTTCGAGACGGCTTGGCCGATCGACCACGGCTCGTTCGTGCCGTGGATCGCGATCGGCCCACCCTGCGCCCACCCCGTGAGCACCTCGGAGAAGGCCGAGATTCCGATCGCGCCCGGGCCGAACGGGCCCGAGGTGTCCGCCGGAATCAGCCGCTGGTTCACGTAGTAGCGTCCGGTCGGCGTCGGCGTGGCGCGGGAGCCGACCGCCACCTTCGTCCTCAGCACGCGCTTGCCGTTGCGGAAGAACGTGAGCCTGCGCGCGGATACGTCGACGACGATCCGGGTGCGCACCCGCGCCACCTCGACCGCGGCCGCGCGGACGTAGCCGGTGACGCCGTTGGGCCGCAGCGGCAGCTGAACGCGGTACCAGCGTGGCCGGCAGTCGGGCGCCCGCACGGCCGCCAGGACGCGGAAGACCGTCGGGAAGCGGTTCTGGTTAAGGCGGCCGAAGTGCGCGAACGCGCGTCCCGCCGGCCTGCGATACGCGCGCGCCTGACGGCGCACGACGACGGCGACGGTCACGCGGGGGCCGCCGACCGGACTCGCGCCGCTACGGCAGTGCACGCCCACAGGCGGCGGACGCTGCACTGAGGGAGGGCTCGACGCGTGTTCGACAGCCGCCCCGCACCCGGCGAGGAAGCCGGCCAGGGGCAGCGAAATCAGCAGGCGGAGACGCTGATGTCTCACCCCTCCGAGCTTAGCCGCAGCGGTTTGCCGACGACACATCGTTACAACTTCGTCACCCTTTTGAGCGTCGTAGTTTCCGACCGGGTAGCTACATTCAGGCAAAGGACGATGAGTCAACTCTTCACGCATCGCAGGCGGCTCCACAGGCACACGGGTGTGCGCAGGTATGTGCTGCTCCAGCGGCTAGGCATCCCGTACGAGGTCGAGCGAACCGTCTGCTCCGAGTGTCAGCTGGTGCTCGACGAGCGCCAGCTGAAGCGCGCCGCGGCCTAGCGCTCGCGCCGCCGGCCTCCACGAGCGAAGATGTGCTCGTGTCGCCGCCGCATCTCTCAGAGGTCGAGCTCGACGAGGGAGCATCGTCCGAGCTTGCGCTGACCCTGCACGAGGCGATCGCCCGCAACGCGGAGCGGCAGGAGGGCCGGCAGGCGCTCGAGAAGCTGAGCGGGCGCATGCTGGTGCGCGCCGAGGACCGCGACAGCGCCGTCACGCTGGACTTCGCGGGGGGCGGTGTCCGGATCAGGGATGGCGAAGAGGAAGGCGCGCACATCCGCGTGCTCGGCGACGAGGACGCGATCCTCGCACTCACCCGCCTCCCCTTCAGCGGGCGCATCCCGGAGGTCTGGTCGAGCCCGGGAAGGCTCGCGCTCAAACGCCAGCTGGGCGGCGAGCTGACGATCCGCGGGCTCGTCCTGCGCTCACGAAGCGTCTTGCGCCTTCTGCGACTGCTCTCCGCGTAAGCCCTCGACGACCGCGGGCAGGACCTCGCCCGCGCGCTCATCGAGTCGAAGCGAAGCCTGCCGGTCGAACGGCGTCGGCCCCTGGTTGACGATCGCGAGCTCGCCGCCGGCCCGCAGTGTCTCCAGCGGGAGCCCCGCGACCGGATGGACCTCGAGCGCCGAGCCGACCACGAGGAGCAGCCGCGCACGGCGAGCGAGCTCGAGCGCACGCTCGATCTCTGCGGGCGGCAGGAGCTCGCCGAAGAACACCACGTCGGGCTTGAGGATCTCGCCGCAGGCCGGGCAAGCGGGCGCGTCGGCGGCCTCCAGCAACTCCAGCACCCTCACGGCTCCGTAGCGCTCACCGCACCCCGAACAGCTCGAGGTTCCGATCGAGCCGTGCACCTCGACTACGTCGCGACTGCCCGCCCGCTCGTGCAGCCGGTCGATGTTCTGAGTCACGATCGCGTCCACGAAGCCAAGGCGTTCCAGCTCGGCGAGCGCAAGGTGGGCGGGGTTCGGCTCGGCCTCGGTCAGCGTCGCCACCCGCGGCTTGTAGAAGCTCCAGACCTTGACGGGATCACGCCGGAACGCCTCGATCGAACCGTACTCGAGCGGGTCGAAGGTCGCCCACACTCCCGTCGGCGAACGGAAGTCCGGGATGCCGCTCTCGGTCGAGACCCCCGCGCCCGTCAGGACGACACACGGCTGCCGGCGCCTGATCAGGTCGGCGAGTGCGCTCGCGCCCACGGCGACGGATCGTAGAGAGTTCGAGCCATGCTGTTCCAGTTCGCGACCGAGGTGAGGGTGCGCTTCGCGGAGACCGATGCGCAGGGCGTCGCGCACAACTCTGCCTATCTCGTCTGGTTCGAGGTCGCGCGCATCGATTACCTCGCGCGCTTCCGCGACGGCTACCCCGGCCTGCGGGCCGACGGAATCGAGGCGCTCACGATCGAGGCGCACGTGCGCTATCTCGAGCCCGCCCGCTTCGACGACCGCCTGGCCGTGCGGGCACGCTGCGGTGAGCTGCGCGGCGCCCGCTTCCGCTTCGACTACTCCGTCGAGCGGGAAGGCGAGGCGATCGCCGACGGCTGGACGCGCCACGCCTGCGTCGACGCAAGCACGTACCGGCCGACGCGCGTACCGGCCTGGCTCGCGGAGGAGATCGCTACCGCGGAGAATTGACGCCGGTTGGGCCGGTTGGGCCGCTGGGGCCCGAAGGCCCGATCTTCTTCTTCTTCGACTCGACCTTCTCCTTCGTGCCCACGCGGACGACGCGTGTCTCTCCGCGGTAGCTCGAGTACCAGGTGTTGTCGTAGAGCACCGCGCCGGAGCTCGTGTAGACGAGGCGGCGCACGCTCGTGGAACGCGAAGGCTCGCCACTCTCCTCGACCGCGGTCACGCCCTTGTACAGCGTCGGGTCGGGAATGCGCTTGATCGGCGGCGCCCCGGTGTCGATGAGGGGACGCGTCTCGCTCTCGACGCGCCGGTGGATCGGCGCGCCGTACAGGTCGACGACGAGCGACGAAGAGCCGACGAACGTGCGCAAAAGCAACCAGCGGTCGGTGTCGTTGACGAAGCGCAGGTCGGTGTCGGGGTAGTTCACGGTCGCGTCGCGCCCCTGCGGGTAATGACTGATGTACAGCGCGTGATTCGTGCGTGAGGTGATCTTCAGGCCTGCCTCGTAGGCCGCGTTGAAGACGGTCGTCGAGACCTGGCACACCCCGCCGCCGAGCCCGGTAGTGACCTCGCCGTTGATGATCACCGGCGCCTCGACGAATCCCTTGTCGGCGGTGCGGTCGCCGGTGGTCTCGTTGAACGAGAACGTCGCTCCGGGCGCGATCAGCTTCCGGTCGATCAGGCGCGCGACGAGCTGGACGTTGTGGATCCTGTTCGCCTCGCCGCCGTAGATCGTCTCGTACCGGCCGACGAGGGTGGTGATGCCCATCGCACGCGCCTCCGCGGTCGTGCGGTCGGGCGGCTGCTCGCTCACGACGACTCGGGCGTTGCGGACGCGGGGCGCGAGCGCGGCCGCCAGAATACTCCGCTCCGTCGGCGGGACCGAGAGCACCCTGCCCCGTCTGGCCGGAACGACGGCCACGCGCCCGCTCTCGAGGACGTTGAAGGAAGCATTCTGGGCGGGGTGGTTGATCCCGTGGACGAGCCGGGCGAAGTACCGCCTTGCACCGGGGCCCCCGACCTCGAGCTTGCGCACGCCGTCCTGCGGCAGCGCGAGGATCGCGGCGAGCTGGCGCTGGGGCAGCCACCAGGAAGCCGCTCCAAGGTTCATGCGTACCGGCTTAGAGAGCGCCGTGCGCACCTGCGCCAGTGCGGGCTGCAGGTCGGCGGCACCGACGTTTGGCGGGTCGACGTTCACCGGCAGCGCCACCTGCCCGCGCGTGACTCCGGCGAGCGCGTGCACGAGTACCGTCCCGGCGATCGCGCGGTCGAGCGCCCTGCCGGTGCTCCCGGGCACGACGGCCGGCTGCAGCCGCCGCAGGACGATCGCCGCATCGCGGTGCGGCCGGTCGATGGTGCGGCTCATCCGCGCGAGCTCGTAGTGGAGTGCGCGCTCGAGAACTCGGGTGGGCGGCGAGACATCGGCGCCGAAGACGCGGACGCCGATCCGACGCAGGCCGCGGAAGGGCGCCAGCCCGCCTCCTTGCCGCAGGGCGTGCTTGACCGCCGCGTCCCAGTCCGCCTCGACGCCGAGGTTGACCGGGCGCAGACGCCACGTGTGGCCCGCGGCCGTGAAGACGACAGGCTCCTGCGCGACGGCGCGGGCCTGCCCCTCGAGCTTGGCGGTCGCCTCGTGCGCGGTCAGGCCGCCGACATTGACCCCCGCGACGCGAACGCCGGCCGCGATCCGGTCGGGCGAGCCGGCGAACAGGAATCCGAGCAGCGCGCCGCCGACCACACCGACGATCGCGAGCGCAGCAACACGCTGCAGGAGCAGCGTGCGCGAACGGTCGCGCCGGCGACTGCGGACCCGGACTGCACCCGTCCCAGCCTCCACGCGCAAGACCGGAAGTCTAGCGTCGCCGCACGCCGTTTCTAGGCTCGGCCGCAAGCGTCGGGAGAGCCGGCCGCACTAGTCGCGCGGCAGGAAGATCTCGCGCGCGATCACAAGCCGTTGAATCTGCGAGGTTCCCTCGTAGATCTGGAAGAGCTTGGCGTCTCGCATCAACTTCTCGACCGGGTATTCCTTGATGTAGCCGTAGCCACCGAAGATCTGGACAGCGTCGGTGGTCACCTTCATCGCCGTGTCGGCCGCGAAGCGTTTCGCATAGGAGGACTCGAGCGTCGCGCGCTTGCCTTGGTCGAGCAGCCATGCCGCCTGCCAGACCAGCAACCGCGCCGCCTCGATCTCCGTGGCCATGTCCGCGACGAGGAAGTTGACGCCCTGGTTCATGGCGATCGGCTGGCCGAACTGCACCCGCCCCCGCGCATACTCGACCGAGTGCTCGAAGGCGGCGCGCGCCACCCCGACGGCGCCCGCCGCCGTTCCGGGCCGCGTGTTGTCGAGCGTCTGCATCGCGATCTTGAAGCCCTCGCCTTCCTCGCCGAGCCGGTTTCCCGCGGGCACCTTCACGTCCTGGAATGCGATCGCCGAGGTGTCGGTCGCGCGCTGACCCATCTTGTCGAGGTGCTTCTCGATCGTGACGCCGTCAGCGTCCCTGGGGACGACGAACGCTGTCAACCCGCGATGCCCGGCCGCCTTGTCCGTCGAGGCAAAGACCGTGAACCAGCCCGCCTGGCCGGCATTGGTGATGAACATCTTCGAGCCGTTGAGGACGTAGTCGTCGCCCCGGCGCACCGCCGTCGCCTGGATCCCGGAGACATCGGAGCCTGCGCCGGGCTCGGTCAGCGCGAACGAGCAGAGGATCGGCTCCTCGAGCAGGGGCGCCAGCCACTCCTGTTTCTGTTCCTCGCTGCCGGCCAGCAGCACCGGCAACGCGCCGAGGATGTTGGCCACGATCGACGTCCCGACCCCGGAGCAGCCCCAGCAGAGCTCCTCGCCGATCAGCGCGCCCTCAATCGAGCCCAGCCCCGCCCCGCCGAGCTCCTCCGGAACGTGCGGGTTCATCAGCCCGACCTCATGCGCCTTCGCGATCACGTCCGCGGGATGAGTCTGGTGCTCGTCGTATTCGGCCGCCTTCGGCCTGATCTCGCGAACGGCGAACTCGTGAGTGAGCTCGCGCAGAGCCCGCTGCTCCTCCGTCAGCGCGAAGGAGACCCCGGTGCCGATCGTCTCTGTCGCAGCCACATCCACCCCATTGATTGACTAATCAGTCAATCCTAACTGCCCTCCGTTCCAACGGAACCCCGTGGACGAGGGAGCCGGCTCGAGCGGGCTCGGCGGGAGCCCTTCACGAGGCTCGGGCTCGTTGAACGCGCGCGGCGCCACGTCGTTCGGCGCATTCGGGTGGAAAAGCGAGGCCAGGTACTGGATCTGGCCGCGGCCGGGACCAAGCTCGAACATCCCGCCGCCGTAGAGGCCGATCCCGCGCGCCGCGCAGTGGTCGTAGAAGGCGAGCACCTCGCGCAGGCGCCCGAAGCGCGACGGCTTCGAGTTGAGTGTGCGCGGCGGGAACGGCAGTGCCTCGATGTCGGCCACCGAGTGGATCGGCGCGTCCCACGTGACCCGATCCAGGTGCGGGGCCAGCACCTGCTCGGTCTCGGCGGTGAGCGCCGGGTCCTCGATCCACGCGTCGGGGAAGCCCGCGGCGACCCGGCGGTAGAGGTCGTGATCGGGCGGCGGGCCGTCCTCGGTGCGGTAGTAGGCCTTCAGGTCGGCGGTCACAACGGCGCCAGTCTCGGCGAGGTCTCGAATCAGCTCATCGCTCCAGTCGCTCGCCGGGTCGAGCTTGAAGCAAAGGCCGGGGTCGAGCTCGAGCCAGCGGCGGATCACCCGGGTCGAGGGCGGATCGCCCAGCCCGGGCGAGACGACGAAGCTCACCGGCCGCGGCTCCCGGCCGACCACCTCGGCGAAGCTCCGTCCGGCCTGGCGCAGCGCGAGGTCGAGCCCGGCGCTCTCGTAGCCCCAGCGCCGGTGCGGCTCGGGGATCTCGAGCGCGCCGGAGAAGCTCTCGAGCGTCCAAGAGTCCCGGAGCGGCAGCACCGGGCCGGCCGCCTGCTCGCGGTCGTGCGCCTCCGCATACCACGTCACGTCCTCACCAACACCCTCCTCGCCGGCGCCGTGCAGGTGTACGACGGTGGTGACGCGGGTGAACCCGCGCGTGACAGGCTGCTCGAGCCGCTCGAGCTCGTACGACTCGACTTCGAGCGGAAGTTGGCCGAACTGCTTCCATAGACTCTCGGCCATGGATTTCGACCTTACAGACGAGCAGCGCCTGATTCAGGAGACGGTCCGCTCGTTCGTCGACGAGCGCGTGCTGCCGAACGCGATCGAGAACGACATCAACCACCACCTCGACCTGGGCGTGATCGAGGGGATGGCCGAGCTCGGCCTGCTGGGGATCGTCATCCCCGAGGAGTACGGCGGTGCCGGCCTCGACTTCGTCGCGGAGGCGCTCGCCTGCGAGGAGATCGAGCGCGGCGAGGCTGCGTTCAGGACGCTCATCTCGGTGCACGTCGGACTGAACTCGCTCTCGCTGCTCCGATACGCGAGCGAAGACCAGAAGCGGCGCTACCTGGTGCCGCAGGCAAAGGGCGAGAAGCTCGCCTGCTTCGGCCTGACCGAACCTGGCGCGGGGTCGGACGTCGCCGCGATGCTCACGACGGCCCGGCGCGAGGGCGACACCTACGTCCTGAACGGTCAGAAGAACTGGATCTCGTACGCCACCGTCGCCGATCATCAGCTCGTCTTCGCCAAGACCGACCCGACGGCAAAGCACAAAGGGATCTCGGCGTTCATCGTCGAGCGGGAGTGGCCGGGAGTCTCGACCCGCGAGACCGAGCACAAGCTCGGCATCTGGGCGGGCTCGACGGGCGAGCTCTTCTTCGAGAACGTCGAGGTGCCGGCCGAGAACCTCATCGGCGAGGAGGGCCGGGGCTTCGAGATCGCCATGTACGGGCTCGATCAGGGCCGCTTCACGGTGGCCGCCGGGGCGTGCGGCGTGATCAGCGCATGCCTGTCAAGGTCGGTCGAGTACGCGCGGGAGCGGGAGACCTTCGGCCAGCCGATCGGCAACCGGCGAAACACGCGCGAGACCTCACTGGCGAAGTGGCACGCAACCGAGTCGGCCTTCCGGGCGGCACACCTCGCGATCCAGGTGCATGGCGCCTACGGCTACTCCGCGGAGTACGGGATCGAGCGCTACTTCCGCAACGCACGCGCGCCGATCATCTACGAGGGCACGACGCAGATCCACAAGCTGATGCAGGCCGAGCACGCGCTCGGCTATCGGAGCCTGAACGGACGCGACGGTGAGGCCTCGCCGCTCGCCGCATGGGCGCCCGCGCTCGCCCAGACCCGCTAGGGCTCGCCCTCCCGATACCCCTCGCGCTCGCGCTCTCGCTCCCACTCGTCGCCGTACAGGTTGAACCGCTTCATACCACCGGCACCTCCACCTTCCTCTTCGGTTCGACCTCCATCAGCCGCACGAGCAGCGGGATCGCGCCGAGGATCGCCACCCCGCAGATCGGCCAGAGAATCTGGTACCCCTGCGTCGCCCCGAGGTACGGCCTCGACAGATCGATCGCCAGCCCCGCGAGCGGCGCGCCGATAAGCAGCCCGATCCCCTTCGTCGTGGTCGCGAGACCCGAAGCCGCCCCCCGGTGCTCGACGGGAACGATCTTGTAGAGCAGCCCCCAGGCGAGCGTCATCACCGTGCCGCCGGCGATCGAGACGCTGATGATCAACCCGAAGTACCAGTCGTGCCACTGCTCCGCGAACCCGGCGGCGAGGAAACCGCCGCCGTAGACGAACGAGGCGAAGAAGATCACGCGAGCGAGCCCGAAGCGGTCCCCGAGCCGACCCGCGAAGATCGCCGCGATCACGTAGCCGACGGCGACCGCTCCGAGCACCGCCGACGACATCACCTTGGACTGGTTCAGCCCGTCGATGACGTAGAGCACCACGAACGTCCTCGCCGCCGCGAACGCCCCCTCCCACGCCGAGTTCGCGATCAGGAACCGCCGCACGTCCCCGTTCTCCCAGAAGATGTGCCAGCTCCGCTGAATGTAGGCCCAGAAGCCCTCGAAGACGCGGCCGTGGCCCCCGTCCTCCCGCACCAGCAGGATCGTCAGCCCGCAGGCGGCTGTCGTCAGGATCGACGCGAGGATGAACGGCGAGGGCCGCCAGAGCTTGAACAGGAGGCCCCCACCGACCAACGCGACCCCGATCGCGATCCCGCGCTGGATGTGCTGGATCCCCTGCGAGCGGCCGAACGTCTCCGGCGGCAGCACGTCCGGGTAAAGGCCGCGGTACGGCGTCTCGAAGAGGTAGTACGCAAAGAAGAACGACATCACGATCACCACAGTGGTCCAGAGGTTCGGCATGAAGGGCATCAGCAGCAGGCAAAACCCCATCGGGCCGACCGCCACGAGCATGAACGGCCTGCGCCGGCCGAGCGGCGTGTGGAACGAGTCGCTCCAGGGACCAACGATGGGCGAGACCGTCAGCGCGAAGAGGCCCTCCGCGCCGAGGATCACCCCGATCAGCCCCCCGGAGCTGGTGAACCGGTGCAGCAGCGGCGGCAGGTAGGCGGCGGTCATGGTGATCGAGAACGCGAGCCCGAATGCGCCGAGCCCGAGCTTCCACAGCAGCCGCCGCTGGATCGGAGGCACGGTGGCCAGGGCCTGAATCGCGGGTGTCGTCGTCACCTAGGCTGGAACGTTCGCGAGGTCGGGGGCAAGGCCGCCGCTGACGATCTCGACCAGGGTTCGCTCTGCGCGGGCGACGTCCTCCTCCGAATCGGGCAACCGCCCCAGCACCCAGCCGGTCAGGAGCTCCTCGACGGCGCCGTAGAAGATGTAGCTCGCGAGGCGTGCATCGAGATCAGCGCGGATCGTCCCGTCCGCCTGGCCCCGCTCGAGGATCTCCTGGATCGCGGTGAACGACTCCACGATCTCGTCCATTTCGCCGGGAAGGTGCTGACTCCGCGTCACCTCGAGCACGAGCACGCGCACCAGGTCGGGATCACGCCGCCAGGAGCGCAGCAGGATTTCGGCCACCTTCCGCAGCTGCTCCCGCGGCGGGTCGCCGGCCTGCTCGACGCTCTCGATCGTCTCGATCAGGGCGCGCCAGGTCTCCCGGAAGACGCTGCGGAGCACGTCCTCCTTCGACTCGAAGTAGTGGTAGAGCAGCCCGTAGGCGACGCCCGCCTCTTCGGCGATGTCGCCGACCCGGCTCGCGTGGTACCCCTTGCGCGCGAAGACCCGCACCGCTGCATCCAGGAGCAGTCGGCGCTTCTGTTCCGGCGCATTCGACCGGTCAGGCAACCCGCCGGAGTGTAGTAGTTTCAGGTCGGTGAAACCGCTCGCCGGGCTGCTGGTGGTCGATCTGACGCGGTACCTGCCCGGCCCCTTCGCGAGCCGAGAGCTACTGCGGCTGGGGGCGCGCGTGGTGCGGCTGGAGGCGCCCGGGGGTGATCCGCTGCGAGAGCTGGCGCCCGCCTGGCACGAGGCGCTGAATGCCGGCAAGGAGTCTGTGGTGTGCGACCTCAAGGCCGATCCCGCGCGCGGGCGCGAGCTCTGCGCAGGCGCCGACGTCGTGCTCGAGAGCTTCCGCCCGGGTGTCGTCGAGCGCCTCGGGGTGGGGCCGGGCGAGCTGCCCGAGACCGTCGTCTATTGCTCCTTCACCGGCTTCGGCCCGGAAGAGCTGCGGGCCGGCCACGACCTCAACTACCAGGGCTACGCTGGGTTGCTCGCGGACACCGCTCCCGCGATGCCGTCCGTGCAGGTCGCCGATCTCGCGGGCGGGGGGCTGACGGCGGTGACGCAGATCCTCGCCGCGCTGCTGGAGCGGGAGCACAGCGGCCGCGGCCGGCGGCTGACGATCTCGCTGACCCACGGCGCTCACGGTCTTGTCTCGCACCGCCTCGGCGGCGAGCCGGTGGCCCGCTTGCTCACAGGCGGGCTCGCGTGCTACCGCATCTACGGCACCGCCGACGACCGCCACCTGACCGTCGCCGCCCTCGAGCCGAAGTTCTTTCGGCGCCTGTGCGAGCTGCTCGGCCGCCCAGAGCTCGCCGAGCGGCAGTGGCAGCCCGAGCAGCAGTCCGTCGCGGCCGAGCTGGCCGAGGCGTTTGCGGCGAAGCCGCTCGCGGCCTGGCTCGAGCTCTTCGAGGGCGAGGACGTCGGCGTGGGACCGGTGGCCACGCTCGCGGAAGCTGCCGCTCAGCTCGGCTGAAGCCCGAGCGCAGCCGGCAGCGCGAAGAGATCGGGCAGGCTGTTCTCGATCTCCGGATAACGGTGCTCGCGGTCGAGCAGGAACGCCTGCTGGATACCCGCCGCGCGGGCGCCCTCGATGTCGTCCTCGAGCGAGTCGCCGACCATCGCCGCACCCGTCGGCTCGACCTCCAGCCGCTCCAGCACCGCGCGGAAGATCGTCGGGTGCGGCTTGGTACGCCCGAACGCGCCCGAGCCGAGCGCAGCGTCAACGTCGAGCCGGTGGTGCGCGACGAACTCGTCCAGGTTGCGCCCGGTATTCGAGACGAGCCCGAGCTTCAGCCCCTGCGCGCGCAGCTCGGCCAAGACCGGCAACGCGTCCTCGAAGAGCTCGAAGTGCTCGGCGTGCTCCCAGGCGCGCGTCATCTCGACGGCACATTCGTACGCGGAGTCTGCGTCGCCGCCCATGCCCCGGATGATCCGCTCGGTAAACGCGACCCAGATCTCCTCGTCGTGCTCGAGCTCGGGGTGGCGCTTGATGCCTTCGACCGCCTGCTCACGAGCCGCGCGGTAGCGCGACGGGTCGAGCTCGAGCCCAAAGCGGGCGCCGAGCCGCTGGTAGCCCTCCGGTCCGAGCTCCGGACCCGGCCGGGCGATCGTGAAGTCGACGTCAAAAAGGACGGCCCGCAGGTCGCTCATGCGTCCTCCAGCAGCCACCGGACCATCTCCAGGTGCGCCTCGATGTAGTCGCTGCCACCGGACCACGCCACGGTCTGCGCGATTGTCCAGCCTCTCGCACGTTCGCGGTCGAGACCCAGCTCCGCTGTCAGCCGGTCGAGTCGATAGAGCGTGTCGCGCTTGCTGTGCCCGAGCTCGAACGACCGGACGATCGGCGCCACCGCGAAGTCCCGCTCCCCCGCGAGCGGCTTGGGATCAATCGCCAGCCACGGCTCGCGCTCAGCGGCAAGGACGTTCTCGCCGTGCAGGTCCCGGTGCAGCAGCACCTGCTCGCCCTGGGTCGGCACGAGCTCCCGCAAGTAGTGCGCAGCCGCCTCGCGAAGCCTCGGGTCGGGGACCTCGGCGAGGTCGTGCTCGAGCCAGAAATCCGCCTCCTCGGCGAGCGGGCGAAAGCCCTCCCCGTTCCGCCAGAGGCGCGGCAGAAGCTCGATCAGCACCCCGAGCGGGTCGCGTTCGTGGGAGAGGAACGTCCCCGGCTCGCAGCGCTCGAGCAGGAGCGCGTGGCGCTCGTCGTCGCGAGCGTAGAGCCGGACGGCGCCGTCGCCGCCCCACCGCTCGAGCGCGTCCGCTTCCTGCTCCTCCTCACGGTGCGGCCAGGAGAGCTTGAGCACGGCCCGCGTCCCGTCCGGCAGCTCCGCGCGGAGCACGTGGCCGACTGCGCCCGGCGCGTAGGGCTCGCCGAGCCGCAACGCCCACTGCTCGACACACTCGGCGAGGAGCTCGTGGACGTTCGCGCGCCAGAGCGTGATCTCTACAGGCTGGCCGGCCACCGGTAGGCGTCGGCCTGGCGGTTCGCGAGCGACGGCAGCTTGTCGCGCACCGAACGCAGACGCGCCCGGTCGAGCTCCGCGGAGATGACCGTCTCCTCGTCCGGCGCCTGCGCGAGCACGATCCCCCACGGGTCGACGATCAGCGAGCGCCCGTACGCCGGCTTGCCCGGCAGCGTCTCGCCGATCTGCGCCGGCGCGGCCACGTAGTACTGGTTCTCGATCGCCCGCGCCCGCAGGAGGACGTGCCAGTGGTCTTTGCCCGTCGGCGTCGTGAAGTGCGCGGGCACCGTCACGAGCTCCGCGCCCTCCAGCGCGAGGATCCGGTAGAGCTCCGGGAAGCGGACGTCGTAACAGACGGTCAGCCCGATCGGCCAACCCTCGCCGCGAACGACGACGGGCTCTTCGCCCGGCTCCTCGGACTCGGACTCACGATAGAGGTGGCCGCCGACCTCGACGTCGAAGAGATGGATCTTGCGGTAGACGCCGAGCAGCTCTCCGTCAGGGCCGAAAACGAGGCTCGTGTTCGAAAGCTTCTCTCGGCCTTCGCGCCGCTCGGAGATCGAGCCGCCCACCAACGTGACTCCATGCCGCCGCGCCCAGTCGGCCATCGCCCCGACCGACTCGCCGCCCTCGATGGGCTCGGCGGCCGCGTGCAGCGCCGCGGCGTTGCCGATCGCATTCCACTTCTCGGGGAGCGCCACGACGTCCGCTCCGGTGGCCGCCGCCCGCGCGACCAGCCGCTCTGCTTTCTCGAGGTTCGCCGCCTTGTCTGGCCCGCTCGTCAGCTGCACGCATGCGACGCGAAGGAGGTCTGACACGAGAGCAGGATAGCTTTCGACCATGGAGGCAATCAGCCCCGCATCCTCGCGTGCCCGCGTCCTGCTGGCCTTCCGGAGCCGAGACTTTCGGCTGCTCTGGAGCGGTCAGGCGATTTCGCTGCTCGGCGACACAGCCTTCGTGGTCGCACTCGGTTGGCGCACGTTCACCCTCACCGGCTCTGCCCGCTCACTCGGGATCGTGCTCACCCTCCAGGGGGTCGGACTGCTCTCGACGGTGCTGCTGGGCGGCGCCCTGGCCGACCGGTACGACCGGCGCACGCTGATGCTCGTCTCCGACGCGGCGCGGTTCGCAATCATCGGCGCACTCGCGGTCGTCGACGCCACTGGCCACCTCAGCCTCGGCACCCTCGCCGGGCTGGCGTTCGCGGAGGGCCTGGCGACCGGCTTCTTCACCCCCGCCCTCGGCGGGCTCGTGCCGCTCGTGGTCGAGCAACCGGGCCTGGGCTCAGCCAACGCGTTGATCGGGATGGCCCGCCAGGCCAGCCTCCTGATCGGGCCGACCTTCGCGGGGCTGATGTACGGCTTCGCCGGCTCGACGGTGGTCTTCGGCTTCAATGCATTCTCGTACCTAGTCTCGTTTGGTTTCGTGTACGCCACAAGGCCGCGCGCGGCCGAACGCGCAGAGTCCGTGGGAACCTTGCGCGAGATCTGGGCCGGGATCCGCTACGTCGGGGAGATTCCGTGGCTCTGGGTGACAATCACGCTCTTCGCCTTCGTGCTGATGTTCCAGTGGGCGCCGATCCAGGTGCTGACGCCGAAGCTCGTCCGCGACCACTTCCACCTGAGCGTGGGCGCGTACGGCGTCATCTTCTCGATGCTCGGCGCGGGGATGATCGTCGGCGCGGTCACCTTCGCCCAGACGAACCCGAGGCGCCGCCGCGGCCTGATCTCGTACCTGATCTGGATGGTGAACAGTCTCCTCGTCGTCGTCTTCGCGCTTTCGCCCTGGTACTCGCTCGCCCTGGTCGCGTCCTTCTGCCGCGGCATCTGCATCGGCTACGGGGTCGCGGTCTGGGAGACGATGCTGATGGAGCTCGTGCCGCAGCACATGCTCTCGCGCGTGGTCAGCCTCGACTGGTTCGGCGCCTTCGGCCTGACGCCGTTCGGCCTGCTCGCCGCGGGCGCCGTCTCCCACTACTTCTCGCCGGGAACGATCATCGCGGCCGGCGCGGTGATCTCGATGTGCCTCGTCGGTGCCGGGCTGCTCTCGCGCCAGATCCGAGAAATCGACTGATCGAGCGTGGGGGAACCCCTGGTTCCCCATGAGCCCACCGAATGTGAAGATGAACTCGTGAGTCCCGTCTACTGGAAGCCCAAGTACGGTACGAGAAGCTCCCGCCACCGCGCCTGGGTTCGGCAGGAGGCCAAACGAGAGGCGGCGGCAAAAGGGCACGCGAAAATTCCACTTCGAGAGCGCCTGCGGACGCTCTTCAGACGCTAACCTGTCTCCGCTCGGGGTGTGGCGCAGCCTGGTAGCGCGCTCCGTTCGGGTCGGAGAGGTCCCCAGTTCAAATCTGGGCACCCCGATGAGGTCGCGGGGGAACCGCCGGTTCCCCCGCGAGAAACTCTTCGATCGCGTCCGCGCACGCGTCGGGCCGCTCGCCGATCAGCAGGTGCCCGCAGTCCGCGATCACCCTCAGCCGCCCGTGGAGCCTGCGCGCGTAGTCGAAGGCATCGCCGATCGGGAGCTGGTTGTCGCGTGCGCCCCAGAGCACGAGCGCCGGGCAGCGCACGCGGTCGAGGTCGAGCCGCGGGTCATCTCGCACGAGGGCCTTCGCGGCGCTGAACGTATCGGTATGGCGGGCAGGCCCGGCGAGGAAGGCCTCCGCCACCTCGGCCGGGAGGGCTTGGGGGTCCGCTGCGCCCCAGCGCCCGAAGACAAGGCTCTTCAGCAGCGCGGAGCGGGCCACCAGCCGCCGGTGCGGCGCGATCCGTCGGCCCGGCTTCAGGATCCCGGTGAGGGTGAGGGCGTAGCGGGCGCTGCGCGTTCCCGAGGAGATCCCTGCCGCGCCCGCGAGCACGAGACGACTGACGTCGTCGGGCCGACGGATCGCGAGCCACAACACGATCGCGCCCCCGAGCGAATGACCGACGACCGCCGTGGGAGAGAAGCCCTCGCGCTCGCTCAGCAGCGCGAGGCGGTCCGCATAGGCGTTCAGGTTCGGCGCCGCCGGCAGCGGCTCGGAGCCGCCGTGCCCGGGCAGCTCGGGCACGAGCACTCGCCGCCCGGGAAGCAACCGCGGCGCCAGGGCCGACCAGTTCGACGCGGCTCCGCCGAGGCCGTGCACGAGGACGAGCGGCTCACCCTCCCCGCCGACGAGGTAGCGAAGCCGGCAACCGCGCGTCTCGGCGAAGCGCTCCTCGAATCCAGGCAGCTCGACCTTTGCGTCCGTCACCAAGGCCGATTATTCTTTGACCGATGAACAGTTCGGGGAGGCAGGACCCCTGATTCCTGCCCGACACCACGAGGAGCACTCGGCTAGCCCGCCCGGCGCAGCAGCGCAGGCGGGCTTTTTGATGCCGCCTGACACGGAAGGAGCGAGATGCCAAACCATCTGACGCCGGAGGAGTTGTCCAAGGAGCTCGGGATCGAGCGGGTAGACGTGATCCGTCTCTGTCTCGAGGAGGGAATCCCGATCTACCAGGGCAAGATCGACAAGACGCTCTTCCAGGCGCAGCTCGAGGCGCTCGGCGCCGTCGCGCAACCACACTGACCACGGGGAAACCCCTGGTTCCCCCGTGAGCCCCCTCCTTGCGGGCGGGGTCGCAGCGCAAGTCTTTCAGGAGCCGCCGACTGCGAGCGCTCCTCTGTTGGTTTCTGGCGCAGTGAACCTCCCGCCGGGCAAAGCCCGGCTTCGGCGGCGGATCGAAGCGCCGTTTCCGCCTACTGACTCGTCGCGCGGGCGTCTCGCACCTTGATCTCGGTCGTCTCTCGCAGAGTCCCTCCACCTTCACAACCTCGTTGCGTGACGACGACGAGCCCCTCGTACGGCTGCACCCCCGGGACCGGGTAGATAAGAGAAAAGGCTCCTCGCGATGGTGCTGCTGTCGAGGAGCCCCAGGGAGCGGGAAGGGTTACTCGCACGTCGCCGCAGCCGGTCCAGTGGGATCCCCGCACAGTCAGGACACCTCGTTTGTCGGTTGATGCGGAAACGATGGGCTTCGCCCCTTCGCAGGCGACGAGCAGGAGTGCAAGCAGGCCGAGGCCGATAGGTCTCACGTCAGAGTTACGGAAGCGGGGCCGTTCGACGTCCCGTTTTGGCCAGTCGCGTCGTCAAGAACTGCTGCTGGCGATGCGGTTACTTCTGCGCTGCGGCGCGCTTCTTCGGCGCTGATTTCCTGCGCGCGGCCGGCTTCTCGCCGTCGGCCGAACCGCCCTTCGTCGCCGCGACGCTCTGCTTCAGCGCGTCCATCAGGTCGATCACCGGCGCCTCGGCGACCGGCTCCGGCATCGCGATCTCCTCGCCGTCCAACTTCGCCTCCAGCAGCTTGCGCAAGTTCTGCCGGTACTCGCTCTGGAACTCGGTCGGGTCGAACTCGCCGACCAGCCCGTCGATCAGCTGGCGGGCGAGCTGGAGCTCCGGCTCCTTGACCTTGATCTCCTCGACCGCCTCGTCGATCTCCGCCTGGGATTTCACATCCTCCGCCAGGAAGAGCGTCTCGAGCACGAGCGCCTCTCCTTTCGGACGGATGAGGCAGAAGTTCTCGTTGCCGCGGATGACCATACGTCCGATCGCCGCCATGCCCGTCTCCTTCATCGCGTTCAGCAGCAGCACGTACGGCCTCCGCTGGGCCTCCGCCGTTGCCGGCGCGAGGAAGTAGGTGCGATCGAAATACAGAGGATCCACCTGCTCGAGCGGGACGAAACGCGAGATGTCGATGGCGCGCGAGGTGTCCCGCTCCGCGATCGCCTCCAGGTCGGCGTCCTCGACGATCACGAACTGGCCCTTCGAGACCTCCCAGCCCTTGACGAGCTCGTCGGAGGGAACCTCGCGCTCGTGCACCGGGCACCAGCGCTTCTGCTTGATCGGCGTCTGACACTCCCGGTGCAGCGTGCGGAAGGAGACATCCGAGGCGCGAGCCTTTGGCGCCGTTGCGGGCGCCAGCCCGACCGGGATGGTCACAAGGCCAAAACTGAGGGATCCGTTCCAGGTAGTTCGCATGGTTGCTGTGGTAATTCTAGTGGGACCGGGCTGTTTCGCCGCCGCTGCGGCCTTCCCTCCCTGCCTTTGTCGCCTAAGCCGCCCGCTTGCGGCGGCGCAGACCGGGACGCGTGAGTCTTGATCGACGCTCTAAGCTGGAGTCCTGACCGAGACGACCGCAGCGGCGCCCCCGGAGCCCGGCACACGGGCAGGCCAACGGCGCACGATCGGGCGGCTGTGGCGCGATGCAGCCGCGGCAGGCCGCTCGACTCCCGCCTATCTGATCGAGCGCCCCGGCGGCTGGTCCGAGATCGGCTGGGACGAGGCGACGCGAACCGTGGACGAGCTCGCGAACGGGCTGCTTGAGCTCGGCGTGCACAAGGGCGACGCCGTCGGGATCCTCGCCCAGACGAGCCTCGAATGGGCGCTCTTCGACTTCGCGTTGGGCCTGATCGGAGCCGTCGGCGCAGCGGTCTACCCGAACAGCTCGCCCAAGGACTGCCGCCACGTGCTTGAGCACTCCGACGCGGTCGCGGTGCTTGTCGAGAATGAGGAGCAGCAGGCCAAGCTCGCCGGCGCGGAGTTCCCCCACGTCCTCACCTTCGCCGACCTCGACGAGCTGCGTGCCCGCGGTCGCGCATTCGCCGCGGAACACCCGGGAGCGCTGGCCGAGGCCGAGGCCGCCGTCGGCGAGGAGGACATCTTCACGTTCATCTACACCTCGGGGACGACGGGCCCGCCCAAGGGCTGCATGATCCGCCACCGCAACTACTACGAGATGGCGGCCTGCACCGACAGGGTCGAGCAGTTCGCCGTCGCCGACGACGTGATGCTCCTGTACTTGCCGCTGGCGCACAACTTCGGGCGGCTGATGCATCTCCTCGGCGCGCATATCGGCTACACGATCGCTTTCTGCCCCGACCCGCTTCGGGTCGCCGAGGTCATGCCCGCCGTGCGCCCGACGATCCTGCCGAGCGTGCCCCGTCTCTTCGAGAAGGTGCACACGGCACTCCAGGCGCAGTTCGACGAGACGAGCGGCCTCAAGCGCCGGCTGCTCGACTTCGCGCTGCGGACCGGTCGCCGTGTGAGCGAGCTCCGCCAGCAGGGCCGGCCGCTCCCCGCCGGGCTGGCGTTGCGCCACCGGCTCGCCGATCGGCTCGTTTACCGCAAGGTCAAGAACCGCCTCGGCGGACGGCTGCGCCTCGGCGTCTCGGGCGGGGCGCCGCTGGCGAAGGAGATCGGAGAGCTCCTCCACACGCTCGACATCCTGATCATCGAAGGCTGGGGCCTGACCGAGTGCACGACGGCGGCCACGGTCAACCGGCCACACCGCTTCCGCTTCGGCACCGTTGGCCCCCCGCTGCCCGGCTTCGAGGTGCGCGCCGCCGAAGACGGTGAGCTCCTGATCCGCAGCGAGACGGTCTTCGCCGGCTACTACAAGGACGAGGAGGCCACGCGCGAGGTACTGGGCGACGACGGGTGGCTGCGTTCGGGCGACGTGGGCTCGATCGACGAGGACGGCTTCGTCCACATCACCGATCGCAAGAAGGACCTCCTCGTGACCGCCGGTGGCAAGAACGTCGCCCCGCAAAACCTGGAGAACGCGCTCAAGGCGGCGCCGATCGTCTCGCAGGCGCTCGTCGTCGGCGACCGCCGGCCCTACGTGGCAGCGCTGATCACGATCGACCCCGAGCAGGCGAAGGGCGTCGCGCCCGAGGAACTGGGCGAACGCGTGCAGGCGATCGTGGACGAGGTCAATGCCGACCGCTCGCGCTTCGAGCAGATCAAGCGCTTCACGATCCTTCCGCGTGACTTCAGCGCCGACGACGACGAGGTCACGCCGACGTTGAAGCTCAAGCGCCGCGTCTGCGCCGAGCACTTCGCGACCGAGATCGAGAGCCTCTACAGCAGCGCTTGAGATCGTAGCGGTCGGCCCGCAACTCGATTCAGAGACCGGGAGCGAACGTTATGCGGAACCACGTCTCCACTCTCGCCACGCGAACCTGCGTCCTGAGGCGAGCTCGCTGCCTCTTCTAGTAACGACGGGCGCCGACGTACGTCGACGCGTACCAGCCGCTCAAGCTCGAGATCTTGACGACGTCGCCCGTGTGCGGGGAGTGGATGAAGTTCCCGCCCCCGATGTAGATCCCGTCGTGGCCAAGCCCGTCGAAGAAGACCACGTCGCCCGGCTGGAGCTGGTCCTGTGAGACCGGTGTGCCCACGCCGTACTGCGCTGCCGCGTTGTGTGGCAGCGAAACCCCGACCTGCGCAAACACGTACATGACGAAGCCCGAGCAGTCGAAACCTGAGGGCGACGCGCCGCCCCAAACATAGGGGGTGCCCAGGTAGCGCATGGCGATTCCGACGACGCCGCCGTAGCGGGCCGGCGGGGGGGCGATCGTCGGCGAGGGGGTCGCGGTAACGGTCTGGGAGAGCGCCGTCTGGCTGGCAGCCGCATGCTGGGCGGAGAGCTGTGCCGCCAGCTGGCGCTTGAGCTCGGCCTGCCGCGCCTCCTCCTGCGCCCGGAGATGGGCGATCTCGCCGCGGATCGAACCCAGCAGCGCCTGCCGCTGCCCGAGCTGGCTCTGGATCGAGGAGCGTGCCGCCTCCCGCTCCGAGACGACCTGCACCTGCTCGCTGTGTGCGTGCTTGAGCCGCCGCTGCCGCTGCTGCACCTCGCGCCGGAGGTGCGCGACCTGGCGCAGCACGAGAGAATCCTGCTGCGAGACGCGGTCGACCGCGTCGATGCGGCTGAGCATGTCGTCGAGGCTCGACGAGCCGAGCAGCACGGCAAGGCCCGAGTCCTGGCCCTCGGACGTGTAGAGGTCGACCAGCCGCGAGGAGAGCTGCGCCTGTGCGCTCTTGAGACTCTTCTTGGCGACGGCGAGGCTGCGAGTGTTCGTCGACAGGTCGTGCTTGATGCGTGCCAGTTTGACGTTGGCGAGGTTGTAGGCCTCGACCGCCCGCTCCAGGCTCGAGTCGAGTTGCTGGATCTGCCCGAGCACGCTCTGCGCCTCAGCCTGTTTGGACGCGACTGTGGGATCCGCGAATGCGGGAACAGCAGCCAGTGCAAAGGCCGCAACCATTGCGATGACTGATGCCGGCGCCTTACGTCTGGCCGAGCGGGGGGTGGTGGGCTGGATGCTCGACAGGCGCCCTCCTGGCGAGGGCCGGTTCGTCACAAGCACGGCACCCTAACAAGCCCACCGGACGACCGCAAACGGCTTCATTGGCTCAAATGGGTCAAGTGAGTGCCGAGCGCGCGAGCAGCACAAGCCGGTGTGTTACGGTGCCGCGTCGTGCCGGGGGAGAAGCGCACGCTGCGAGCCTGGCCGATCGTCCTCGGAACGCTGCTGGCGCTCAGTAGCCTCGTTCCGGGAACGGTCGCCGCGGATTCCGCCTCTAGCATTCGAGAGCGGGCATCGCAGCTGTCACTGCAGAACGCCGACCTGGCGGGGAGGTCGCGCAGTGCGCTGCTCGACATCTACGCGCTCGACTCGAAGCTCGCCCGGGAGCGCGCACGGCTCGTCATGCTGCGTGTCCGGACCTCCCAGATCCGCGCCGAGCGCGCCGCCGCGCAACGGCGCCTGAGGGTCGCCCGTCACTCCCTCTCCGTCGCCCAGGCCGCACTCGCCCGGCGGCTCCAGCTCCTCTACGAGCAGGGCGACTCAGACCCGCTCGCCGTCGTCCTCGGCGCCTCCTCGGTCGACGAGGCTCTCAGCAGCATCGACTCGCTCGACCGGCTCGCCGAGCAGGACCGCCTCGTGGTCGAGCAGGCGCGCAGCGCAAAGCGGCGGCTGGCGAGCATCACTCGTGCCCTGGCCACGCGCGAACACCAACTCCAGGGGTTGGCCGAGCAGGCTGCGCAGTCCACGCTCAAGCTCGAGCAGGCACGCGCCGAGCGGTCGTCCTATCTCGCGGGCCTCTCGAGCCGGCGCCGGCTGAACGCTGCAGCGATCTCCTCGCTCCAGGAACAGGCCCTGGCGTTCGAGAGGACAGCTCGCCAGCTTGCCGCGGTTGCCGCCGCACCGCCGGCGCCGACGACCGAGCCCGGCCCCGGAGGCACGCTCACGGTGACGACGACCGGCTACGCGCTCCGGGGCCGCACGGCCACGGGCGTGCCCGCCGGCTGGGGCGTGGTGGCCGTCGACCCGAGCGTGATCCCGCTGGGAACGCGGATGACGATCCCCGGCTACGGCTCCGGAGTCGCCGCCGACACGGGCTCGGCGGTCCGCGGCGCGGCGATCGACCTCTGGTTCCCCTCGCTCGCGCAGGCACGTGCCTGGGGCCGCCGCACGGTCACGATCACGCTGCACTGAGTACACTTTTCGGCTCTGGCGCATAAAAGGGGGCCTTTGAGCGAATCCGTCGAGATCGACGGCGACGAAGTCGCAGCCAACGTCCACGTCCTGCTGGTGGACGACCACGATCTGTTCCGCACCGGGCTGCGGAACCTACTCGAGGAGCGCGGCGTGCAGGTTGCGGGCGAGGCAGGGACGGGAGCCCAGGCGGTCCGGCTGGTGCGTGAGCTCGCGCCCGAGGTGGTCGTGATGGACCTGCACATGCCCGGGATGACCGGGATCGAGGCGATCCGGCAGATCACGAGCTTTGCGCCGCTGACCCGCGTTCTCGTGCTGACGATCTCCGACCAGGACGACGACGTCCTCGACGCGATCCTCGCCGGCGCCTGCGGCTACCTGCTCAAGGACGCCTCGGTCGCCGAGCTGATCCGCGGGATCGGCTCCGCGGCCGTCGGCGAGTCGCTCGTCTCCCCCGCAATCGCGGGCAAGGTGCTGCAGCAGGTGCGCGCCACCACGATCGCACCCGAAGCGGGCGACGCGATTCGGGCGGAGCTCTCCGACCGCGAGCTCGATGTCCTCAAGCTGATCGCCGCCGGCAACGACAACTCGAGGATCGCCGCCCAGCTGCACATCAGCCCGAAAACCGTCAAGAACCACATCTCCAACATCCTGATGAAGCTCCAGATCGAGAACCGCATCCAGGCCGCCGTCTATGCGGTGCGAAGCGGGATCGTCTGAGAACGAGCTCTAGACTGCCGAGCGAACGGCCGCAGCACGGGCTCGCAACCGCCTGAGCGTCGCGCGCAGCGCCTTCAGGGCCTTGCCGTTCGAGGAAAGGCGTCGCGAGAGCTGCGCGATCTCCCGAGACTTCAGCTCCCGATTGCCCTCGTGAAGCCCCTTCGTGAGCTCAGACAAGCGCTGCTCCAGACGCCAGCGCTCCCCCTCGATCTCCAGGGCATAGGCGTAGCCGTCGGTCAGCGTCCGCTCGAGGCGGGCGAGCATCGCAGCCTCTCCCGTCGCGGGGGGCTCGGCGAGCAGCTCGTCGATCTGCTCGAGCAGTGCGGGTATGGCTTCAGCTGCCACAGGAGGCCTCCCACCGATTATCAGCGGGCGACTCTGCCGCGGGCAAGGGCCGCACGGCCTATCTCCGTCGCGTGCCCGGCCTACCCTTGACGACCGTGTTCATGCTCCGAACAATTGGCGAGATGACCCGTCGCCGCCTGCCGGTCGTCCTCCTCGTCGCGCTCGTGCTCGCCGGCCCGGCCGGCGCCGGGAGCTCGCCGCTGGCCAACCGCCTGGCAAAGGCACTCGCGGTCCCGCACGTCGCCGGCGCGCGCACGGCAGCCGTCGCCTTCGACCTGCAGACCGGGCAGACGCTCTTCGCCAAGCACGAAGCGCTCTCGCTCGCGCCCGCCTCGAACGAAAAGCTCGCCGTCACCTACGCCGCCCTCGTCGGCCTCGGCACCGCCTATCGGATCGAGACCGACGTCATGGGCCGCGGACAGCAGAACGGCGCCGTCTGGCATGGCCACCTGCTCCTCGTCGGCCACGGCGACCCGACCCTCTCGAGCGCCGACCTCGCCGCGCTCGCCGTCCAGGTGCGCGCCGCCGGCATCACCCGCGTGACCGGCGCGGTCTTCGGCGACGAGACCTTCTTCGACGCCCGCCGGACCGCGCCGGGGTGGAGAGCCTCCTACTACCTAAACGAGTCGCCGCCCCTCTCGGCGCTGACGGTCGACCGCGGCCGCTACCGGGGCCGGATCTCGCGCAACCCGGCACTGGCGGCCGCGCTCGGATTCCGCGACGCGCTGCGGCGGGCCGGAGTAGCCGTGGCCGGGGCCGGGCTCGGCGAGGAGCGCGGCGGCGAGGTCCCGCTTGCGGTGGTGGACTCCGCCCCGCTTTCCGAGATCGTCAGGTACATGGATCGTCACAGCGACAACTTCACCGCCGAGCTCATGCTGAAACAGCTGGGCGCAATCGAGAACGAGGTCGGCACGAGCGCCGGGGGAGACGCTTACGCCCGGCGCACGCTTGCCGAGGCCGGCGTGCCGCTGGCGGGGGTGCGACTCGCAGACGGCTCGGGGCTCTCGCTGCTCGACCGTCTCACCGTTCGAGCGCTCGCCGCGATCCTGCGCGCAGCCTGGGCCGACCAGGAGGTGCGGCCGGCCTTTGTGGCAGCCCTGCCGGTCGCAGGGATCAGCGGCACCCTCTCTGAGCGCATGCGTAGCCCTCCGGCGCGTGGGAACGTACAGGCGAAGACGGGCACCACCTACCGCGCCTCGGCCCTCTCGGGCTATGTCAGGGGCCGTTTCGTCTTCTCCGTCCTCCAGAACGGGAACCCGGTCTCGTCGTTCTGGGCGCGGCGGGCCCAGGACCGCTTCGCGACCGCGCTAGCCGCGCAATAGCTTCTCCAGGGCGGCCTCGTCGAGCACGGGGACGCCGAGCTGCTCGGCCTTCGCCAGCTTCGAGCCCGGGCTCTCCCCTGCAATCACGCCGGCGGTCTTCTTCGAGACCGAGTCTGCGACCTTGGCTCCCTTCTCCTCGAGCGCCTTGCGTGCCTCCTCGCGGCTGAAGCCCTCGAGGGTGCCGGTGACGACGTAGGTGCTGCCGGTCAGCGGACCCTCGACTGGGCGCTCCTCCGGCCCGGCCTCGAAGCGCAGGCCGAGCTGCTCGAGCTCTTCGACGAGCGCCCGGTTCTCGGCGTCGGAGAACCACTCGACGATCGCCTCCGCCCGCTCCGGGCCGATGCCCTCGACCTCCTGGACGTCTTCCTGCGCCGCCGCCGAGAGCCGCTCGACGCTGCCGAAGTGGCGCGCCAGGCTCTGGGCGGTCACCCAGCCGACGTCGGGGATGTTGAGGCCGAACAGGACGCGGCTGAATGGCACTGCTTTGGAGGCCTCGATCGCCGCGATCACGTTGGAGGCGCTCTTCTCCTGGAACCCGTCGAGCTCGAGGAGCTGCTCCTTCGTCACGCGGTAGAGGTCGGGAAGGGAGCGCACGAGCCCGAGCTCCCAGAGCCGGCGAACGAGCTGCTCGCCCACCCCCTCGATATCGGCGGCGGCCATGACCCAGTTGTTGAGCGTCTCCAGCCCGCGCGAGGGGCAAGCGCGGTTCGGGCAGCGGTGCATCGCCTCGCCTTCGGGCTTGACGATGTTTTCCCCGCAAAGGGGACATTTCTTGGGCATCCGGAACGGCTTCGTTCCCTTCGCGTGAGGTAGCACCGGCCCGACCACCTGCGGGATCACGTCGCCCGCCCGCTGGACGATCACCTTGTCGCCCTCGCGGATGTTCTTGCGGTTGATGTCCTCCTCGTTGTGCAACGTCGCCCTGGAGACCGTGACGCCGCCCACCTCGACGGGCTCGAGCATCGCCCACGGGTTGAGTGCTCCCGTGCGGCCAACGCGGATGGCGATCTTGTGCAACTTGGTCTGCGCGGTCATCGGCGCCCACTTGAAGGCCCGTGCCCAGCGCGGCCGCTGGTGCAGGGCGCCCAGGATCGCCTGCTGCTCGAGCGAGTCCACCTTGATCACGATCCCGTCGATCTCGTAGTCCAGCTCGGTGCGGCGCAGCTCCCACTCGCGGCAAGCCTGCGCGACCTCCTCGATCGTCTCCAGGCGTTCCGTGTAGGGGTTCGTGCGGAACCCGTGCTCGCGCAGCCACTCGATCGTCTCCGAGTGCGCCTGGAAGACGAGGCCCTCGCGGTGGCCGATCCCATAGGCCCAGATCGAGAGGTCGCGGGCGGCGGTGATCTGCGGGTTGAGCTGCCGCAGCGAGCCGGCCGCGGCGTTGCGGGGGTTCGGCGCGGTCTTCTTGCCCTCGGCGGCCAGCCGCTCGTTGAGCCGGTTGAACGCGGAGATCGGCAGGTAGACTTCGCCGCGCACCTCGAATTGCAAAGGCGCCTGCTCGCCATCTGCCAGCCGCATCGTGAGAGGGATGGATTTGATCGTGCGGAGGTTCTGGGTCACGTCCTCGCCCGTGAAGCCGTCGCCGCGGGTCGCGCCACGGACGAGGGTGCCACCCTCGTAGACCAGCGAGACCGCGGAGCCGTCGATCTTCGGCTCGATCACGTAGGCGACCGGCTCGTCCGAATCGAGCCGCTTACGCACATCGTCCGCCCACTTCAGCAGGCCCTCGTCGTCGGTGACCTTCTCCAGCGAGCCCATCGGCGAGATGTGCTGCACCTTCTGGAAGCGCTCCGAGGGCGCCGCGCCGACCCGCTGCGTCGGCGAGTCGGGCGTGATCAGGTCGGGATGCTCGGCTTCGAGCGCCTGCAATTGCTCGAAGAGCCGGTCGAACTCGGCGTCGGAGATCTCCGGCTCGTCGAGCACGTGGTAGCGATAGAGGTGATGGTTGACGGTCTCGCGCAGCTCGTCGAGCCGCTGTCGGACATCCTTCTGCGTCCGGGTCGCCATCGAGCAGCCGATCCTACCGAGGGCCTACGCGTTAACCGTGCGGCTTGCCCTCGTCGTCCTCCCGACTCAGCGCTCGTTCACCACGATCATGGCGGTCCCTCCCGCGCTCGGGCTCGCGGTGCGGCTTCCTCCGAACGACGCACGCACCCGCCAGTGACCGATCGCCGGCGGGCGCCACAGGAGTCCGGTCCTGCCGTTCCCACCGAGGCGCAGGCGGTAGAGCTTGTAGAAGTGCCAGCCGGTGAGTGGGTCGAAGCGGTCGATCTGAAGCGTGACCGCGCCCACCGGACTGAAGTCGACGGCTATCCCGATCGACACCGAGGTCCCGGGGGCGACCTTCGCGACCCGTGAGCCGTCAGCAAGGGCCGTCGTAGTCGTGATGCGGCGCTCGAGCAGCGAGAGGCGATACCGGCCGCGCGCGCCGGACTCTGCGCGGACGGCGACGAAGTACCTTCCGGGGCCAAGGCGCGTCGTGAGGGCACCTGGACCGCCTGACGACGAGAGGCGGTGGCCGTTCTCGCCGAGCAGGACCAGGCGGGACGCCGAAGGCCCGGCGAGCCTGAGAGTCACCTCGCTTCGGTGGAGGACCCGGAAGCGGTAGAGGTCGACGACGTCGATTCTGGTCGCGGACAGCGACCCCCGGCGGGTCTCGAGGTTCCGGATGCGCAACCCGGGGGCCATGTCGTCCGGGCCGGCGAGCGCGGCCTGGAGGTGATACCGCTGGCGCCCAGGGCGAATGTCGGTCGCGGTGACGAGCAGCGTGTACCGTCCGCTCCCGCCGATGCCCGGCGTGTACGTGAGGTAGCCACCGCACTTAAGGAGGTCAATCGGCTCCGCATCGACGAACGAGCGAGTGTGGGGCTTGAAGAGCGACAGCGTCACGCAGCGCCCACGCGCCGGAACGAGGTTCATCCGGTAGGCGGTGCCCGCTCGCATGGTCAGCGACCAGGCGTCGTCGAAGTCCGAAAGCGCATCGACGGAGGAGCTCACACCATGCCCCGGCAAGCGTGCCCCAGGCGGCCTCGACGAAGGCTGCTGCCGGAAGAGCGTGAATCGGAAGGCGCCGTCCTCGGAGCTTCGCTCCCGCCCAACCATGATCAGGTAGCTCTCCCCAGGAGCTGTCCTGAAGGAGAGAAGGCCGCGGCCTTGTTCATCGGTCGCGTTACATCCCAGAGGGACGAGCCGGGACCGGACGGCGCGGTAGACCGAGACGATTGCGTCGAGGTTGTCCGACGCGGTGAAACGGAGCACAAGCGGACCGGACGAGGCGCCGGAGACCCGGTACCAGACTGTCGCCTTGGCGGCGCCGCAGGCAGGACGCGGGTCTCGCAACTCCTCCGTCGCTCCAACCGTCGTGCCGGAAGCGGTGACCGGTGATTGCTCGAGCGGTGTCGCGTTGGCGCGATTGTCGTTGCGGGGTGGGGCCCCCGCAGCGGTGCCCACGTTTGCCCCGATGAGCGCGCAAGCGAGAAGGGCGAGGGTTGAGACTGCGACGAGCTTCATGGTTCGGTGCCGAGGTGGTGTGACGTTCATGGCGACTCCTTCTCAGAGACTGTCCCGCGAGTGTACTAGACAGTTATTGCTTAGTCAAGCATAGCCTAAACAGGGCTAAGCGTGCATAGACCTGAACTGTATATCGCGGGGGCGGCGCGAGATCGCCGGAGTTTGCGCTGCAGGGCTGGGAGCGGGCTACGGCCTAGTAGCGGACGGACACGAGATAGAGGCCCGCCGATGGAGCGGTCGTGCCGGCCTCGTCTCGCGAGCGCCCTTCCAGCAGCGCCGCCAGCTCGCCTGGCGAGCGCTCGAGCATCGTCCCGACGAGCGTGCGTACCATGTGGCGCAGAAACGAGCCTGCGGTGAGCTCGAGCTCGAGTGCGTCGCCACGCCTGTGCCAGACCGCTGTCTCGACGGTGCGCGTGAGGACCTGGTGCGCCGTCACCGTCGGTGTGAACGCGCGGAAGTCGTGCTCGCCGACGAGCAGGACGGCCGCCTCCGCGAGGTTCTCTTCGTCAAGCGGATACGGATACCACCACGAGCGGTTGGCCTCGAAAGGCGAGCGCTCGCTTCGGCGGTAGACGCGGTAGCGGTACCTGCGCGCCCGCGCCGAGTGGCGCGCGTGGAAGTCCGGCGGCGCCTCCGAGGCGGCGCTTACGGCCACGTCGTCCGGAAGCTCCGCGTTCAGCGCCGCGGCGGCGCGGGCGGCCGGCGCGCCGCCTTCGACATCGACCGAAGCCACCTGCCCGAGCGCGTGCACGCCGGTGTCCGTGCGTCCGGCGACGTTGAGCGACGACCACGTCGGGTACACGCGCCCCAGCGCCTCCTGCAGCGCCCCTTCCACCGTCCGCAGCCCGGGCTGCCCGGCCCAGCCGCGGAAGCCGGTGCCGTCGTACTCGAGCGTTAGCCTCAGGCGCACGTCAGGAACCCCTGACGGCGTTTGTAAGGCTTGCCTTATGCTCTGATGACCTGCAGTTTGCTTGGTATACTCTACTCATGACCGACCGTGTTTTCCTGCTCCAGCGTGTCCAGCCCGCACTGACCGGCCTGATCGACGGATCGCTCTCGACGATCGCGCCGATCTTCTCCGTTGCGCTGTACACACACGAGCCGCACGTTGCGTTCATCGCCGGCACTGCGACGGCGATCGCGGCGGGCATCAGCATGGCGTACTCGGAGGGTCTGTCGGACACGGGCGAGCTGACCGGGCGCGGGAGCCCACTCGTCCGCGGTGCGATCACCGGCGTCGGAACGTTCATGGGCGGCATCCTGCACACCTTGCCTTTCCTGATCCCGCACTACGAGATCGCGATCGTCGTTGCGGCGATCGTGGTCGCCTTCGAGCTCGTCGCGCTCGCCTGGCTTCGCTGGCGCTTCTTCAAGACGAGCTTCGTGGGCTCGCTGGGGTACGTGACCCTCGCGGGAATCGTGATCGCCGGCGTCAGCGCCGCGCTCGGCGTAGCCGGCTAGGCGCCGGCTTCGGCTTCGACCGGCTCGGCTTGGCGCTCGGCCCGCGACGCCGGCGCGATCGTGGCCTCGGGGACGAAGTCGACGAGCTCGAGGTAGACCATCTCGGCGGCGTCACCCTGGCGCGGACCGATCCGCACGATGCGGGTGTAGCCGCCGGGTCGGTCCGCGAAGCGCGGCCCGACGTCGCTGAAGAGCTTGAACACGACGTCCTGCGAGCGTAGGTAGGCGAGAGCCTGCCGCCGCGCATGGACGCCGCCGCGGCGCGCGAGCGTGATCATCTGCTCGGCGATCGGCTTGACCTCCTTCGCCTTGGCGGCGGTCGTCTTGATGCGCCCGTGCTCGATCAGCGCGCTCGCGAGGTTGGCGTAGAGCGCCTTCCGGTGCGAGGCGTCGCGGCCGAGCTTCCTGCCAGACCGCCGGTGCCTCATCGGTCACCTTCCGAGCAGATCGTGCTCTCCGGCCGCGAATAGCAAGCCTCCCAAGAACACAAACGCATACGCGTCCTGGGATCACGTGAGGCTACGGGCGCGACTGAGGACGCGGGGAGGCGCTGCCTTGCTGCGCCCCGGAGAGTGCAAGCTGGACGGAGGGGGGCCGACATTAGGCGGAGGGCCCCTCCTCGCCGCGCAGGGTCAGCCCGTGGGTGCCGAGCGTCTCCTTGACCTCCTCGATCGACTTCTTGCCGAAGTTGGGGATCGCGGCCAGCTCGTTCTCGGTCTTGGTGACCAGGTCGCCGATCGTCTCGATCCCGACGCGCTTGAGGCAGTTGTACGAGCGGACTCCGAGCTCGAGCTCCTCGATCGGGAAGTTCTCCATCCCGTGTGCGAGCGCCGGCTCGGCCTGAGTCTCGGCCGCCGCCTGCTCGCCGAAGCCCTCCATGCGGTCGAGGTCGGTGAAGATCGCGAGCTGCCGGATCAGGATCTCGGCCGCCTGGCCGATGGACTCCCGCGGATCGATCGAGCCGTCCGTGGTGACATCGATGCGGAGCTTGTCGTAGTCGGTGCGCTGCCCGACGCGTGCAGCCTCGACGTCGTACGAGACGCGCCGCACCGGCGAGAAGATCGAATCGATGGGAATCACGCCGATTGTGTGCTCAGGCCCGCGGTTCAGCTCCGCCGGGACGTACCCGCGGCCGCGACCGATCGTCAGCGTCACCTCGAGCTTGCCCTTGTCCGAGAGGTTGGCGATCTCGAGGTCCGGGTTGAGGATCTCGAGCTCGGCCGGCGCCTCGATGTCCGAAGCCTTGACGGCGCCGGGGCCCTTCTTCGACAGGCGAACCTCGATCTCGGGCGACTCGCCGTGCAGCCGGCAGATCAGGCTCTTGAAGTTGAGCAGGATGTCGGTCACGTCCTCGCGGACGCCAGGCAGGGTCGTGAACTCGTGCGCGACGCCCTCGATCTTGACCGAGGTGACGGCGGCGCCCTCGAGCGACGAGAGCAGCACGCGGCGCAGCGAGTTGCCGAACGTGTAGCCGAAGCCGCGGTCGAGCGGCTCGATCACGAACACACCGCGAGTGTCTTCGACTTCCTCGTGGACGATGCGCGGGATCTGGAACTCCATCAAGCTTGTTCGAACTGCCATTGCCTTCCTTTCACGAGCGCTACTTGGAGTAGAGCTCGACGATCAACGATTCTTGGACGGGGGTGTCGATCTCCTCCCGCGTGGGCCACTTGAGCACCTTGCCGGTGAGGCCGTCGTGGTCGGCCTGGAGCCACGGCGTCACCGAGGCGGTCAGGTCGGTCGCATCGCGCACGACCTGCTCGGCCGAGCTCCCGGGGCGAAGCATGACGATGTCGTCCGGCTTCACCTGATAGCTCGGGATGTTCACGCGACGGCCGTTGACCTGGAAATGGCCGTGGCGGACGAGCTGGCGAGCCTGTGCGCGCGAGGCGGCGAAGCCGAGCCGGTAGATGATGTTGTCGAGCCGCGTTTCCAGCATCCGCAGCAGGTTCTCGCCGGTGATGCCGGAGCCCTTCGCGGCCTTCGAGTAGTAGGTGCGGAACTGCTTCTCGAGCAGGCCGTAATACCGGCGCGCCTTCTGCTTCTCGCGCAACTGGAGCAGGTACTCCGACTGCTTGATGCGCCCGCGGCCGTGCTCGCCCGGCGGGTAGCTGCGGCGCTCGATCGCGCACTTCTCGGTCAGGCAGCGCTCCCCCTTGAGGAAGAGCTTCATGCCCTCGCGGCGACACTGCCGGCACTTCGGCGAGCGGTCGCGGGCCATTACACGCGCCTCCGCTTCTTCGGCCGCACGCCGTTGTGAGCCTGGGGCGTGACGTCCTTGACGCCGAGGATCTCGAGCCCTGCGGCCTGGAGCGAGCGGATTGCCGTCTCGCGGCCGGAGCCTGGGCCCTTGACGAAGACCTCGACCTTCTGCAGCCCGTGCTCCATGCCCTTGCGCGCGCAGGCATCGGCGGTAACCTGCGCCGCGAACGGGGTGGACTTGCGCGAGCCCTTGAAGCCGGCCGACCCGGCGGACTCCCACGCGATCACGTTCCCCTCGTGGTCAGTGAGGGAGACGATTGTGTTGTTGAACGAGGTCTTGATGTGCGCCTGACCGATCGCGATGTTCTTCTTCACGCGGCGGCGCGTGCGACCTCTGGTCGCTTGTCGACGAGGAGGTGCCATCTAAGTCTTGGTCGGCGCCCTCTTACCGCGACCGACGGTCTTCTTCGGGCCCTTGCGCGTACGGGCATTCGTCTTCGTGCGCTGGCCGTGTACCGGCAGGCCGCGTCGGTGACGGATGCCGCGGTAGGCGCCGATCTCGCCGAGGCGCTTGATCGCCTGCGTGCGCTCGCGCCGGAGGTCGCCTTCGACCTGGAGGTTCGAGTCGATGAACTCGCGGAGCTTCGTGATCTCCTCGTCGGTGAGATCCTTGATCTTCTCGTCGCAGGAGAGGCCCGTCTCGGTGCAGATCTTCTTCGCCGTCGACTGGCCGATGCCGTAGATGTAAGTCAGCCCGATCTCGAGCCGCTTTTGGTTCGGGAGGTTCACTCCGGCAATGCGAGCCATCAGCCCTGCCTCTGCTTGTGTCGCGGGTTCGTGCAAATGACCATGGTCTTGCCGTGCCGCTTGATCACGCGGCAGCGCTCACACATGGGCTTTACCGATGCTCTGACCTTCATCTGCTCCTGTACCTCGTTCACGCGCTCGTAGACACGAAAAAACACGGCTTCCGCCGCGGGTGATCATGGTAGCAAACCGCCTACACCAGCCAGCGGCCGCTCTCCTGCACGACGCGCCCGTCGAGCTCGATCCTGCCGCCCCGGCGAAGATCCTTGACGATATCCCAGTGGAGCTGGCTGACGTTCGTCCCGCCGACCTCGGGGAGCCCGTTCCCAAGCGCAAGGTGGGCGGTCCCGTCGATCTTCTCGTCGAAGAGGGTGTTCTTCATGTAGCGCGTGATGCCGGGGTTGCAGCCGATGCCGAGCTCACCGAGCCGACGCGCGCCTGCGTCGAGGTCGAGCATGTCCGCCAGGAACTCCTGGTTGGTCGCGGCCGAGGCCTCGACAACCCGGCCGGCGTCGAAGCGAAGCGCGATCCCGGTCACCTCACGACCGTTGTAGACGGCGGGAAACTCGTCGAACACGATCTCCCCCTCGGCCGAGTCCTCGACCGGCGAGAGGAAGAACTCGCCGCCCGGCATGTTGGCGCCGCCTGCGTCGACCTCCGCGGAACGGCCGGCGAGGCCGAGGCGGATATCGGTCCCGTCCGCAACGAGCCGGACCTCCTCGGCCTCGTCGAAATGCTCCGCGTACCGGCTCATCCGCTCGCGCTCGGCATTCCAGTCGAGTAGGCAGGCACCGTAGAGGAAGTCCTCGAACTCGCGCAGCGAAAGGCCGGCGTCCTGGGCCAGGGCGGGGGTCGGGAACTGGCAGCCGACCCACTTCAACTCGTGCGTGAACAGGCGCTCCATGTGTGGGCGCAGCCCGGATTGAAGACGCGCGAGCCGCTCGGACGCGAGACCGGAGAGCTCGCGCGTGTTCTCAGGAGCCTCGATCGAGATCAGCGCCTCGGCGTGGTCGAGCGCGTAGGCATCGATCGGCGCGGGCGTCGCGAGCAACTCCTCGGGCGCTTCCTGGGCCCAGGGGATGTTCGTTCCGTAGCCGGTCAGGCTCGAGCGCTGGAGCGCGTACGCTCCGCGCCTGCCGACCAGGCGACTGACTGCCTCGAGCAGCGGGCGCGCAAGCTGCCCGCCCATCACCAGCACCTGCCATCCCGGCTGGACGTCGACACACGTCTCCACCAGGAGCGCCGCGTAGGCCTCGACGCGCTGATCGCCCGTCACGTGCTGACGGCCGCCTTCGTCGTCGTGAGGATCCTGGGCCCCTCGCCGGTGATCGCCACGGTGTGCTCGAAATGGGCGGAAAGCGAGCTGTCCGCGGTCGAGATCGACCACTCGTCGTCATGCAGCACGACCTCGGCGCCGCCGGCGTTGATCATCGGCTCGATCGCGAAGGTCATGCCCTCGGAGAGGAGCGGGCCGCGCCCGGGCTCGCCGAAGTTCGGGATCTGCGGTTCCTCGTGCATCGAGCGCCCGACCCCGTGGCCGACGAGGCTGCGGACGACCGAGTAGCCGTGCTCCTCGGTGACACGCTGGATCGCGTGCGAGATGTCAGAGAGCCGATTGCCGACCCGGCACTGCTCGATCCCGGCTGCGAGCGCGGCCTGGCAGCCCTCCAGCAGGCGCTCGGCCTCCGGCGAGACCTCGCCGATCGGGAACGTATAGGCCGAGTCCGCGACGAAGCCGTCGAGGGTCACTCCCACGTCCACGGAGAGCACGTCGCCCTCGCCGAGCTCGTAGAGCCCGGGGATCCCGTGGACGACCATGTCGTTGGGCGAGGTGCAGATCGAGGCCGGGTAGCCGCGGTAACCCTTGAAGGTGGGGACGCCACCGCGCGAGCGGATGTACTCGTCCGCCAGATCGTCGAGCTGCTGCGTGCTGACCCCCGGCCGCGCCCGCTCACCGATCAGCGCGAGGGTATCGGCGACGACGGCGCCGGCCCGCGCCATCCGCTCGATCTCCGCGGGCGCCTTGCGGATGATCACCTGACCGCCACCTGCTCGAGCACCTGCTGGATCTCCTCGAAGACCTCTTCAACGGGCCGGTGGGCATGCACGGGAACCAGGAGCCCGCGCGCTCGGTAGTACTCGACGAGCGGCGCGGTCTGCTCGTGGTACAGACGAAGCCGCGTGCGGATCGCCTCCGGAGTGTCGTCGGCCCGCCCCTCCTCCTGCGCCCGGCGCAGCAGCCGCTCGACACACTGCTCCTCCGGAAGCTGGAACTCGAAGACCACGCTCAGCGGGCGCTCGATCTCACTCAGCATCCCGTCCAGGGCCTCAGCCTGCACCGCGGTCCTCGGGAACCCGTCGAGCACGAAACCGCGCTCGGTGTCCTCGTTCGCCAGCCGGTCGCGGATCAGGCCGATCATCACGTCGTCGGGCACGAGCCGGCCTGCGTTGAGGAGCGGTTCCGCCTTCCGGCCGAGCTCGCTCCCGGCCGCAATCGCCGCGCGCAGGGTGTCCCCGGTCGCGACGTGTGGGAGGCCGTACTCCCGCGAGATCAGCTTCCCCTGGGTTCCCTTGCCCGCGCCCTGGGGGCCGAGCAGGAGGATGTCCAGCGGCATCGCTACTTGAGGAAGCCTTCGTAGGAGCGCATCATCATCTGCGACTCCATCTGCCGCATCGTGTCGAGGGCGACGCCGACCACGATCAGCACGGAGGTGCCGCCGAGCGCGCGCGCGTTCGCCTGCGAGAAGCCGCCGTAGCGGATGAAGAGGCTCGGCAGCACCGCGACGGCCGCCAGATAGATCGAGCCGGGCAGCGTCAGCCGCGTCAGCACCCGGTCGAGGTACTGCGCGGTCGGCGGCCCAGGGCGAATGCCTGGGATATAGCCGCCGTTCTTGCGCAGGTTGTCGGCCTGGTCGACGGGGTTGAACTGCACCGCCGTGTAGAAGTACGTGAAGATGATGATCAGCAACGCCTCGAGCCCGAGATAGGTGAGGCTCGAGGGCTGGAAGTGCCGGTTGACGAAGGTCTGCGTCTGCGGGAAGTACTGGCCGATCGTCGGCGGGAACGCCATCACGGCGGCCGCGAAGATGATCGGGATGACGCCGGCCATGTTCACGCGCAGCGGCATGTACGTCGAGTCGCCGGTGGTCATCCGGCGGCCCACCATGCGCTTGGCGTACTGGATGGGAATTCGGCGCTGCCCTTCCTGGATGAAGACCACCGCCACGATGATCCCGATCGCGATCAGCGGGAAGAACAGCTTCTCCATCGCGCCGCCGTTGTACCAGGCGGTCACGCCGGCGGGCGCCGAGACGAGGATCGAGGCGAAGATCAGCAGCGAGATGCCGTTGCCGATCCCGCGCTTCGTGATCATCTCGCCCATCCACATCAGCAGCGTCGTGCCGGCGGTCAGCGTGATCACGATCAGGACGATGCGACCGGGGTTCGCGGTCAGCGCGCCCTGCCGCTGGAAGAGGTACGCATAGCCGGCGCCCTGCGCGGCCGCGAGGCAGACGGTCAGGTAGCGGGTGTACTGGTTGATCTTGGCATAGCCGGACTCGCCTTCCTTCTGCAGCTGCTCGAGCTTCGGGATCACCACCGTCAAGAGCTGCAGGATGATCGAAGCGGTGACGTAGGGCATGATCCCGAGCGCGAACAGCGAGAACTGGGAGAGCGCGCCGCCCGAGAAGACGTTCAGCAGGCCGAGGATCGTGCCCCCCTGGTTGCTGAAGTACTGCTTGATCTGGGCGGAGTCGACTCCCGGCGCGGGGATCCACGAGCCGAGCCGGTAGAGCGCCAGGACGCCCGCCGTGAACAGGACGCGGCGCCGAAGCTCCGGCACGCGCCAGGCGTTCGAGAGCCACGAGAACATCTAGCTCTCCTGGCCTTCCGTCGGCTGCTCTGCCTCAGCCTCCGGCTCTGTCTCGTCGGACTCGGGTTCTTCTGCCTCCGGCTCGCTTGCCGGCGGCGCCGCGCTCTGTGGGCGGCGCTTCGGCCGGCGCACCTTCGGCTCGCGCAGCAGCGTCAACGAGCCGCCGGCCGCCTCGACCTTCTCGCGCGCCGTCGCAGAGGCCGCGTGCACGGTGATGCTGAGGTTCTTGCTCAGGTCGCCCTGGCCGAGCAGCTTGACGTCGGTGCGGGCGTTCCTGATCAGGCCCTTCTCGACGAGCGCCTCGATCGTCACCTCTGCGCCGGCCTCAAAGCGCTCCTCAAGAGCGGCCACGTTGACGGGTGCCGTCGAGGTGCGGTGCGGGCCCATCGGCATCGCGTCCTTCGAGTACGGGCCGCGCTGCTTGCCCAGGCGCATGTAGATCGGGTTCTGGCCGCCCTCGAAGCCCGGGCGCATCTTGTTCGAGCCCGAGCGCGACTTCTGGCCCTTGATCCCGCGGCCCGAGTAGCGACCCTTGCCCGAGCCCAGGCCGCGGCCGACGCGCTTGCGATTCTTGCGCGCCTGCGCCGGCTTGAGGTTCGAAAGGTTGAGCTCCTGGGCCATCAGTCGGTGTCCACCCTGACGAGGTGACGGACCTTCCTGAGCATACCGGCGAGCTGCGGGCTCTCGTCCTTCTCGACGCTGCGGCCGATCTTGCCGAGCCCAAGCGCGCGCAGCGTGCCGCGGTGCCGGGCGCTCTGGCCGATCGAGCTACGCGTCTGCGTGATCTTCAGCTTCGCCATCGCTCACCATCGCATCCGCGCCGGTTACATCCTCAACCAAGGCGGACTGGGTCTCTTCGGCTTCCGGCTTGCGGCCGCTGACAGGCAGCACCTGCTGAATCGTCAGCCCTCTGCTCTCGGCCACCTCGGCCGGGCGGCGAAGGCTCTGAAGACCCTGCACGGTCGCCTTCAGCATGTTGATCGGGTTCGTGGTGCCGAGGCTCTTCGCGAGGATGTCGCGGATCCCTGCGAGCTCGAGCACGGCGCGCACGCCGCCGCCGGCAATCACGCCGGTTCCTTCGCTGGCCGGGCGCAGCAGCACGCGGGCCGCGCCGAACCGGCCGAGGATCTCGTGCGTGATCGTCGTCCCGTGCCGCGGCACCTGGAAGAGGTTCTTCTTCGCGTCGTCCACGGCCTTCGAGATCGCGAGCGGGACCTCCCTCGCCTTCCCGTAGCCAAGGCCGACCCGGTCGACCTCGTCGCCGATCACCACGAGCGCGGTGAACGAGAACCGCCGGCCGCCCTTGACCACCTTGGCGACGCGGTTGATCTCGACCACGCGCTCCTTGAGCTCTCTCGTCTCCTGAACGTTCGTTGCCACTAGCGTTCACCTTTCGGCTGGATCGTGTTCCTGGGCCGCGAAAAGCAAGCCAGGCTAGGACGCACACGCATACGCGTCCTGGGATCACGTGAGGCTACGGGCGCGACTGACGTGACCAGGGCGGATGCCATCGGCGTGCGCTTTGCAGCGCGCCCAGGGACGCGAGACAGGCGGAAGGGGGACGCCGTCAAAACTTGAGGCCTCCTTCGCGTGCCGCATCGGCCAGCGCCTTGACGCGGCCGTGGTAGAGATAGCCGCCGCGGTCGAAGACCACCGTCTCGACTCCGGCCTTCTTCGCGTTCTGGGCCAGGAGCTTGCCGACGCCGGCCGCCTGGGCGGTCTTCGAGCCCTTGGCGCCCTTCAGGTGCAGCCAGCTGGCGGCCGCGAGGGTCTTGCCCTCGAGGTCGTCGACGAGCTGCGCCTCGATGCCACGGTTGGAGCGGAACACGACCAGGCGGGGACGCTCGGCGGTGCCGAAGATCTTGGCGCGTACGCGGCGGTGGCGACGATTGCGTGCGTCGCGGACGGAGAGCGCGCTCATGCTCGCTTCCCGACCTTCCGGCGCACGTACTCGCCCTCGTAGCGAATCCCCTTGCCCTTGTACGGCTCGGGCGGGCGCACCTTGCGCACCTCGGCAGCAGTCTGGCCGACCTGCTGCTTGTCGATGCCCTTGACGATCACCTCGGTCGGCGTCGGCACCTCGAACGTGATCCCCTGCGGCGCCTTGAGCACGACCGAGTGCGAATAGCCGACATTGAGCTCGAGGTCGGAGCCTCGCAGCGCTGCCCGGTAGCCGACGCCCTGGATCTCGAGGCGCTTCTGGAAGCCGCTCGTGACGCCCTCGACCATGTTCGCGATCAGGCTTCGCGTCAGTCCGTGCAGCGCACGGTCCTCCCCGCGCTCGGTCGGGCGCTTGACGACGACGGTGCCGTCCTCCTGGTCGACCTGCATGCGCGTCGGCACCTGCTGGCTCAACTCGCCGAGCGGGCCGTTCACCATCACGCGGCCTGGCGAGAGCGCGATCGACACGCCTGCCGGAAGCTCGATGGGCTGTCTACCGATTCGACTCATGGTTCACCAGACGAAGCAGACGACCTCGCCGCCGACTCCCTGCTCGGCGGCCGTGCGGCTCGTGATCAGGCCGTTGGAGGTGGACAGGATCGCCGTGCCCATGCCGCCGAGGACGCGCGGCAGGCGGTCATTGCGCGCGTAGACGCGGCGGCCGGGCTTGGACACCCGCTTGAGGTCGGTGATCACGCGCTCGCGGTTGCGACCGAACTTCAAGTCGATCACGAGCGTTTCGTAGGGTCGGTGCTTCTTCTTGTCCTCTTCCTTGCCGTTGAACTCCTCGGCGCTGACGATCCGGTAATCACGGATGTAGCCCTCCTCTTTGAGGAGGCGCGCGATCTCGCTCTTGGCGCGCGAGTTCGGCATCTCGGCGCGCTCGTGCAGCGCGCGGTTGGCGTTGCGTATCCGGGTGAGCATGTCTGCAATCGGGTCAGTCTGCACGCTACGCGTCCTTGTCTCCACAAATGGTCATCCGATTTCCACTCCTCATTACCAGCTCGACTTGGTCATGCCCGGGATGACGCCCTCGTGGGCGAGATCGCGCAGGCAGATTCGGCAGAGCCCGAACTTCTTGTACACCGCGCGAGGCCGGCCACAGCGGTTGCAGCGCGTGTAGGCACGCACCTTGAAGCGCTGTGGCTTGGCCGACTTCTCGATCAGGGCCTTTCTTGCCATGCCTTACGACTCTCCTTCGCTGCTCGTCTGTGCAAACGGCATCCCAAGGGCGCGCAGGAGCGCCAGCCCCTGCTCGTCGTCCGGTGCCGTGGTGGTGATCGCCACGTCGAGGCCGCGGATCTCGGCGATCGAGTCGTAGTCGATCTCGGGGAAGATGATCTGCTCGCGGATCCCGAGCGAGAAGTTGCCGCGGCCGTCGAACGAGCCCGGGTCGAGCCCACGGAAGTCGCGGATGCGCGGGAGCGCGATCGAGACAAGCCGGTCGAGGAACTCCCACATGCGGGCGCCGCGCAACGTCACGCGCGCACCGACCGGCATGCCCTCGCGCAGCTTGAAGGCGGCGATCGACTTGCGGGCCTTGCGTACCTGAGCGCGCTGGCCGGCGATGGTGGTCAGCTCCTCGATCGCGCCGTCGAGCGCCTTGGCCTCGGTCTTGGCCTCGCCCACGCCCATGTTGAGCGTGATCTTCTGGACCCGCGGGACCTGCATGATCGAGCTCAGCTCGAACTCCTCCTTCAGGCGTGGGCGCACGTCCTGCTCGTAGGCCGTCTTCAGTCGCGGTACGTAGCCGTTCGTCTCCGCCTTGCGGGCCCGGGGGCTCACTTGTCGATCTCCTTACAGACGGCGCATCGACCGGTCAGTTCAGACGGACGCACGAGCAAAGCTCGTGCGTCCTGAGGACGGCATCGCAAGCGACGCCTCACTTGTCGATCTCCTGCCCGCAGTCAGCGCGCTTGCAGACGCGCACGCTCACCTCGCGTCCCTGGACTTCCTTCGTCGTCATGCCGATCCTCGTCGGCCGGTTGCAGGTCGGGCAGACGAGCATCACGTTCGCGACCGGCACGGGCGCCGGCTTCTCGATCACGCCGCCCGGGGTCATCTGGGTGCCACCCATCCGGCTCGAGTCCCTGATCGGCCGCGGCCGCGTGTGCCGCTTGACGACGTTCAGGTTCTCGACCACGATGCGCCGCTCGCGCGGGCGCGCCTCGATCACGCGGCCCTGCTTGCCGCGGTCCTTGCCCGAAAGCATGTGTACCAGGTCGCCCTTCTTGACCTTCATCTTGTGGCTCATCAGAGAACCTCCGGGGCGAGCGAGACGATCTTCATGAAGTTCTTCTCGCGCAGCTCGCGCGCGACGGGCCCGAAGATGCGGGTGCCACGCGGGTTGCGGGCGGTGTCGATCAGCACGGCCGCGTTCTCGTCGAAGGCGATCGAGGTGCCGTCGTCGCGACCAAAGGGCTTGCGGGTGCGGACGACCACGGCCTCCACGACCTCGCCCTTCTTGACCGCGCCCTGCGGGCTCGCGCTCTTGACGGTGGCAGTGATCACGTCGCCCACGCGCGCGTAGCGTCGCTTAGAGCCGCCCTTGACCCGGATGCACAGGATCTCACGGGCGCCCGTGTTGTCGGCGACGCGCAGGCGGGATTCCTGCTGGATCACAGGTCGCCCTCCTTGCAGATCGTGCTCTGCGGTCGCGAAAAGCAAGGATGGCAAGGACGCAGGGAGCACTCGTAGCCGCAGGCTACGGGTGCGACTGAGGACGCCGCCAGCCGCCGCTTTGCAGCGCTCCGCAGAGTGCGAGATGCGAGGAGGGAGACCGTCATTACTTGGCCTCCTCGAGCACTTCCGCGAGGCGCCAGTTCTTCGTCTTCGAGAGCGGGCGGGTCTCGACGATGCGGACGAGGTCGCCGACCTTCGCGGCGTTCTGCTCGTCGTGCGCGTGGAATTTCGAGGAGCGGCGGACGACCTTCTTGTAACGCGGGTGCGCCTTCACCGTATCCACCTTGACCACGATCGTCTTGTCCATCGCGCTCGAGACGACGACACCACGGCGCTCCTGGCTGCGGCCGCGCTCGTGTTCGGGCTTGGGCAGCCGGACGATCGGACGGCGCTCTGCCGGCCGCTCGCGCTTCGGCTTGGAGTGCTTGTGGCGCTGTGAGCGCGGTGGGCGTTTGCGCTTCGGCTTGGGAACCGACTGTGGCGCGGGCGTGGCTTCCGCCGCCTCGGCGGCTGGCTCTGCGGCGGCCGCGGGCTCCTCGACCGCAGGTTCTTCCTCGGCCGGAGGCTCCTCGGCGGCGGGCTCTTCCTCGGCCGCAGGCGCCTCGGCAGGAGTCTCCTCGGTCGGAGGCTCTTCGGCCGCGGGCTCCTCAACCACAGGCTCCTCCACCGGAGCGTCGTCTGCCCCCGGGGTCTCTTCGACCGTCTCCTCCGAGACGGCCTCGGGGGTCTCCTCGGCCTGCTTCGCCTTCTTGGTGGTCTTCTTCTCGTCAGCCATTGGTCTCTCTCGTCAGGCTTCCTTCCCTTTCGTTCCTAACGGTGAGGATGCGGGCGATCTCACGCTTTGCGAGCTTCAGGCGCGCCGGGTTCTCGAGCGCTCCGGTCGCGGACTGGAAGCGCAGGTTGAACAGCTCCTGGCGCGTGTCGGCAAGCCGCAGCTCGAGCTCGTCGTCGGTCAGGTCGCGTAGCTCTCTAGCTCGCAAACAGATCCGCCTCCCTCGTCACGACCTTCGTCTTGATCGGCAGCTTGCGACCGGCCAGGCGCAGGGCCTCCTTCGCCAGCGGCTCGTCGACGCCCGCGAGTTCGAACATCACGCGCCCGGGCTTCACGACCGCGACCCAGTGCTCGGGGGCGCCCTTGCCGGATCCCATCCGCGTCTCGGCCGGCTTCTGCGTCACCGGCTTGTCCGGGAAGACGTTGATCCAGACCTTCCCGCCGCGGCGGATCTTGCGGGTCATCGCGATTCGGGCGGCCTCGATCTGCCGGTTGGTGATCCAGCCGGCCTCGAGCGCCTTCAGGCCGTAGTCCCCGGCCTGCACCGTCGTCTGGCCCTTGGAGACGCCTCTGCGGCGGCCCCGCTGGTACTTGCGGAACTTGGTCTTCTTCGGGAGCAGCATCAGCTCTCGTCCTTCTTGGTCCGCTTGCGCGGCTTCTTCTCGGCGGCCTTGTCACCGGAGGCCTCGGGCTTCGCCGGCTCCTCGACCTGCTGCTCGGGGATGGTCGTGTCGGGCGCCTCAGCCTCCGGCGCGGTTACCTCGGGCGCGGTCACGGCCGGCTCGACGGGCTGCTGCTCGCGGCCTTCGGCCGGGGTCGCCTGCTCGTCGGTGACCGGGCGCTCGAGGTTGTCCTGGGCGCTCGCGCGGCCGCGGCCGCTCGGTCGCCTCGGACCCCCGCCCTGGCCACGCCGGCGCTGGCGCACGGGGCCGAGCCCCTCGCGGTCGGGCCCGCGTCCTCGTCCGCCCTCGCGGGAGGCTCCGAGGCCCTCGGAGGTGCCCCCGCGGCGGCGAGCCTGGTCCTGGTCGCCGAGACGTGCATCCTTCTGGGCGACGCCCTCGTATCCCTCAGGCATGATCTCGCCCTTGTTGATCCAGACCTTGACGCCGATTCGACCGAAGGTCGTCTTCGCCTCGACGAAGCCGTAGTCGATGTCGGCGCGGATCGTGTGCAGCGGGACGCGCCCCTCGGAGTAGCTCTCGGAACGGCTCATCTCGCCGCCACCGAGGCGCCCGCCGCACATCACCTTGACCCCCTGGGCGCCTGAGCGCATCGCCGACGCGAGTGAGCGCTTCATCGCTCGCCGGAAGCTGACGCGGTTCGCCAGCTGCTCGGCAATCGACTGCGCCACGAGCTTCGCGTCCAGCTCGGGCCGCTTGATCTCGTTGATGTTGATGTGCACGGCCTTGCTCGTCATCCCGTGGATCTCCTTGCGGAGCGCGTCCACTTCGACACCGGACTTGCCGATCACGATTCCGGGCCGCGCGGTGTAGATGTCGATCGTGATCCGCTGGGCGTCCTTGCGAATCAGGATGTCGGACAGGCCGGCGTGGGTGAGCTTGCCGTAGATGTGCTCGCGGATCTTGATGTCCTCGAGCAGGTACGCCGAGAACTCCTTGGTGCTCGTGTACCAGTTCGACTTCCAGTCGTGGATGACGCCGACGCGCAAGCCGCCGGGATGGATTTTCTGACCCACTAGCTCTTCCTCCTTGAAGCCCTCGCCTTCGCGGAGGTCTCCTTCTCCGCGGATGCCTTCGGCTTCGGCTCGGCCTTGGGGGCGGGACGACGAGAGCGGCTCGGCTTCTCCTCCTCGGCCGGCTCAGCCGTCGGAGGCGCCTCGAGCTGGCCTGGCGCCTCGACCTTGAGCAGCTTGACCGTGATGTGACAGGTCGGCTTGTGAATCCGGGCGGCGCGGCCTCGCGCGCGGGCGCGCCAGCGCTTCATCACCGGGCCCTCGTCCACGTAGGCGGCGGAGACGACCAGCTCGTCACCGATGAGGTTGTGGTTCGCCTCGGCGTTTGCCACCGCCGAGCTCAGAACCTTCTCGACCTCGCGAGCGGCCGCGCGCTGAGTGAACGCGAGCACGGTTCGCGCCTCCGGCACCGACCGGCCCCGGATGTGCTCGACGACGAGCCGTGCCTTGCGGGGCGACGTGCGCACCCACTTGGCCACGGCCCTTACCTCCTGATGCTCGGCGGTCGCCATCGTTAGCGCTTCACCTCGGTCTTGCGGTCGCCTGAATGGCCGCGGAAGGTGCGCGTGGGAGCGAACTCGCCCAGCTTGTGGCCAACCATCTGCTCCGTGATGAAGACGGGCACGTGTTTGCGGCCGTCGTGGACGGCGATCGTGTGGCCGACCATCTCCGGGAAGACGGTGGACGCGCGCGACCAGGTCCGGATCATCTGCTTCGACCCCGACTCGTTCATGCCCTGGATGCGGCTCAACAGCCGCTCCTCCACGAAGGGGCCTTTCTTACTCGACCTACTCAAGCTCTCTCCTCTCGACCACGCCTCGTGACGCGGAGCGTGCGGAGGCCGAAGGCCGTAGTCTGCGCGGGTTCCATCTAGCGTTTGTCCTTTCCTCGCCGCCTGCCGCGGACGATCAACTTGTCGGATTCCTTGTGCTTGCGCCGGGTGCGCTTGCCGAGCGTCGGCACGCCCCAGGGCGTGACCGGGTGGCGCCCGCCCTTCGACTTGCCCTCGCCGCCCCCGTGCGGGTGGTCGACCGGGTTCATCGCCGAGCCTCGCACCGTCGGGCGCTTGCCCTTCCAGCGACTGCGCCCTGCCTTGCCGCCGGTGATGTTCTCGTGGTCGACGTTGCCGACCTGGCCGATCGTCGCCCTGCACACGAGCGGTACCCGGCGCAGCTCGCCCGATGGTAGCCGAAGGACACCCTGTCCCTCGTCCTTCGCCACAAGCTGGACGCCCGACCCTGCGCTCCTGGCCAGCTGACCTCCCCGGCCGGGCTTGAGCTCGACGTTGTGGACGAGCGTGCCGGTCGGGATGTTCTGCAACGGCAGAGCGTTGCCGGGCTTGATGTCGGCGCCGGGGCCCGACTCCACGGTGGCGCCGACCTGCAACCGCGCGGGCGCGAGGATGTACGCCTTCGCGCCGTCGGCGTAGTGCAGCAGCGCGATTCGCGCGGAGCGGTTGGGGTCGTACTCGATTGCCGCGACCTTCGCCGGCACGCCGTCCTTGAGGCGCTTGAAGTCGATCACACGGTAGCGGCGCTTGTGCCCCCCGCCCTGGTGGCGCCGGGTGATGCGGCCGTACTTGTTGCGCCCGCCGCTCTTCTTCAGCGGCTCGAGCAGGCTCTTCTCCGGCTCGCTCTTCGTGATCTCCTCGAAGGTCGAGACCGACATGAAGCGCCGCCCCGGGGAGGTGGGCTTGTACTTGCGGACCGGCATCAGCAGCCACCTTTCAGGCGGATCGTGCTCTCGGGCCGCGAAAAGCGAGCCTCGCAAGGACGCAGGGAGCGTTCGTAGCCGGAGGCTACGGGCGTGACTGAGGACGCCGCGAGGCGACGCTTTGCAGCGGTTCCGAGAGTGCGAGATGGGTGGAAGGTGGTTGCCATCAAGCCTGAGCCCCTTCGAAGATCTCGATCGACTCGCCCTGGCGAAGCTGCACGATCGCCTTCTTCCAGCCGGGCTTGCGGCCGCGAACGAGACCGCGCCGCTTGGGCTTCGACTGCACCTTGAGAACGTTGACCCCGATCACGTGCACGTGGAAGAGCTCCTCGACGGCCTGCCGGATCTGGGTTTTGTGCGCGTCCGGGTGGACCTTGAACGAGTACTTGCGATCCTCGATCAGGCTGTAGCTCTTCTCGGAGACCACGGGTGCGAGCAGGACTTCGTTCGGGTGGAGACTCAACTCGCTCTCCCTTGAACCTGCTCGAGGGCCGGCTCGGTGATCAGCAGCGCCTGGGCGCGGACGAGCTGGTGCACCTCGAGCTCGCTCGGGACGGTGATCTCCACGCGCTCGAGATTCCGGAACGACTTGATCAGCGCCTCCTCCTCCGGCTGGGCGACGAGGAGCAGAGGCGCCTCCTTCCCCCACGCGCCGACGAACTCGGCTGCGGCCTTCGTGGACGGCGCGTCGAAGGCGCCCGGGTCGAGCACGCCGATCGTGCCACCCTGGGCGTGGGCCGAGAGGGCGCTGCGCAGCGCGGCCCGGCGAGCCTTGCGATTCACCTTCGACTCGAAGCTGCGCATCAGCGGCGGGAAGGCGACGCCGCCGCCGGTCCAGTGCGGCGCGCGAATCGAGCCTGCGCGGGCGCGCCCGGTGCCCTTCTGGCGCCACGGCTTGGAACGGCCGCCGGCAACAAAGCCGCGGCTCTTGGCCCCACGCGTGCCTGCACGGGCCGCGTTCAGCTCGGCGCGCACCGTCTCGTGCACGAGGTGCGGCTTCGGCTCGATGCCGAAGACGGCTTCCTCGAGTGTGAGGCTCTTGGCGGACTTGCCGGCCTTGTCGAGGAAAGGAGCCTTAAGCGGCCGCGCCGGCGAAGCCGGCCCGGCCTCTTCTGGTCGGCGTCGCGAGCGAGAGCCTTCAGGACCCGCCACGGTTCTTGTCCTCCCTGACCTCGACGAAGCCGTTCTTGGGGCCGGGCACGGCGCCCTTGACCAGGAGCAGGTTCTGCTCCAGGTCGATCTCGTGCACGGTCAGGCCCACCTGGGTGACGCGCTTGCCGCCCATCCGGCCCGCCATGCGCACGCCCTTGAAGACGCGTGACGGCGTGGCCGAGGCGCCGATCGAGCCCGGCTTGCGGACGTTGTGCGAGCCGTGGGAGACGGGGCCGCGGCTGAAGTTGTGGCGCTTGATCGTGCCGGCGAAGCCCTTGCCGATCCCGATGCCGGAGACCTTGATCTTGTCGCCGGGCTCGAAGGCCTCGACCGTGATCGACTCGCCCTCGGTCAGCTCGGTTGTGCCTCGGAACTCGACGAGGCGCCGGTGCGGCTCGATCGTGCCCAGGTGCCCGCGCTCGGCCTTCGAGATCTTCCGCTCCGGAACCCGGTCGAAGGCGAGCTGGACGGCCTCGTAGCCGTCCGAGTCCACCGTCTTCACCTTGACGATCGGGCACGGGCCCGCCTCGATAACCGTCACCGAGGTCACCTGGCCGGTCTCCGGGTCGAAGACCTGAGTCATGCCCAGCTTCCTGCCGATGATGCCCTTCACAGCTTGATCTCGATGTCGACGCCGGCCGGGAGGTCGAGCCTCATCAGCGAGTCGACCGTCTTCGGCGTGGGCGAATGGATGTCGATCAGGCGCTTGTGCGTGCGCACCTCGAAGTGCTCCCGCGAGTCCTTGTCCTTGAACGGGCTGCGGATCACGCAGTAGACGTTCTTCTCCGTAGGCAGGGGCACAGGCCCGGTGATGGTCGCGCCGGTGCGCTGAGCCGTCTCCACGATCTGGCTCGCGGACTTGTCCAGCTGCTGGTGGTCGTAGCCCTTGAGGCGGATGCGGATCTTGTTCTGTGGCACGACCTACCTTTCGCCTTCTTGGTTTCTCGTCGTCATTTCAGGAGGCGTAGCGTTTACTTCTCGATCGCCGTGACGACGCCGGCGCCGACCGTGCGACCGCCCTCGCGGATCGCGAAGCGCAGCCCCTGGTCCATGGCGATCGGTTGGATCAGCTCGATGTCCATGTTGGTGTTGTCGCCCGGCATGACCATCTCCTGGCCCTCCGGGAGCTTGATCGAGCCCGTCACGTCGGTGGTGCGGAAGTAGAACTGCGGGCGGTAGTTGTTGAAGAACGGCGTGTGCCGACCGCCCTCGTCCTTCGAGAGGACGTAGACCTCCGCCTTAAACACCGTGTGAGGGGTGATGGAGCCTGGCTTTGCCAGGACCTGGCCGCGCTCGACCTCCTCGCGCTTCGTACCGCGCAGAAGGGCTCCCGCGTTGTCGCCGGCCTGCGCGAAGTCGAGGGTCTTGTTGAACATCTCGAGCCCGGTGACGACGGTCTTCTCCGTCTCCGGGTGGATGCCGACGATCTCGACGTCGTCGCCCGACTTGATCTGGCCCTGCTCGATCCGGCCCGTGACGACGGTGCCACGGCCGGTGATCGTGAAGACGTCCTCGATCGGCATCAGGAACGGCTTGTCCGTGTCGCGCGTCGGCTCGGGGATGTAGTCGTCCACGGCCTGCATCAGCTCGAGGATCTTCGCGGAGGCCTCCTCGTCGCCCTCGAGCGCCTTCAGCGCCGAACCGGTGACGATCGGGATGTCGTCGCCCGGGAACTCGTACTTGGAGAGCAGCTCGCGCACCTCCATCTCGACCAGCTCGAGCAGCTCCGGGTCGTCGACCATATCGGCCTTGTTCAGGAAGACGACGATGTACGGCACCTCGACCTGGCGCGCGAGCAGGATGTGCTCCCGCGTCTGCGGCATGGGGCCGTCGGCCGCCGAGACCACCAGGATCGCGCCGTCCATCTGGGCGGCGCCGGTGATCATGTTCTTGATGTAGTCGGCGTGGCCGGGGCAGTCCACGTGCGCGTAATGACGGTTGTCAGTCTCGTACTCGACGTGCGACGTGTTGATCGTGATGCCGCGCTGCTTCTCCTCGGGCGCGTTGTCGATCTCGTCGAACGACTTGACGGTCGTGTTGCCGCCCTTCTCGGCGAGGACCTTCGTGATCGCAGCGGTGAGCGTCGTCTTGCCGTGGTCGATGTGACCGATCGTCCCGACGTTCAGATGCGGCTTGTTCCGCTCGAACTTCTGCTTACCCATCCGTTACCTCCCGCGTTTCAAGTTGTGGAACATAAGAGCGATAGCTTTAGGTTTGGGCGTCGACGATTTCGCCCGCGATCGACTGAGGCACTTCCTCGTAGCGATCGAATTGCATGGTGAACGTGGCTCGCCCCTGCGTCGTCGAGCGCAGGTCGGTGGCGTAGCCGAACATGGTGGCGAGAGGAACGTGCGCCTTGATCGCCTGCGCGTTCCCGCGCGGCTCCAGGCCCTCGACGCGCCCGCGGCGCGAGTTGAGGTCGCCCATCACGTCGCCGAGGTAATCCTCTGGGGTGACGACCTCCACGGCCATGACCGGCTCGAGCAGCTTCGGCTTCGAGCGCTTCATGGCCTCCTTGAAGGCCATCGAGCCGGCGACCTTGAACGCGATCTCGCTGGAGTCGACATCGTGATACGAGCCGTCGACGAGCTCGATCCTGACGTCCACGACCGGGTACCCCGCGAGGATCCCCGTCTCCATGGCCTCCTGGATGCCCAAATCGACCGCGGGGATGTACTCGCGCGGGATCTTGCCGCCGACGATCTTGTCGAGGAACTCGTAGCCCTCGCCGGGCTCGGTCGGCTCGGCGTTGATCAACGCGTGGCCATACTGGCCGCGGCCGCCGGTCTGCCGAACGAACTTGCCCTCGATCTTCTCGACCGGCCGGCCGAAGGTCTCGCGGTAGGCGACCTGCGGGCGACCGACGTTCGCATCCACCGAGGACTCGCGCAGAAGGCGGTCGACGATGATCTCGAGGTGGAGCTCGCCCATGCCCGAGATCAGGGTCTGGCCGGTCTCGTCGTCGGTGCGGACGCGGAAGGTCGGGTCCTCCTCGGACAGGCGCTGCAGACCAGCCGCGAGCTTGTCCTGGTCGGCCTTCGTCTTCGGCTCGATCGCGACCGAGATGACAGGATCCGGAAAGTCCATCGACTCGAGCTTGATGGGCGCGGTGTCGATCGCGAGCGTGTCGCCGGTGGTCGAGTTCTTCAGCCCCACGCCGGCTGCAATCTCGCCCGCGCCGATCTCCTCGCGCTCTTCGCGGTGGTTGGCGTGCATCTGGAGGATGCGGCCGATCCGCTCGGTCTTGCCGGTGCTCGTGTTGAGCACGCGATCGCCCGCCTTGACCTGGCCCGAGTAGACGCGGAAGTACGTGAGCTTGCCCACGTAGGGGTCGGACATGACCTTGAAGACGAGCGCCGAGAAGGGCTCGTCGAGCGCCGGCCGGCGCGAGAGCTCGTGCTCGGTACGCGGGTCGAGCCCGTGCACGGGCGGCACGTCCAGCGGGCTCGGCAGGAAGTCCACAACCGCGTCGAGGAGCGGCTGGATGCCCTTGTTCTTGAACGCCGAGCCGGCCAGGACCGGGGTCACCGTGGCGTCGAGCGTGGCCGCGCGCAGGGCGCGGCGCAGCATCTCGGGCGTGACCGAGTCCTCCTCCAGCAGGTAGGTCTCCATCAAGTCGTCGTCGTGGTCGGCCACGGCGTCGATCAGCTGGTGGTGGTACTCCTTGGCCTGCTCGAGCAGCTCTTCCGGGATCTCGCCGACCTCCATCTTCTCGCCGAGGTCGTCGGCCCAGCTGGTCGTCCGCATCTCGACTAGGTCGATCACCCCGCGGAAGTGCTCCTCCTGGCCCAGCGGCAGCTGCACCGGCACCGCTCGGGCGCCGAGCCGGTCGACCATCGACTGCACGGCTGCGAAGAAGTCCGCGCCCGTGCGGTCCATCTTGTTGATGAAGGCGATGCGCGGCACGCGGTAGTGATCGGCTTGCCGCCAGACGGTCTCGGACTGCGGCTCGACGCCTGCGACCGAGTCGAAGACGGCGATTGCGCCGTCGAGGACGCGCAGGCTCCGCTCCACCTCGACCGTAAAGTCCACGTGTCCGGGCGTATCGATAATGTTGATACGAAAATCACGCCAGGACGCCGTCGTCGCAGCAGAGGTGATCGTGATGCCCCGCTCCTGCTCCTGGGCCATCCAGTCCATGACCGCCGCGCCCTCATGGACCTCGCCCATCTTGTGGGTGCGCCCGGTGTAGTAGAGGATCCGCTCGGTCGTGGTCGTCTTGCCCGCGTCGATATGGGCCATGATTCCGATGTTGCGAACGTTCTCGAGCCTCGTACCGAGCCCGGTATCACGTGTATGAGGCGTAGCCGACACGGCGCTCCTCACCAACGGTAATGCGCGAAGGCCTTGTTGGCCTGCGCCATCCGGTAGAGGTCGTCCTTGCGCTTGAAGGCGCCGCCCTGCTGGTTCAAGGCGTCGAGGATCTCGCCCGCGAGCTTCGCGTCCATCTGCTTCTCGCGCCGATCGCGCGCAAACTGCACGAGCCAGCGCACGGCGAGCGTCCGGGCGCGGCGCTGCGGCACCTCGACGGGCACCTGGTAGTTCGCTCCGCCGACGCGTCGCGAGCGCACTTCCAGGACCGGTGTCACGGTTTTGATCGCCTGCTCCAGCACCTCGACCGGCGGCTTGCCGGTCTGCTCGCCGACCCGGTCCAGGGCGCGATAGACGATCGCTTCGGCGGTCGACTTCTTGCCCGCCGTCATCACCTTGTTGATCACCTGCGAGACGAGGCGGGAGCTGTAGAGCGGATCCGGCTCCAGCGGCCGGGGCGCAATCGTGGCGCGACGCGGCATTACGAGCCCTTCTTGGCGCCGTACTTGGAGCGCCCCTGGCGTCGCTCACCGACGCCGGAGGCGTCGAGGCCGCCGCGAATCACCTTGTACCGGAAACCCGGCAGGTCCTTGACCCGGCCGCCGCGCACGAGAACGACCGAGTGCTCCTGCAGGTTGTGCCCCTCGCCGGGAATGTACGCACCGACCTCCATGCCGTTGGTCAGGCGCACGCGCGCGACCTTCCGGAGAGCCGAGTTCGGCTTTTTCGGCGTGGTCGTATACACCCGCGTGCAGACACCGCGCTTCTGCGGCGCACCGCGGAGCGCAGGGGTCTTCATCTTCGCCGGCGGCGAGATCCTGCCCTTTCGGACCAGCTGATTTACGGTCGGCATGTACTCCTTACATGACTAGGCGCGGACACAACAAAGGCTGGCGAAGGGGCTGGGCCCCTGCCAACCGAGGGACGATGGTAGCGAAGCTGACCCCCAGCGTCAAACGAGAAAACGCGCATGGCTGCACGGAATCACGCCTGCTGGCACCGCCTACTCGTGCGGATCGGATCGAGCGTCTTTTATCGTTTTCGAATCATAGCTAGCGCACCTCAAGCCGATCGCACCTCAAGCCGATTACAGTGAGAGCGCTCGGCGGTTCTGCGGCCCGGCCGGGCGAGAGCGGAGGGCTGGACGAAGGAGATGATTGGGGATCTGCTAACGGCAACCACCGGTGTCGTCGCGGTCGGCGCGGCGCTGGTGACGCTTGCGCTCGTGTCGGTCGCGTTACTCGTGCGTTCACGACGGCGTGACAACGACGGCCAGCAGCGGGTGCTCGCGCTCCTCTCCCAGATGAACGCCCGCATGGAGTCGATGGTGCGCGAGCTGTCGGAATCCCTCGAGCGAGCGCAGGAGGAAGGCAGGCGCAGCCGTTTCCTGGGCGAGCTCGGGGCCTCGATCGACCTCGACGAGGTACTCTCGCGCACGCTCGAGGCGGGCGGTGCGATCCCGGGCGTGGACGCGGCGCTCGTGTCCATCTTGAGCGCCGGTGACAAGCCGATCGTCGCCACGATGGGCCTCTCGGCCGAAGAGGCGCAGCGCCAGACGATCTCGGGGCCGCCCAACGGTCACGAGGCGCGGGCGATCTCGATCGTCTACCAGTACCCGCCCTCGCTCACGGGCAAGGAGCTCGTTCATTCCGGCCTAGCCGTGCCCGTGCCTGGAGGGGAGGGGCCGATCGGCTTCATCGCGATCTACAGCCGTTCGCCCTCGCACCGCTTCGAGGAGGACATGATTCGAGAGCTCGAGGAGCTCTCGAAGCGGGCGGGGCCGGCGATCGAGAACGCGCGCCGCTTCCGCGAGGCCCGCCGGCTCGCCGACCTGGATTCGCTGACGGGACTGCACAACCGCCGCTATTTCCACGAGACGCTGGCGCGCGAAGTCGCCCGTGCCCACCGCTATGGGCGGCAGCTGGCGCTCATCATCTTCGACCTCGACGACTTCAAGGCGATCAACGACCGGATCGGCCACCTCTCAGGCGACGCGGTACTCGCCGAGACCGCAGAGCGCGTCCGAGAGGCGGTCCGCTCAGCGGATATCGCCTGCCGGGTCGGCGGCGACGAGTTCGCGGTCATCCTCCCCGAGGCGTCCACGCAAGACGGCGACCAGCTCTACCACCGGCTCCGCGGCGCGATCTCCTCGCGGCCGGTCGGGCAGGCCGGGCGGCTCCTCGTCTCCGCCGGCATTTCTGATCTCCGTGCCAACGACGACCCGACCACGTTCTTCGAGCGAGCGGACGAGGCCCTCTACCGAGCCAAAGAGCTCGGCAAGGGGCAGGTCGTGGAAGCCCGGGTCGAGGCCGAGGCCAGCAGCGCCGGCTAGCCCGCCGAGAGGAAGGGCAGGTAGTCGGTGAGCGTAACGACTCCAGGTGTCGGGAGCTCGTCCTTGCGACAGGTCGCCTGCTCGACCAGAACCTTCTGGCGCCCAAGCAGCCAGCGGTCGTAGCGCTCCTCGCGATCGAGCGCCCTGAGGGCCGAGGCGAGCGCGGGCCGGACGAGGCCGAATGGGAGCGCCCCGAGCGAAACGGCGGGATCGAGCGCCCGCACCTCGTAGGTACCGGTCATCGTCCGCACCTTGAGCCACTTGCCGTCCGGGATCGAGAAGAGCCGCGGCGGAGAGTTCGACGCGAGCGCGAAGCCACGGCGACGGTTGCCGAGCCACGGCGCCGGTGCCTTCGTCTGGACGAGCCTCGCATCGGCCTGGATGTAGGAGTCGTAGTAGGCCTGAACATCCTCGCCCGAAGGATTCGGCACCCGCATATGCGCCTCGATCTGCGCACGGCGGAGCTCGTCGGCGATCACGCCGCGGGCCGCGCTCGGGCTAGCGCGCACCTTCGCCAGGGCGGCGCGGTAGCGCGCGTAGCTGCCGAAGCTCCCAGCTACGACCGCCTTCTCGGCCGCTGAGACCTGCTTGGCCTTCACCGGGGCGTAGAGGCTCGAGATTACACGCGCGAAGGCGGCAGTGAACGCCACGTCCTGGTCGCCGGTGACCGGCGTGAGGCCGGCGATCACGCCCGAGTCGACCTGGCGGCCAAGAAGCGTGCAGCGCGCCACCTTGGGGAAGATCAGCTGCCCCAGGGTGAGCGAGGCGTTGAAACCGGCGCCGGCGGCGGCGGGGCCGTCGCAGAGCTTGGCGGAGCGGGCCCAGAGGTAGACACAGGCCGCCGCCGGCTTGTCCGCATCGGTCTCGCCTACGCTCCAGACGCCCCAGCCCCACGACCAGACCGAGCGCAAGTTGAGCTCCTTGGCAACCTGGCGCGCGGCTAGGGCCTGCAGCTTCGTCACCTGCAGCCAGGCGGCCCGCGGCGCCCGGTCGCGCCCGCCCGAGCCGGGAGTAGTGTGGAAGCCGAGCATCAGCCCGAGCTTGCGGGGCGAGATGCCGGCGCTCGTGAACTCGGCGATGCGGCGGCGGAAGAGCGTGCGCAGCGTCCGGCTCCCCACCACCGGCCCGAGCTTCGCGATCTGCGGCGCCGCGAAGTACGACTCGCGCACGATGTCGGCGTAGTTCGAGACCTGACGCCACCAGTCCGCCGCCTCCCCGCCCATGTAGGGCACGCTCGGAACGAGAATCACGGGGCGAGCGCCACGCGCCGCAAGGGTCTGGACGTAGATCAGGACGTTGCGGCGGTATTGCGCGTTGGTTGCGCTCCAGGGCGTGAGCGTGTTGGCGCCGTTGAGCTCGTTCTCGGCGATCATCGGCTGGGTGCAGCCGCTCGACAAAGCCGCGGTGTCGTAGATGCGGTTCGCGCGATCGATCACCACCGCAGGATCGAACGGCTCGAGCGGAGACCCGACACGCCGAGGCAGGTACATGTCCCAGTAGACGGTCTTCGCGCCGAGCGCACGTAGCTGCGGTGGGTAGATGAAGTTTGCCGCGGCCGCGATCACCCCGGGCCGCGCGAACAGCTGCCAGAACGGCACCGAACCGTCGGCGAAGTCGATCCAGAGCGTGCCGCGGCCCGAGATCCCGCAGGTGCCCGCTTCGGCGCGATGCGGCGTGGCCGCGAAGGCCGCGCAGGCGGCGAGTGCGATGACGAGAAGCCTCTTCACGACCCGGGGCAAAGTAGCAGCGCGGGAGGCCTTCCACCTCCCGCGCAGCTTGGTGCTTCTTACTCGTCGAGCGGCGTGTCGACCTCGGGCACCTCTTCGGCCTCGGTCGAGTCGCGCGGCTTGCTCTCGCCGTCGGCCTGCGGCTCGCCGCCGAAGTCGAGGCCGAGGCTCGCCAGGTCGATCCCCTCGCCACCGTCGGAGCCGATCTCCTCGAGCGCGGCCAACAGGGCCTCGCGCTCGTAGCTCTCCTTCGGCACCTTCTCGGAGGGGCCGATCTCGATGTTGCGGTAGCGCTTGAGCCCGGTGGCGGCCGGAATCAGCTTGCCGATGATCACGTTCTCCTTCAGGCCCAGCAGGCGGTCGATCTTCCCCTCGATCGAGGCATCCGTCAGCACCTTGGTCGTCTCCTGGAAGGAAGCGGCCGAGAGGAACGACTCCGTCGCGAGCGAGGCCTTGGTGATCCCAAGGATCAGCGGCTCGAAGGTTGCCTGCTCCTTCTTGCCCTTTTCCTTCTTCACCCGCGCGTTCTCGCGCTCGAGCGCGACGCGGTCGACGAGCTGGCCCGGCAGGAGGTCGGTGTCGCCGGCGTTCTCGACGCGCACCTTCTTCAGCATCTGCCGAACGATCAGCTCGATGTGCTTGTCGTGGATGTCGACGCCCTGTGACTTGTAGACCTTCTGTACCTCCGAGACGAGGTACAGCTCGATGGCAGTCGAGCCCTTCAGGCGCAGGAGGTCGGCCGGGTTGATCGAGCCCTCGTGGAGCGCATCTCCAGGCTCGACGACCTGGCCGTTCTCGACCAGGATCCGCGTGCGGCGCGGCAGCGCATAGGCGACCGGCTCCAGCGGCTCGCCGTTCTCGTCCACCTCGTCGGTGTGGATCGTGATCTTGGGCCCGCGCTCGGTCTCCTCGATCTCGACCCGCCCGCCGACCTCGGCGAGCTTGGCCGCGCCCTTCGGATTGCGCGCCTCGAAGATCTCGACGACGCGCGGAAGGCCGTGTGTGATGTCGGCGCCGGCGACGCCGCCCGTGTGGAAGGTCCGCATCGTGAGCTGCGTACCCGGCTCGCCGATTGACTGCGCCGCGATGATCCCGACCGCGTCGCCGACCTCGCACATCCCGCCGGTTGCGAGGAAGATGCCGTAGCAGGCCTGGCACACGCCGAACTCGCTGCGGCACTTGAGCACCGAGCGGACGGGCACCGCGGCCTCCTCCTCACCCTCGGCGAAGGCCTCCTCGATCTCGAACAGGAGCGGGGCCGTGACGATCATGCCCTTCTCGGCGATCACGGTCTTACCCGGCTTTCCGCTCGCGAGCGGCTTGTGCACGTCCTCGGCGAGCGTGCGGCCGAGCAGGCTCTTGTTCAGCCCCTCGGGCACGTGCAGCGGCAACGCGACATGGTCCTTCGTCTTGCAATCGGCGTCGCGGATGATCACGTCCTGCGAGACGTCGACCAGGCGCCGGGTCAGGTAGCCCGAATCGGCCGTGCGCAGTGCCGTGTCGGCGAGGCCCTTGCGCGCGCCGTGGGTCGAGATGAAGTACTCGAGCACCGACAGGCCCTCCATGAAGTTCGCCTTGATCGGACGCTCGATGATCTCGCCCTTCGGGTTCGCCATCAGGCCGCGCATGCCGGCGAGCTGGCGGATCTGCTTGAACGAGCCGCGGGCTCCGGAGTTGGCCATCATGAAGATCGGGTTCAGCTCGAAGAGCGTCTGCTCCATCGCCTCCGCGACCTCCTCGGTCGCCTCCGTCCAGAGGTTGACGATCGACTCGTGCCGCTCCTCTTCGGTGATCAGGCCCCGCTCGTAGAGCTGCTCGACGTTGCTGACCTTCTCCTCGTAGCCGGCCAGGATCTGCTCCTTCGACTGCGGGATGATGATGTCGTTCTTGGAGATCGTGATCCCGGCCTTGGTTGCGTAGCGGAAGCCGAGCGTCTTCACCTTGTCGAGCACGCCCGCGATCACATGGGCGCCGTAGCGGTCCGCTAGCTCGGAGATGAAGGCGTCCATCTCCTTCTTCGAGAGCGTGCGGTTGAGGAACGGCCGCTGCGCAGGCGCCTCGCCGAAGGACTCCCAGAGGGAGCGGTCAACCTCGGCGTCGACGATCACCCGGCCCGGCGTGGTCAGCACGATCTCGCCGTCGCGGCGGTACTCGATCGGCTCCTGGAGCCCGGTCTGGCCCGACTCGACCGCCAGCTCGACCTCGTCCTCGGAGGCGAAGCGCTTCGGCCTCGGGTCGAGGTCCTCCGACTTCGTCTCGTTGAGGTCGATGTCGGAGTAGGTGAGGTAGTAGCCGCCGAGGACCATGTCCTGCGTCGGCGTCGTCAGCGGGCGCCCGTGCGCGGGCGAGAGGATGTTGTTCGACGAGAGCATCAGAATGCGCGCCTCTGCCTGCGCCTCGGCGGAGAGCGGCAGGTGAACGGCCATCTGGTCGCCGTCGAAGTCGGCATTGAAGGCGTGACAGACGAGCGGGTGCACCTGGATCGCCTTGCCCTCGACGAGCACGGGCTCGAACGCCTGGATGCCGAGGCGGTGCAGCGTCGGCGCGCGGTTCAGCAGCACCGGGTGCTCCGCGATCACCTCCTCGAGCACGTCCCAGACCTCCGGGACCATCGAGTCGACGTGCTTCTTCGCCGCCTTGATGTTCTGCACCGACTTGCGCTCGACGAGCCGGCTCATGATGAACGGCTTGAAGAGCTCGAGCGCCATCAGCTTCGGCAGGCCGCACTGGTGCAGCTTCAGGTTCGGCCCGGCGACGATCACCGAGCGGCCCGAGTAATCGACGCGCTTGCCGAGCAGGTTCTGGCGGAAGCGCCCTTGCTTGCCCTTGAGCATGTCCGAGAGCGACTTGAGCGCCCGGTTGCCCGGGCCCGTGACGGCGCGTCCGCGGCGCCCGTTGTCGAAGAGCGCGTCGACGGCCTCCTGCAGCATCCGCTTCTCGTTGTTGACGATGATCTCGGGCGCGCCGAGATCGAGCAGTCGCTTGAGGCGGTTGTTCCGGTTGATAACGCGCCGGTAGAGATCGTTCAGGTCGCTCGTGGCGAAGCGTCCGCCGTCGAGCTGCACCATCGGGCGCAACTCCGGCGGGATCACCGGGACCGCCTCGAGCACCATCCACTCGGGCTTGTTCTCCGAGGTGATGAAGGCGTTCACGACCTTCAGGCGCTTGATCGCGCGGGCCTGCTTCTGGCCCTTCGAGGTCTTGATCGTCTCGCGCAGGCTCGCGGCCTCGGCCTTCAGGTCCAGGTCCTTGAGCAATTCGCGGATCGACTCCGCGCCCATGCCGCCCTGGAAGTAGACGCCGAAGCCGTACGGGGAGCCGAAGCGGTCCTTCAGCTCGCGGAAGATCTGCTCGTCGTTGACGATCATCTTCGGCTCGAGCTCCCGGAACAGCTGCCAGGTCTCCTCCAGCCGGCGCACCGAGTCGACGGCGGCCTCCTTGGCGTCCTCCTTGCGCGACTCGATGTCCTGATAGGCCTCGCGCACCTTCACCGTCCACTGGACGATCGCGTCGAGGTCTTCCTTGGAGATCTTGCCGTCGGTGCGGAGGCAGAGGTCGTTCGTCAGCTCGCGCAGGTCGTCGGCGCTTGCATTCGGCTCCGCCTGCTCGAGCACCTCGCGCAAGAGGCCCTTGCCCAGGTCGCGCGCCTTCTCGAGCTGCTTCTGGTCGACGCCTGCGACCGTCTCCGCGTCCTCCTCGGTGAGCTCGGCCTTCTTGTCGAGCAGGCCCTCGAGGATCCGGTTGACGTGCTTGGTGATCGCGCCCTTCTTCGCGCCGGTCGCCTTGGCGAGCTGCTTGTACAGCGGCGCGAGGACCTCCCGGATCGCGATTGCGACCGAGGCGACATTCTCGAGCTCCTTCGGTGTGAGCCTGCGGTCGTCGCGGATGGCCGAGTTGCGGACGAGCTCGCGGATCTTCTTCGAGTCCTCGGTCGTGATCTGCGAGGCGACCTCGACGAACATCTTGCCGACGAGCTCGCGCACCTCTTCGAGCGGCGGCACACCCTGCTCCTCGGCCCAGTTCGAGAGGCCGCGGGCCCAGAAGTCGTCGTCCTCGTCGAAGTTCCGCTCCTTGCCCTTGGTGAAGTACTCGCGGCGCCGCTTGAGGCGGTCCTCGAGCGCCGCCAGGTTCTCGTCGCGGTCGACGTAGATCTGCTCGGACTCGGCCTTGACCTTGTCCTCGAGATCGTTCAGGTCCTTCTGCCGCGGCTCGACGTCCACCGAGGTGACGATCGAGGCGGCGAAGTACAGGACCTTCTCGAGCTCGCGCGGCGCGATGTCGAGCAGGTAACCGATGCGGCTCGGGACGCCCTTGAAGAACCAGATGTGCGACACGGGCGCGGCCAGGTCGATGTGGCCCATGCGCTCGCGGCGAACCTTCTGGCGGGTCACCTCGACGCCGCAGCGCTCGCAGATGATGCCCTTGTAACGGACGCGCTTGTACTTGCCGCAATAGCACTCCCAGTCCTTGGTCGGGCCGAAGATGCGCTCGCAGAAAAGGCCGTCGCGCTCGGGCTTGAGCGTGCGGTAGTTGATCGTCTCCGGCTTCGTTACCTCGCCGGAAGACCAGTCGCGGATCTGCTTGCTGGACGCGAGGCCGATTCGGATCGCGTCGAACTCATTGATGTCGATCAAAGAAGCTCCTTCTTGTTCATGCTCGCCCTAGACGGAACTTGGCCCGCGCAGACTCCGCGGCCTGCGGCCGCTCCGCTGCACGCGCTGCTCGTCCGTGGAACCGGTTCGTCATTCATCAACCTCTACGTCTGCAAGGTCTTCGGCCAGGGGGCCCTTCTGGGCCTCGGTCTCTTCCTTTGCTTCCTCCGCGGGCGCGACCTCGACGTCGGCCAAGTCGCCCAGCTGCTCGTCGGCGGGCAAGACCAGCTCGCCCGTCTCGTCGGCGGTGTCCCCGCCGGCCTCGGTGTCCTCGGCCGTCGGCTGGCGCGCCGCGGCCCGCAGCGAGCCTGGCGACAGGTCGATGCCGAGCTCCTCGGCGGCGCGCAGGAGCTCGTCGTCCTCCTCGCGCACCTCGACCTTCTCGCCCTCGTCCGAGAGAACGTTCACGTCGAGCGCGAGCGACTGCATCTCCTTCAGCAGCACCTTGAAGGACTCGGGGATCGACGGCTCGGCGATGTTCTCGCCCTTGACGATCGCCTCGTACGCCTTGACGCGCCCGACGGTGTCGTCGGACTTGATCGTGAGCATCTCCTGAAGCGTGTACGCGGCACCGTAGGCCTCGAGCGCCCAGACCTCCATCTCGCCGAAACGCTGGCCGCCGAACTGGGCCTTGCCGCCCAGCGGCTGCTGCGTGACGAGCGAGTACGGGCCTGTCGAGCGCGCGTGGATCTTGTCGTCCACGAGGTGGAGCAGCTTCAGGATGTACATGTAGCCGACAGTCACCTTCTGCTCGAAGTTCTCGCCCGTCCGGCCGTCGAAGAGGCGCACCTTGCCCGAGCAGTGGCGCCCTTCAGGCCGCTTCGAGTCGACCACGAACTTGATCGGCGACTCCGGGTTCTGCTTCGTCCACTCGATCAGCGCCTGGTCGACATCGGCCTCGCTGGCGCCGTCGAAGACGGGCGTCGCGATCGGCGAGGGCTCCTCCCCGTTGCCGTTGACGGAGGCCCCATTCTCGTGGAAGACGCCGTGCGCGGCCGCCCAGCCGAGGTGGGTCTCGAGAATCTGGCCGATGTTCATTCGACTCGGCACGCCGAGCGGGTTGAGCACAACGTCCACGGGCCGCCCGTCCTCCAGGAAGGGCATGTCCTCGTCGGGCACGATCTTGGCGATCACGCCCTTGTTGCCGTGGCGGCCGGCGAGCTTGTCGCCCTCAGCGATCTTGCGCTTCTTCGCCACATACACGCGCACGAGCTCGTTCACGCCCGGCGAGAGGTCGTCGCCCGCCTCGCGCGAGAACGTCTTCACGTCGATCACCTTGCCGCCCTCGCCGTGTGGGACCTTGAGCGAGGTGTCGCGCACCTCGCGCGCCTTCTCCTTGAAGATCGCGCGGATCAGCTTCTCCTCGGCCGTCAGCTCGGTCTCGCCCTTCGGCGTCACCTTTCCGACAAGCAGGTCGCCCGAGCCGACCTCGGCACCGATGCGCACTACGCCCCGCTCGTCGAGATCCTTGAGCGACTCCTCCGAGCGGTTCGGAATGTCGCGCGTGATCTCTTCGTCGCCGAGCTTGGTCGAGCGCGCGTCGATCTCGTACTCGTGGATGTGGATCGAGGAGAGCACGTCCTCCTTGACGAGCCGCTCCGAGATCACGATTGCGTCCTCGAAGTTGTAGCCCTCCCACGGCATGAACGCGACGAGCAGATTTGCGCCGAGCGCGAGCTCCCCCTGGTCGGTGGAGCTGCCGTCGGCAAGCACCTGCTCGGCCCCCACCTTGTCCCCCAGGCCGACGATCGGCTTCTGGTGGATCAGCGTGCCCTGGTTCGAGCGCATGAACTTGGTCAGCGGGTACTCGCTCTTGCCGTCCCTGCCGCCAACCACGATCCGGTCGGCGTCGACGTCGAGGACGCTGCCCGCCTCCTCGGCGAGGATGACGTCGCCCGTGTCCACTGCGGCCCGATACTCGAGGCCGGTGCCGACGAGCGGCGCCTGCGTGATCATCAGCGGCACCGCCTGGCGCTGCATGTTGGCGCCCATGAGCGCGCGGTTGGCGTCGTTGTGCTCGAGGAACGGGATCAGCGCGGTCGCGACCGAGACGATCTGGGCGGGCGCGACATCCATGAACTCCACGTCCTTCGGGCGAGCGGTGACCGCCTCGCCCTCGCGGGAGCGGCACAGCACTTGCTCGTCCACGAAGCGGCCGGTCTTGTCGTCGACCTGCGCGCTCGCCTGGGCGATCGTGTACTGGGCCTCCTCGGATGCATCGAGGTAGATGATCTCGTCGGTCACCTTGCCGTTGGAAACCTTCCGGTACGGCGTCTGCACGAAGCCGAACTCGGAGACGGTCGCGAACGAGGCGAGCGAGCCGATCAGACCGATGTTCGGGCCCTCAGGCGTCTCGATCGGGCACATGCGCCCGTAGTGAGTCGGATGCACGTCGCGCACCTCGATCGGCGCACGCTCGCGCGTCAGGCCGCCGGCGCCGAGCGCCGAGAGCCGCCGGCGGTGCGTGAGCCCCGCGAGCGAGTTCGTCTGATCCATGAACTGCGAGAGCTGGGAGGAGCCGAAGAACTCCTTCAACGCTGCGACGACGGGCCGGATGTTGATGATCGTTTGCGGCGTGATCGTGTCCACGTCCTCCGTGGTCATCCGCTCGCGGACGACGCGCTCCATGCGGTAGAGCCCGACCCTGAAGGCCTCCTGGATGAGCTCGCCCACGGTTCGTAGGCGCCGGTTGCCGAAGTGCTCGTACTCGTCGAGCTCACCGCGGATCGTGTCGCGCGGGAGCATGATCGCATCGGCGGCGAAGTCCTTCGACTCGGGGTCGACCCCGAGCTTGTCCGGCAGCTCGACGAGCTTCTTGACGAGCGCGAGGATGTCCTGCGTGGTCAGCACGCGCACGTCGTCGGGGACCTCCACCGCGAGGCGCTGGTTCAGCTTGTACCGGCCGACCTTCGTCAGGTCGTAGCGCTTCGGGTCAAAGAAGAGCGAGCGCAGCAGGTTGCGCGCGTTGTCAAGCGTCGGCGGCTCGCCCGGGCGCTGCTTCTTGAAGACCTCGATCAGCGCCTCGTCCTCGCGCGTGGAGGGGTCCTTCTCCAGCGTGTTGGCAATGAAGAGCGAGTTGCCGAACAGCTTCATGATCGCCTCGTTGGAGCTCGTGTCGAGCTTCCAGCCGGTGGTCGGATCCTCCTCGGGGAGGGCGCGCAGAAGCGTCGTGATCGGCAGCTTGCGCTTGCGGTCGATGCGCGCGTAGACGATGCCCTTCTTGTCGATCTCGAGCTCGAGCCAGGAGCCGCGGCTCGGCATCAGGTTGGCGGTGAAGACCTGCTTCGCCGGATCCTTGGGCTCCATCAGGTAGGCGCCCGGGCTGCGGACGAGCTGCGTCACGATCACGCGCTCGGTGCCGTTGATGATGAACGTGCCCCACTCGGTCATCATCGGGAAGTCGCCCATGAAGACCGTCTGCTCGCGAATCTCGCCGGTCTCCTTGTTGACGAAGCGGACGGTCATCGAGAGAGGGGCCTGGAAGGTCAGGTCCTTCTCACGGCACTCCTGGATGGTGACGGGCGGTTCCCCGAACTTGTATTCGCCGAACTCGACGGCGAGCGTCCCGGTGTAGTCCTCGATCGGCGAGATGTCGTCGATCGTCTCGCGCAGGCCCTCGTTGAGGAACCAGTCGAACGAGGCCTTCTGGATGTCGATTAGGTTGGGGAGATCGAGAACGTGCTTGAGGCGCGAGAATGTTTTGCGCGCGCGTGGCGCAGCGACCCTGCTGGTCAAATGGGGATGCCTCCCTTAGCGGCTCGGAATGACTGCGAAATGCGGACAGGCGAACGTCGGCGCGGAACCGCCAAGAATAGCGAAAGAGGGGCAGGCTGCGCAAGCGCGAGCGGCTGATGACCGCCCGGTAGGCGCGCCCACTATAAAGGCTCGGTCCAGGAACCGCCAGAGGCGCCCGTTTTGGACGCCTCTGGGGTCTCCGCTTCTGCCGAGAACTACGAGCCCGGAGAGGGCTCCAGCGCCTCCGCCGGATGCGCGGCGACCTTACGCGCCGTCAACTCCGGGGTGCCGCCGTCCTTCAGGTCGGCCTTGCAGACCTTTGCCGTAACGTGCACGCGGTCGTTCGGGGCGAGCGCGCCCAGGTTCTGCGCGCCCTGCCGACGGACCCTGGTACGCGGGTCGACCAGGACGGTCGCCGAGCCGGCCGTCTTGAAGACGCGGCCGTGCCGGTTCGACTGCTTGACGATCATGACGAACGAGGTGTCGCCGTCCGCGGGATCGACATCGGCGGCAAGAAGGCCGCTGAGCATCACCGTGACGGCCGGCTTGCACTTCGCACCGGTCGTGGGGGGCTTGCCCTTGGCGACGGCCGCAGAAACTGCGACCAGCGAGGCGACCAGGGCGAGAGCGAGGAGCTTGAGACGCATGTAATTGACCTCCGCAAGAGTAGGGGGTAGGTGGGTGTTCACCCAACTGACGGTGTTGTCGGCAGGCACCTGCGCCGTGCTCGCCACAAATCCCTGGAACGGGTGAGAAACCCTTACGAAGCGCTTACAAGAGCCGGTTTTTCGAGCTACGAGAAGGGGCCGCCTCGCGGACGGCCCCTTCGTCGTTTGGCCTGCTGGCCGCCTACTTGACCTCGACCTCGGCGCCGGCCTCTTCGAGCTGCGCCTTGAGCTGGTCGGCCTCCTCCTGGGGAACGCCCTCCTTCACGGCGTTGGGCGCGCCGTCCACGAGGTCCTTGGCCTCCTTGAGGCCAAGACCGGTGATCGCGCGGACGACCTTGATCACCTGGATCTTCTTCTCGCCGGCGTTCGTCAGCACGACGTCGAAGGCGCTCTTCTCCTCCACAGCGGCGCCGTCGCCAGCTGCCGGAGCGCCGCCTGCCGCGGCGACCGCGACCGGTGCCGCCGCGCTGACGCCCCACTCCTCCTCGAGCTTGTTCTTGAGCTCGACGAGGTCGAGGACGGTCATGCCCCCCAGCTGCTCGACGAGCTTCTCGGTATCGGTCTTAGCCACTCTGCTCCTCCTTCATGAAACCCGCGCAGACCCTCGGCCTCCGGCCGAGGCCTGCACGCTGACTTCGATTTGTCTAACCCTCTGATCCCTCTGGCTTTGCCTCGGGCTCCTCGCCCCGCTCCTCGAGCTGGCGGATGCGGGCGTCGATCACTCCGACGAGGTCTCGCAGCGGCGCGGTGAAGAGCCCGACCACCATCGTCAGCGGGGCGACGACGACGCCGGCGAGCTGGGCTCGCAGCACATCCGTCGGGGGGAGCGTCGCGAGTCGCTTGATCTCGGCATCGCTCACCAGGGAGCCCTCGATCACGCCGCCGCGGATCACGAGCACGTCGTGCGCCCGCGCCGTCTCGCTCAGAACCTTGGCCACCGCGACCGGGTCGCCATCGGCCTCGAGGAACGCGATCGCGGTCGGCCCGTCGATCAGCTCGAGCACGTCCTCCTTGCCGGCCGCCTCGGCAGCACGGCGCGTGAGCGTGTTCTTGACCACGGTGAAGCGCGCGCCGGCCTCGAGCAGGCGGCTGCGCAGCTCGTCGATCTCCGGCATCGTCAGGCCGCGGTAGTCGGCGACCATCAGGTTCTCCGAATCGCGCAGGCGCTGGGCCAGCTCCTCGACAACTCGCGTTTTTTGTTCCTTCAGCATCGATTCACCTCTTCACGAAACGAGCCCGCATCAGGCGGGCTCGGAGAGGCTCGATGCCTTCCTTGCTCCGCCTCGGCCGGTCTTCGGCCTCACGGCTGCCGGCTGTCTCTGGCGACTCAATGAAACCCGCGCAGACCCTCGCCCTTCGGCCGAGGCCTGCACGCTGGCTTCGTTGCGTTTACACCGTTACTGCTTCGGGTTCGGCTCCTTCGAGTTCTTCCACGATGCCCTTCGTGCTCGCCGGGTCGACGTGGATCCCGGGGCCCATCGTGCTCGTCAGTGTAACCGTCTTGATGTAGCGGCCCTTGGCCGCCGCAGGCTTCGCGCGCATGATCTCGTCGATCAGCGCCGCGTAGTTCTCGAGCAGCTGGCGCTCATCGAAGCTCTTCTTGCCGATCGTGACGTGAACGTTCGCGCCGCGGTCGGTGCGGTACTCCAGCTTGCCGGCCTTCGCGTCCCGGACCGCCTTGCCGAGGTCCATCGTCACCGTGCCGGTCTTCGGGTTCGGCATCTTCCCGCGCGGCCCGAGGATGCGGCCGAGCTTTCCGACCACGCCCATCTGGTCGGGCGTGGCGATCGCCACGTCGAAGTCGTCGAAACCCTCCTCGATCTTCGCGCCCAGGTCGTTCGTGCCCACGACGTCGGCGCCGGCCTCCTGCGCCTCGCGCGCCTTCTCGCCCTCGGCGAAGACGGCGACGCGAGTCTCGCGCCCGGTTCCGTGCGGGAGCATCAGCGTCCCGCGCAGCTGCTGCTCGGCGTGCCTCACGTTGAGCCCGAGGTTGAAGTGCGCCTCGACGCTCTCGTCGAACTTGGCCGTCTCCGAGTCCTTGAGCAGCCTGACCGCCTCCGCGGGCGAATAGAGCCGCTCGCGGTCGATCTGCGCGCGCGCGTTGCGATAGCTCTTCCCTCGCCTCATAGGTCCGTCTCCACTCCCATGCTGCGCGCCGTCCCGGCAACGATCAGCATCGCGTGGTCAACGTCGCGGGCGTTCAGGTCCGGCATCTTGGTCTCGGCGATCGAGCGCAGCTGGCCGCGCGTGAGCCGGCCGACCTTCTCCCGGTTGGGCTCGCCGGAGCCCTTCTCGAGGCGGAGCGCCTCCTTGATCAGGACGGCGGCCGGCGGCGTCTTCGTGATGAAGTCGAACGAGCGGTCCTCGTAGACCGTGATCTCGACCGGGGTGATGCGGCCGTTCTCCTGCGCGGTCTGCGCGTTGAAGGCCTTGCAGAACTCCATGATGTTGACCCCGTGCTGGCCAAGCGCAGGACCGACCGGCGGCGCCGGGTTGGCCTGCCCGCCGGGGATCTGCAGCTTGATGAGGGTGAGGACCTTCTTTGCCATCAGTCGATTTTCTTCACCTGGTCGAAGCCGAGCTCGACGGGAACCTGGCGCTCGAAGATGTCCACTAGCACCTTCAGCTTCTGCTGGTCGGGGTTGACGTCCACGATCTCGCCGTCGAAGTCCGAAAGCGGCCCGGAGGTTACCTTCACCGACTCGCCGAGCGAGAACTCGACCTGGGCGCGCGGGCGCTCGCCCGTCGAGGCGCCGGTGCGCAGGATCCGGTCGACCTCGCCCTGGGAGAGCGGGACCGGCTTGGAGCCCGCGCCGACGAAACCGGTGACGCCGGGCGTGTTCTTCACGACCGTCCACGCCTCGTCGTTCAGATCCATGTTCACGAGCACGTAGCCCGGCAGTATCCGCTTCTCGGTCTGAACCTTCTGGCCGTCCTTCGTCTCGACCACCTGCTCGGTCGGAACGACGACGCGGCGGAAGCGCTGCTGCTGAGCCATCGAGTCGATCCGGTGCTCGAGGTTCGTCTTGACCTTGTTCTCGTGTCCGGAGTAGGTGTTGATCGCATACCAGCGGAACATGGCCTTCTCCTACCCGCCAAGCAGAACGTGCTGGACGAAGCGACGGAAGATCTCGTCGGCGAGGAACAGGTACACGCCTGTGATCAGACAGGCGATCAGGACGACGGCGGTTCCCTGGATCAGCTGCTGCTGCCCCGGCCAGTCGACCTTCTTGAGCTCGCCCCAGGACTCCTGCACGAAATTGCGGAAGCCGCTGCCGGGAACATGGCGACCGCCGTCGGCGGCTGCGGGCTCTGCGGCCGGGCGCAGCGGCTGCTGGGTGCGCGTGCGCGTGCGCTGCACGGCGGCCTGGCTCTCCTGCTGCGCGGCGCGGCGGGCGCGGCGCTCCGAACGGGTCTGGCGCGCCACTACCTCGTCTCCCGGTGGGGAGTGTGCCTGCCGCACCAGCGGCAGTACTTCTTGAACTCGACGCGGTCCGGCGTGTTCCGCTTCGACTTCATGGTCTGATAGTTGCGCCGCTTGCACTCGGTGCACGCGAGCGTGATTCCAACTCTGACTCCGGTTGCCATTTTCTCTCTGCTCTCCGAGTATTCGAGGAGGTAGCGGCGGGAGGACTCGAACCTCCGACACGCGGATTATGATTCCGCTGCTCTAACCAACTGAGCTACGCCGCCGCGCGCGGGTGAGTGTAGCAGCCGATCCTTTCGATTCCCCGGGCGGTCAGACGTGCACATCCACGAGTTGAACTGGATGCACTTGGAGGAGTACCTCCGCGGCGACGACCGCATCGTGCTCCCGCTCGGCTCGACCGAGCAGCACGGCTACCTCTCGCTCGGGACGGACAACATCCTGGCCGAGCGCGTCTCGCTCGAGGCCGCGGAGCCGCTCGGCGTGCCGGTCCTTCCCGTCCTGCCCTACGGGCTGACGCCGTCGTTCGCCGCCTACCCCGGCAGCCCGACGCTGCGGCTCGCGACCTTCGCAGAGGTACTTCGCGACCTGCTCGACTCGCTGCACGGCCAGGGATTCCGGCGCTTCCTGCTCGTGAGCGGCCACGGCGGCAACATCCCGGCCGGCTCGCTCGCGCGCGAATGGGTGGCGGGCCATCCGGGCGCGCAGGCAATCTTCCACAGCTGGTGGGCGAGCGAACGGGTTCTCGCGGCCGCGCGCGAGGCCGACCCCGAGCCGAGCCACGCGAACTGGTACGAGAACTTCCCCTGGACGCGGCTGCCCGGCGTCGAGCTCCCGAAGGGGCGAAAGCCGCCGCTCGACCAGGACGCGTACCGCGCGGCCGGCCCCGCCGAGGTGCGGGAGCTGCTCGGCGACGGCGTCTTCGAGGGTGCCTACGAGCTTCCAGACGAGCAGACCGAACGGGTCTGGCGCGCAGGCGTCGAGGAGGTGCGAGAGCTGCTCGAGAGCGGCTGGCGATGACCCCCCTGCGTGAGAACGAGGTGGACGCCGATCCGGTGCGGCAGTTCAACGCCTGGCTCGAGGAGGCGCGCGAGGCCGGGCTACCGCTTCCGGAGGCGATGACCCTCGCGACCGCCGACGCCTCAGGCCGCCCGTCGGCCCGCATGCTGCTGCTGAAGGGCGCGGACGAGAACGGTTTCACGTTCTTCACCGGCTACGACAGCCGCAAGGGTCGGGAGCTCGAGGTGAACCCGCGCGCTGCGATCGTCATCTACTGGCACCCGCTCGGCCGGCAGGTGCGAGTGGAGGGTCTGGTGCGGCGGCTCCCGGCCGAGGACTCCGACGCCTACTTCCGCACCCGTGCGCCCCGCAGCCGCGCGGCCGCGGCCGCCTCGAGGCAGAGCGAGGTCGTCCCGAGCCGCGAACCACTGGAGGCCGAGGTCGAGCGCCTCCTCGCGGAGCACGGCGACGAGGTGCCGCGCCCCAAGCGCTGGGGCGGGTATGTCCTCGAGCCCGAAGTAATCGAGCTCTGGCAGCACGGCGAAGACCGGCTGCACGACCGGCTCAGGTTCACGCGCGAGGCCGGCGGCTGGCGCCTCGAGCGACTCGCGCCCTAGCACGATTGGCTTCAGGTTGTCTACAACGACGTGGGTAGCGACGTTCGTGCTTCGTGCTCGTCGGCCTCGGCTCTACTTGATGAGGGTGAGCATCTTGAACATCGGCAGGTACATCGAAATGATGATGATGCCGACCATCCCGCCGACGCCGATCATCATCAACGGCTCGATGATCGAGGTGATCGACTGGATCGAGCTGTCGACCTCGTCTTCGTAGAAGTCCGCGATCTTCTCGAACATCTTCTCCAGCTCGCCCGTTTCCTCGCCGATCTTGACCATCTGGGCCACCATCGGCGGGAAGACCGGGTGCTCGATCATCGGCTCGGCGATCGGAACACCTTCGTGGACCCGCGTTCGTACGTCTGCGAGGGCCGTTTCCACAACCCAGTTTCCGGCCGTCGCTCCGGCGATCTCCAGTGCCTTGATGATGTCGACGCCCGCCGCGACCAGTGTCGCGAGCGTCCGCGAGAGGCGCGCCATCGTCACCTTCAGCACGACGTCGCCGATTCTCATCGGAATACGCAGCTTGAGCCGATCCCAGGCCTGGCGCCCGGACTCGGTTCGCTTGTACCGCCGTATAGCCAGAATCGCGCCGATCAGCAGCGGGAAGATGATGAACCACCTTGCTCGAAGCAAATCCGAGGCGGCGACCACCCACTGCGTCAGCATGGGGAGGCTCCCGCCAAGATCCTTGAAGATCTTGCTGAAGATCGGGACGATGAACATCAGCATCGCGGTCAGGACGAGCGTCGCGAAGGCGAAGACGACCGTCGGGTAGACCATCGCGCCCTTGACGCGTCTCCGGATCTTCGCCTCCTTCTCGATCTGGAAGGCGACGCGGTCGAGCACCTCTCCGAGCATGCCCGACGCCTCGCCCGCTTCGACCATCGCCACGTAGAGCGTGCTGAAGATCTTCGGGTGGCGCGCCATCGCCTGCGAGAGGAGAAGCCCACCCTCGACGTCCGCGCGCAGCTCGCTGATCACGGCCGCGAGGTAGAGGTCATCCGTCTGCTCTTCGAGGATCACGAGCGCGGCGACGATGTTCAGCCCGGCCTCGATCATCGTGGCGAACTGCCGCGAGAACACCTGCATCGAACGGGGCTTGACCTTCTTGAAGACCGTCCGAAGGCTGTCGTCCCCGCTCGCAGGCAGCTCGCGCAGGCGCTGGGCCAGCAGTCCGCGAACGCGAAGCTGCTCGCGCGCCGAGTCGATCGTGGGCGCGTGGACCTCGCCGCTCGTCTCGAGGCCCTCGATGTTGATGGCGCTGTATGCGTAGGCGGCCATTTACGCTCCTGTTCCCTGGTCGAAGGTCGACTCCATCCGGGCGATCGGATCGAGCGTCCGACCATCGCGAACGACGACTGCGACGATCTTCAAGGCACGGCCCGGAAACGGACTGGTCGTCTCGACGCGCTCGCGCACGTAGGTGTCCACCCGGTACTTGTTGCCATCAGCACCTTGGACCTCCGGCTGAATCGGCTCGCAGGCCTCGGCGGGAACTCCGCCCGGGCAGCCCGGGACGGGAGGCAGTTCGCCGGCGGCCTGCGGATCGCTTGTGTACTTCGCGTCGAGCACGGTGTCCGTCAGGACGATGCTCCCGTAGCTGAGCGCGCGGTAAAGCTCGAGCTGCGCCTCCGCGAGCGAGGCCGCAGTAGATGTCCGGCTCGCTCGCCGGAGCGTGAAGATGCCCGCATTGAAGGCGGCGACTGTGGCGAAGATGGCGACGTTCAGGACCAGCAGCGCGATCAGCAGCTCGACGAGCCCGAATCCGTCGCCATTCGCGAGAAAACGCCGGACGATGCCGGGTCGGCCGCTCGGCTGCGCGAGCGGGAGTCCCGCCGCAGTCGTCACCGGACCGAGACGAGCCGGAGCTCGTAACGCTGACCGTCGCTCGTGTTCATGAGGGTCAGCGTCCGCCCGGCCCGGATGGCCACGGTCCCGTTGCCGCTTGCGAGGGAGCCGCCCGCAATACCGATCATCGCGACGTTGCCCTTGACGGAAACGAGCCTGAAGGTTGGATTGGCGGCAGGGAAGGACTGCGAGACGTCGATCGCCTGGCGCTGCCCGTTCACCTCGATCACCGCAGCCGCTGTCTTGGAAGTCGAGACGCCGCCGTCCGAGGGAGCCACGGACGCCGGCTGCCGGACAGGCGC
>WNGF01001190.1_pt1 | contig 72093 bp, 73 predicted proteins | sample 5400641 | NCBI WGS metagenome assembly WNGF01 (sample SAMN13153371, study PRJNA577476) | soil metagenome | isolation source: 80 cm soil or saprolite under grassland replicate 2 | place: USA:California | collected 2016-06-15
TCGAGAAGTCGTCCACCAGGGTGCCGTCGGCCGCCAGAGACTGCGCGCGCACGCCCGAAGGGCCGAAGACGAGATCGGTCCCCCGGATCTCCGGCACGTAGCGGGCAAGCTCGACCGTGAACGCGCGCTTTGACCAGTCACGCCACATCTCGGTCAGGCCGGTCTTCCAGAATTTGCGGGCGAGCTTGCGGAACCCGGAATACGTCAAGGTCTGGAAGAGATCGGCCGGCGAGAAGTCCGTCCGCTTGTAACCTTCGCGTGCGAAAGCGAGGACGGCATTGGGGCCAGCCAGCACGTCTCCGTGGATCGTCTTTGTGAAATGGACACCGAGGAACGGGAAGCGCGGGTCGGGCACGGGGTAGATCAGGCCGCGCACGAGACGGCGTGCCTCGGGCTTCAAGGTGTAGTAGTCGCCCCGGAAAGGGACGATGCGCTCGTTTCCGGCGTGGCCCGTCATCGCGGCCACGCGGTCGGAGTGAAGGCCGGCGCAGGTGACGAGGTCTGAGCAGGCGATCTCCCCCTTCGTCGTTTTGACGATCCGCTCGCCGCCGCGCTCCTCGATGCCGACGACCCGCCGCCCCGTGAGGATCGCTCCGCCATTTGAGCGAACGTCCTCGGCGTAGGCTTCAGCCACGCGGCGGAAGTCGATGATGCCGGTCCTCGGCGACCAGAGCGCCCGAATGCCGGCCGCGTGCGGCTCGAGCTCCCGGATGCGGTCGGGGCCGATTTCCTCGAGACCCTCGACGCCGTTTCGAGCTGCCCTCTCGCGTATTCCTTCCAGCCGCGGTAGCTCGCTCTCGTCCCGTGCGACGACGAGCTTGCCGCAGTGCTCGAATGGGATGCCTCGCTCGACGGCGTAGGCCTCCAGCGCTGCCTTGCCTTCGCGGCAAAGCAGGGCCTTCTTCGAGCCCGGAGCGTAGTAGAGGCCGGCGTGGAGCACGCCGCTGTTGTGTCCGGTCTGGTGCGCGGCAACCTCCGCCTCCTTCTCGACGACGGCGAGAGCGAGACCGGGCTTCTTCTTCAAGAGCTGGCGGGCGGTCGCGAGGCCGACGATCCCACCCCCGACGATCGCGAGATCGAAGCGTCCGGTCGTCAAGGGAGTCGGGAGGAAGCCGGCGGCCGGTCCCGGATCAGGAAGATTTACCCTCTCGAAGGTCTCCAGTCTTGCGTCCTCCGGCCCGGCTGCGGGTGAGCGATCGAACCCGGGGAAAGCGGAGCTGGTAGCGCTCTCCAAGTCCGATCAGCGACTCGTGGTGCTCCCGGTCGATGACGATGCCGTTTCTGGCCTGGCGGGCCGCCCGCTCGGCCTCCGGCTGACCCGCGTAAAGAACGGGACCGGGAGCGTCGGGGATGAGCGGCGCGCTCGTCAGCTGGTCGATCAGCTTCTCGAGGCGGTTGACGAAGGAAGCCGGCCCGTCCACGACTCCCGGATCGATCGCCATGAAGAACTGGCCCAGGTCGGATTTTCCCTCCGTCGAGAAGAGGCCGATGATGTTGGGCCCGAAGGCGGCGTCGCCCAGGATGCCGGTCAGGAGCTCGACGACGAGTGCGAGGCCGTAGCCCTTGTAACCGGCGCTGGCTTCCTCGCCGCCGAGGGGAAGAAGCGACCCGGCGAGGGCCTCCTCCGGAGTCGTCGCGGGAGAGCCGTCGGGGCCGATCGCCCACCCGAGCGGGAGGGTCTCGCCGCGCCGCGCCGCGACTTCGATGCGTCCGCGCGGGACCGTGGCGGTCGCCATGTCGAGGACGAGCATCCCGAAGCGGCCGGCGGGAGCGGCCACGGCGATCGGGTTCGTGCCGAGCATGGAAACCCGCGCCCGCGTGGGCGCGACGAGCGGCGACGTGTTGGTCAGGGAAACGCCGATCAGGCCCTCCTGCGCGGCGCGCATGGCGTACCAGCCGGCGATGCCGTAGTGGTTCGTGTTGCGCACGACCGAGATCGCGGCGCCCACGTCTCGGGATCGAGAGATGGCATCGTCGGTTGCCACGCGCGCGGCGTGGTGGCCCCAGCCGTTGCGGGCGTCGAACCGGGCGAGGGCGGCCTTGCCCTTCTCGTGGACCGGCCGCGCGGCCGGGTCCATGACTCCGGCTTCGACGAGCTTGACGTACTGCGGCAGCCGCGCGGTGCCGTGTGAGGCGATCCCGCGCAGGTCCGAGGCCAGCAGGACCTCGGCCACGTCCGAGGCGATGTCGTCCGGCGTGCCGAGCCTTCCGACGAGGTTTGCCGTCCAGGAGCGCAGCGCTTTCGCTTCGACGAGGCGTCCGTCCTGGGGATCCTGGTAGACGGGCATGGCCCCGCCTACTTGACCGATCCGACCGTGAAGCCGGCGATGAAGCGGTCGAGAAAGAGGTTGTAGAGAATTCCGATCGGCAGCGTGGTGATCAGGCACGCCGCCATGAGCGATCCCCAGTAGTACACGTCGCCGCGCACCAGAAAAACGGGCACGCCTACGCCCACGGTCTGGTGGGCCGCAGACGAGATGAAGGTCAGGGCGTACACGAACTCCTGAGTCACGAGCGTGAAGGAAAAAATGACGACTGTCAGGATGCCGGACAGCGAGATCGGGATGACGAGCTTCATGAAAGCCTGGAAGCGCGTCAGACCGTCCACCATCGCCGCGTCCTCGAGCTCCTTCGGGATCGACTTGAAGAAGCCCATCAGAAGCCAGGTCGAGAACGGGATCGTGAAGGAGGGATACACGACGATGATCGCCCACAAGGTGTCCTGAAGACCGAGCGTCGCCACGATGCGCGAAAGCGGGATGAAGAGGAGCGTCGGCGGCACGAGGTACGTCAGGAAGATGCCGATGCCCAGCCGCTGTCCCCAGTTGCCGGTCAGGCGCGCGAGTGCGTAGGCGGCCGGGACGGCCAGGAGCAGCGTGATCGTGACCACGCAGGCCCCGGCAAACGTCGTGTTGCCGAGCCAGCGCAGGAAAAGCGTTTCGTTGAACAGGAGCCTCAGGTGCTCGAGCGTCGGCGGCTCGTTGAAGATGAAGGGGTTGTTCTTCAAGTTGTAGAGGTCCGCCGTGCGCTTGAACGAGGTGATCAGCATCCAGTAGAAGGGAAAAGCCAGGAGCACGGCGAAGCCGACCAGGACCGCCCAGTGGACGATTGCGCCCGCGATCTGCCGCTCGCGCTTGCCGAGCGCCACTACGTGACCTCCGCGCGGTGCGCCGTTCGGAGCATCAGCCAGGCCACCGCGACCAAGAGCGGCACGACGAAGATCGAGATGGCCGCCCCCTCTGCGAGGTCGCTGCCGAGAACGCCCGCGAAGAAGGCGAGCGCCGGCAGGACCTGGGTCGTGTCGTAGGGGCCGCCCCGCGTCAGGACGTAGACGACCGTCATGTCGGTGAAAGTGAAGATGACGCCGAAGAGCACTGCCACGTTGATGATCGGCAGCATCATCGGGATCTCGATCTGGAAGAGGCGGCGGAAGTAGCCGGCGCCGTCGACGGCTGCGGCCTCCGGAATGTCCTTGGGCAGCGCCGTCCACCCGGCGAGGATGATGACCGTCGCGAAGGGAAGCACGTGCCAGGTGTGCACGAGAATGACCGAAATGATCGCGAGCGACGGCTCTCCCAGCCACATCGGCGGCGAAAACTCGTTGGCGAGGTGGAAGCGGATCAGGACCCAGTTGATGACGCTGTAGAGGGAGTCGAGAATCCACTTCCAGCCGATCGAGCCGATCGACACCGGCGCGACCCAGGGAAGCAGGATCAGGAAGCGCACGAACCAGCGGCCTCGGAAGGAGTCCTTCAGGGCCAGCGCGAGGATCGTCGCTCCCACCAGCACGAGGATCTGCGAAGAGATCGTGAAGACGAAGGAGTTCTTGAGAGCCCGCAGGAAGGCCGGGTTCTGAAACACCGACTGGAAGTTGGCCAGACCCACGAAGTGATAGCCGACGCTGCCGACCTTGACGTCGCCGACGGCATAGAAGAAAGCCAGGATGAAGGGGACGCCGACCAGGGCGAGGACATAGAGGATGGCAGGCAGGAACATCGCCGGCCCGAGCCAGCGCTGGCGGCCCAGCGCCCTCATGCCAGAGGGACGCGCTTGGTTCGTGTCCCTTTTTCCCGGTCGAAGAACTTCAGCTCCCGCTCGGGCACGGCGAAGGCATGCAGGCTGCCGCTCTCGAAGCGGGCGCCGTGGGTGGAGGACATTCGTGAGATGACCTTTTTCCCGTCGAAGCGGTCCCCCTCCAGCTGGCCGTAGAGGATCCGCTCCGCTCCGAGATACTCCTCGTGGCTGATCCTAAAGTGCAGGGGCACGTACGGCCCCTCGCGGTCGCTCTTGAGAATGTCCTCCGGGACGGCTGCGCGGCCGGCCAGATGGCTCACGGGGAAGAAGTGCTCGGGCCGGAACCCGACGATGACTTCGCCGTGCTCAACCAGGTTCATCGGAGGAGAGCCGAGGAACGTGGCGACGAAGGTGTCGGCGGGGTCGTCGTAGACCTCCGACGGCGTGCCAATCTGGTGAACCCTTCCGAAGTTCATCACGACGACGCGGTCGCCCATCGCCATCGCTTCGACCTGGTCATGCGTGACGTAGAGGGTGGTCGTTCCGATCCGTCTCTGGAACTGCTCGAGCTCGGTGCGGGCCGAAGCGCGGAGCTTCGCATCGAGGTTGGAAAGAGGCTCGTCCAAGAGGAAGAGCGACGGCTCACGCACGATCGCCCGCGCGAGAGCGACCCTTTGCCGCTCGCCGCCCGAGAGCTCGCGGGGCTTGCGGTCGAGCAGGTGTTTGATGCCCAGCAGGCCGGCAGCCCACTCGGCCTTCTTTTCGCGCTCCTCCCGGACCATCCCGCGAGCCTTGAGCGGGAAGACGATATTGCCGAAGGCGGTCAGATGCGGGTAGAGCGCGTAGCTCTGGAAGACCATGGCGATCCGACGCTCGCGCGGGGTCTTGTCGTTGACAACGACGCCGCCGATCAAGATCTCGCCGGAGGTCGGCTCCTCGAGCCCCGCGATCATGCGGAGCAGGGTCGTTTTGCCCGAACCGGAAGGCCCTAGGAGGACGAGGAACTCGCCCTCCCGGCTCTCCAGGTCGACGTCGACGACGGCTCCGACTTGCCCCTGTCTGAAGTGTTTTGTCAGCCCGCGCGTTTCAACAATCGCCATTCGGGCTGGGATCTTACTTCCACTTGTCGAAGATCCGCCGGACCTCCTTGTCGGCCGCGTCCACCGCCGCTTCCGGAGTCATCTCGTCCCGGGCGGCCTTGGCGAACATGGTCGGAAGGACGAAGGTATTGAAGACCTCGTCGATGGCCGCGGTGGCGTAACCCGGGTAGCCGACGTTGGTCGCCCAGTCGAGCACTCCCCCCAGGACCTTGTATTTGTCCGGTGGATTCGCCTTCGGATCGTTCGCGATCTGCGTTTTCAGGTCGGGCACGGTCTGGGGGAAGCAGGGGAAGTTGTAGAACTCGCTCGCCTTGAAGGCCGCGTCGAAGTTGTCGATGTAGTCGGCCAGGAACTTCTTGGCCCCATCCTTGTTCTCGGCGAAGTCCCAGATGACGTAGCAGTCCATGACGTGCTCGGCGGCGAGGCGGCGCACCGGACCCTTGAGGGCCGGGGCCACCCAGATCGCCTTGGACATCTCGGGGTTCTCTTTTTCGGCGGTCCGCGTCACCGAGATGGCGTTGCAGACGAAGGAGAGCTTGCCCGACAGGATCCCGCGATTGTTCGAAGAGGGATCCCAGGTGAAGACTTCGGGGGTCTCGGTCTGCTTGTAGAGCTCCCGCATGAACTTGACCGCTTCCACGGTCTCTTTCGACTTGAGGGTCGGATTCCCGTTAGCGTCCTGTTCGGCGCCGCCGAAGGACCACAGAAGCGCCCGCATCGCCATGTTCGTGTCGAGCTCCTGCGAGAGCCCGACCCCGACCGGGTTGCCGAACTGGTCTTTGATCTTCTTGCCACCCTTCAGCAGGTCGTCCCAGGTGTCCGGGCCATTGGGATATCCGACTTTCTCGAAGAGATCCTTTCGATAATCGCCGGGGTCGGGGACATAGGAGTCGGAGAAGGCGAAGTATTTCTTCGTCTTGGGGTTGTACGTTGACTTGATGCCCAGATCGATCGCCTTGCCGTGCTTGCGTTGGACCTCTTCGTAGATCTCCTTGTGATCGATGACCTGCTTTTCGTACGCCGCGGGAGGCGAAAGGAACATGAAGAGATCGTGCCCCTTCTTGGCGGCGACCTCGGCTGCGCCGCGTGCGTTGACTTCGGTGACGGAGATGTGGTCCACGACCACGTTCGTGTTGTTCTTGGTGCCCCACTCCTTGGTGAATACGTTGTCGAACCACTTGTCGTAGCCGGGGACGAAGTGGCTCCACTGGATGATCTTGAGCGTCTTCTGTTGTGCGGCGGCGCGCTCCGGGAAAAGGAAGTTGGCGCCGACGCCGGCGGCCAGTGCGCCGGCCCCGGTGACTTTGCCGAACTCGCGCCGCGTCATGCCGCGGTGCCGCTTGTGGGACATGGTGTTCCTCCTAGCCCTGCGCCCGGAACGGCGCCGCGCGGAACCGGCTCTGCCCCCGCGTTCCGCGCGGACCCGTCAGCCGGGTCAAATCCTCAGAAGTAAATCGCCTGAATCTGAATCGCGTAGTGGTTGAACGCCTTGATCTTGGCCGTGGTCGGCTGGTTCTTCGGGACGACGTGCTCCCACCAGCCCGAGATCTTCAGGTTCTGCCCGGAGACGTACCAGTTGAGCCCGCCGCCGTAACGCTTCTGGTTCCCTGCCTTGTCTGCCGTCTTCTTGAAGTTGAGCGTTTCGTAGCGGACAAACGGCTGGATCTTGAAAGCGTCGAAGTAGTAGCCGGCGTCCATGTACAGGTCGTTCTGCTCTTTGAGCGTCACCTTTCCCGGAACCCCGACTGCCGGGGGGACCGAGAACTTGGCGCCTCCGCCCTCGTAGTGGGTGTAGTCGAACTCTGCCTTGACCGCGTCCTTCAGGATCGGCCAATCCACGGTGAAGTCGCCGCCGTAACCGACGTAGGTGTCCTGGGTGTCCGCCCAGCCGCCGATCGCCACGATCTTCTTGGTGCCGCGGTACGTTCCGACGTACGTGTAGCCTTTTTGTATGTCGAAGAAGTCGTACTGCCAGCGGCCCGCGTAGCGGAAGGAGTTGCGGGAGCCGGCCTTCGGGCCGAGCCCCCCGGTCTGAGTGGTGGTGCCGCGACGCGCTCCGTCGAAAATCCCCCACCGATAGCCTAGATGGCCGTCGAGCACATAGCCGTTGCCTCCAATCCCGAAGTCACGGCCTCCGTTGCCCTGCATCAGCGTGTTGCCCTGGATCTGCCAGGTCCCGATGTCGAAGGCCTGGTAACTGGATGTGCTGATCAGACCGGCGTGCGAGGCGGGCACGAGGAAGAGGCCGAATTGGAGCGCCGCGGGATCGCCGGCGAACCGCCACTCGATGTAGGCGTCCTGGGTGACAAAGCCGGTGTTGATGACCTTGACGCCGGTTGTGCCGGCGTTGCCATATCTCGGATTGTCCGTCTGGTAAAAGATCGAGACGTTGGGCGCGACCGTGGCGAGCACGATGAAGCGGACCCGGCGAATGAAGAAGTTCTGCGAGTAGCCTTCGCTGTTGGGGTCCTGCGTCCAGTCGGCCCAGCCCTGCAGTTGCATGCCGAGGCGCATGTTGACCGTGTCACTCACCTTGATCACGACCTGAGCAGAGGCGACGGCCGGGGTCAGAGCCACCAGCAGGACGGCGATGGCACTGAGCCGGATCAAGAATCGCATGGAGCGCCGAGTCATGAAGTCCTCCTTTTCGAATTGGGGACGTCCTCATAAGTGATGCCGGATGTCCCTGTCCTTCGTGTCTCGAAGAACAGGTTGAGTGTCGGGTGTGGAGGTCGGTGGGCCGGCGGGGGAAAGGCGGAGCCCTTCATCGGGACAGCCGCTTCGGGGTTGGCCGGAGGCTTCCCGGGGCCGGGCTTGATACAGGGCAAATTGGCAGTTCGTTCATGCAGCCGCGTTACTGAAGTCTTTTAAAAGTCTTCCGGCATGTCAAGGGAATTCCGATGGGATCGGCAGGCCGCCGCCGACCCGTGCCAACCCGGTGGTGCGCCCGACTGACGCAAGTGCCTCTTGACAGAGCCGGGCTCGAAGAAGAGGTCCCGGAACGGCGCTACAATTGCCGACACGGTGACGGCATTCCAGGGTGTTCTAGACGGCCGAGCTCTCGGCCGGCTGGATCGCTGGCGAAAAACTCGCGCGCTTTTCTTGTGCGCCGACACGCCGGAGGCCGAGCGCAAGCTGGCGGATGCCCTCGAAGGGCGTTGGACACGCGGCCAGATCTACGGCCGAGCGCGGCGCATTCTCGTCGAGAAGGCTGTGCCTCTCTTAACGGATCTCGAGTTGCGCCTCAACATCCAAGCCGCGCGGGTGCGCGTGTCCCCTGAGGATCCGGGCCAAACCAAGTGGGACGCCATCGGCAACCTCATGCCCCTGCCGACCGCTTGCCGTCAGATCCGCTGCCTCTGGCTCGTGGACGTCCTGCAGAACGGCGCGCTTTCCGTCGAGTTCCAGCCGATCTTCGACCTGCGGTCCGGGGACGCCCTGGGCTACGAGGGACTCCTGCGCGGCCGCTCGCCCGACGGGACCCGGCATCTCGCCGAGGCGCTCTTCCCGGCCGCGCACGTGCTCGGCTTGGAGCAGGCCTTCGAGCGCATCTCGTGGATGGTCGTGTTCGAGGCGGCCAAATGCCTGCCCGAGGATTCGTTGCTCTTCCTGAATGTCAACCCTCTTCTGTTGGTCGGCGTGGATGCCAGTCTCGCGGGCCTGGGCCACGAGGCCGAGCGCATGGAGTTCCCCTACGCGCGCCTGGCGCTCGATCTGGTGGAGGTCGAGCGGGTGGAGTCCTTAGAAAAGCTCTCCACCGCGCTCGACGTTCCGCACGATCTCGGCGTCGCGATCGCGCTCGACGACGTGAAGTCTTCCTACGGTCTGCTGAAGTACTGCGCGGGACTGACCCCGCGGTGGGTCAAGGTGGACAGCGAGATCACGCGAGGCATCGCGGCCGACCCGCAGAGGCGCGCGATCCTGCGAGTGCTGGCGGAGGTCACCCGCGGCGCCCACGCCGGCCTCATCGCCGAGGGCATCGAGTCACCCGACGATCTCGACGTTTGCCTGGAGGAAGGCGTTTTCGCGGCGCAGGGCTATTTCCTCGCGCGGCCCGCCGAGAAGCCGGCGGATGCGTCGCCGGAATTCCGAGCCTGGCTCGATTCGCGCGGCGGGGGAACCCTCCCGTTTGGGACGCCTGATCCGGGCGAGGAAGAGCCGAGGGCTCCCCGAGCCGGGCCCGACGTTGAGCTCTGACCGGAACTCCGGTCTCTCATCCGTTCGGTTGGACGTCTGGCTCGACGTCGCCTGCATCTATCTCACCCGCTCTCAAGCAAAGGTTGCCTGCGAGGGCGGGAAAGTGGACGTCAACGGCGCCCGAGCCAAGTCCCACCGCGAGATCCGCGTCGGCGACCGGCTGACGGTCAGCCGGGCGGAGGGCCTCCGCCGCGAGCTCGTCGTCAAGGGCCTCGCCACCCGGTCAATCTCGAAGGCCGAGGCGCGGCAGCTCTACGAGGACGTCACTCCCGCCCCGGCTCCGGAAATTGCCGAGGCCCGGCGCCTCGACCGCCTGCTGGCACCGAGGAGCGGGGAAGGACGGCCCGACAAGCGAGAGCGGCGGGAACGCAGAAAACAGAAGGGGTGGTAGGGGCTAAACTCTTCCCATGGACTTCGAGCTCCTCTGCCCCTGCTGCGGCGCGCGGCTGAAGATCGATCCGGACCTGAAGGCGATCATCGACCACGAAGCGCCGAAGATCCCCCGCAAGTTCGAATCGGTCGACCAGGCGATTGCGGGGCTGAAGACTCACGACGTCGAGCGGGAGAAGAAGTTCGCCGCGTCGGTCGAAGCCGAGAAGTCGAAGAAGGACGTTCTGAACCGGAAGTTCGACGAGCTCTTCGAGAAGGCGAAGACCGAGCCGAACACGAAGCCGGTCCGAGATATCGATTTAGATTGAGTCCCTTGTGCTTTGTCCCTAGTCCTTAGTCGGGCCTCCACCAAGACTAAGGACCAAGACTAAGGACTACGGACTGAATATCGGCGTTTTCGGCTCGAGCCTGCCGCGTGAAGGCGAGCTCGCCTACGAACAAGCCTGCGAGATCGGGCTTCTGGTGGCGCGGCGGGGCGGCCGCGTCGTGTGCGGAGGATACGGAGGCGTGATGGAGGCCGCCTGCCGCGGGGCGGCGGAGGCGGGGGGCTCGAGCCTCGGCGTCATTCTCGAGGAACACCCCGACGCGAACCGATGGGTCACGCGGGTGTCGCCCGAGCCCGACCTCGCCAGACGCCTGACGCGCCTGCGCGACGCTTCGGATGCGTGGATCTTTTTGCCGCGCGGCCTCGGCACGATGCTCGAGCTCGTCTGGATGGCCGAATCCGTCGTGAAAGGCGACGCGCGGGCGCGCCCGTTCGTCCTGCTCGGCGATTACTGGAAGGCCACTATCGAAAAGGCGATCGCGGAGGCCTCGCGCTCGACCGGCGCGCAGGACCTGCGGGGGAGCCTCGCCGTCTGCGCGACGCCCGCCGAGGCCGTGGAGGCCGCCTTCGCTGTAGACTCGCGACCATGACCCTCGGGGGTTTCGCTCGCGGCGCGAATCTTGCACGAAGAAGCCTGGCGGAGTGTCAGGGCGATGCTGTATCGCGATCGAAGAGAAGCAGGCCGAAGACTGGCGACACGGCTCTCGCGGTATGCGGACCGGCCCGACGTCGTCGTTTTGGCGCTGCCGCGTGGTGGGGTCCCCGTCGGGTTCGAGGTGGCACGGGCTCTCCGGGCGCCTCTCGATGTGTTTCTGGTGCGCAAGCTGGGTTTTCCGGGTCAGGAGGAGCTCGCCATGGGCGCGATCGCCAGCGGCGGCGTCCGCATTCTGAATAGCGATCTGCTTTCGCATCTTCACGTGCCGGAGGAGACGATCGAAGAAACGGCGCGACGCGAAGAGCTCGAGCTCAAGCGCCGCGAGCGGCTGTACCGCGGCCAGCGTTCTCCCATCGCTCTGCGCGGGAAGACGGTCATTCTCGTCGACGATGGGCTGGCGACGGGAGCTTCGATGCTCGCCGCGTCGGCCGCGCTCCGGCAAAAGGAGCCGGCGCGTCTCGTCGTGGCCGTCCCCGTCTCGGCCCCGGAGACCTGTGATCAATTCCGTTCCGTGGTCGACGAGATCGTCTGTGGAGAGACGCCGGAGCCCTTCCTGGCCGTCGGCTACTGGTATGAACATTTCGAGCAAACCAGCGACGAAGAGGTGCGGAGCCTTCTCGAGCAGGCTCGTAACGAATTGGCAACGGTCGTTTCGACGTCATGAGAACGCGAGAAATCCCACACGCGGAATGGACACACTTCGCCGATGCCTTTAGCCGCAAGCACGCGGGGTGGCTTGTCACACTCGAGACACTCGATCCGGCTCTGGGAGCCCAAGAGATCGCGCGGGACATTCCGCTCGGCGGAATCACCGCCGACCGAGAGCCGGGGCACGACGAGATCACGATTCTCCTGGCGGAGTCGCCCGAGCGTCACGCCGCGCACCGCATCGTCGCCCCCGTGCATCTTTACCTCCTGCAGAACGAGGAGGGAGCGGACGAGGCGCTCGAAGCGGAGACGGGGTCTGGCGGCAAGACGATCCTGCGCTTCCGCTCACCGATGCCGCCCGAAATGGTCGACGGGCTCGTGCCCTAGCCCGAATAATGCGGGCTATGTTCCGGCGGGCGGTGGGACGGGAGAGCCGCCCAGGCGCTGATAGGCCATTTCCTTCAGGAGCGCCACCCGCTTTCCGATGGGCGGGTGCGTGCCAAACAGATTCGCGAAAGCGCCTTCGCTCTCATTCAACTTGCGGCCGCGAGGGTCGGCGATGCACAGGTGCGCGACGCCCTGCTTGATGGATGCTGTGGGCTCGACCGCGGCGTCGATCTTCTGCAGGGCCGAGGCGAGACCCAGAGGATTGCGCGTCAGCTCGGCGCCCGAGGCGTCGGCCAGGTACTCGCGCTCGCGCGAGACGGCCATCGCGACGATCTGCGCGATGATCGGAGCGAGGATGATCGAGACGATCCAGAAGGCGAAAAAGAGCACGCCGAGCAGGCCTCCTCCTCCTCCTTCCCGGTTGTCGCTCCGGCGGCCGCCGCCCCACCAGAGGCCGCGGCGCGCCCAATCGGAGAGCAGGAGGATGGCCCCCGCGAGCGCGGCCACGACGGTCATGAGGCGCGTGTCGAAGTTGCGGACGTGCGACATCTCGTGCCCGATGACGCCCTGTAGCTCCTCGCGGTTCAACCGCTCGAGCAGGCCCGAGGTCAACGCGATCGAGGCCTTGTCCGGCGAGGGTCCCGTGGCGAAGGCATTCGGGTCGGCGTCCGGTACGAGATAGACCTTCGGCTTGGGCAGACCGGCGGCGATCGCCATCTCCTCGACGACGTTGTCCGCCATGCGCTGTCGAGGGTCGTTCAAGTCGATCGGGCGAGCCCTGGTCGACTCGAGAACCATCTGGTCGCCGCCCCGGACGGACCACCAGGCCGAAAAGCTGCCCACGAGCAGGGCAGCGATCGTGCAGATCGGGAAGCCCGGAGTTCCGCCCGAGCCATACAGAAAGGCGTCGGCGCCGAGCCCCAGAAAGACGAGAAACAAGACGAAGCCGGCCATGAACATCTTCGTCCGCGCCAGGTTGCGGCGCTGCTGATCGAAGATGTTGGTTGGAACAGTCAAGTCCTTTGTCCTTTGTCCATGGTCCCTAGTCGAATACGAGCGGAGTCGCTTTCTCTCTGACCAAGGACTACGGACTAGGGACCAAGGACACCGCTCACGTTTTCGGCCGGATGTTCAAGTCGACTTTCGGGACTTCGCGGTCGGCGGCTTCCTTGATCTCGAAGAGCTCCACTGGCTGGAAATTGAATGTCTTGGCGATGAAGCTGTCGGGGAAGACCTGCTGCGCAATGTTGAACCGCGTCGCGATGTCGTTGTAGAACTGCCGCGCGAAACCGATCTTGTTCTCCGTCGAGGAGAGCTCCTCCATCAGCGACTTCACGTTCTCGTTCGCCTTCAGCTGCGGGTAATTCTCCGCCAGCGCGAAGAGCCGGGAAAGCGTCTGGGTGAGCTGGTTCTCCTTGTCGGCCGCGTCGGCCACGCCCTTGGCGGCGACAGCGGTGTTGCGAGCCTGGATGACCTTCTCCAGCGTGTCTTGCTCGAACTGCATCTCGCCCTTGACGGCCGCGACGAGGTTCGGGATCAGGTCGTGCCGGCGCTTCAACTGGACATCGATCTGCTTCCAGCCGTTGGTGACCTGGTTTTTCAAGGTGACGAGGTTGTTGTACCTCCAGATCGCCCAGATCGCCGCTAAAACAACGAGGACGACCAGGAACATCAAGCAACCGCCGATCGCGCCCATGTCTGTTCTCAGCTCCTCTGTCTGTAAATACGAAAAACTGTCATGGGAATTCTCGGCCGGTCAGGCGTTCAGGCCCTGGCGAAGCTCCCGCGCGAGGATCTCGACCGCGGAGCGCGTTCCGCCGGTCATCTTCTCCTTCCAGACGGTTTCGGTCTCGAAGCGCTTGTCGCCGATCGCTTCCGCCCACGGTCTGAGAGCCGCGTCGAGCTCGCCGGCGGACCAGACGTCCCCACCGCGGCTGCGGATCATGGCGATGACATACGGCACGATCCGGATGAAGGCGCGCAGCGAGGTCGAGGACTTGATCGAGTACTTGCGGCCAGCGAAAGCGACCGGGAACGCCCGGCCCGCGGCCTTGAAGTAGTTCAGGAAGAATCGCTTCGCGTTTTCCCGAAACTCGCGCGCGATGCGGCCTCCCGCCGCGTCCATGGCGGCGAAGACGTCGCGCAGCTCGTCGGCCAGAGCGGCCTGCGTGACCGAGCCCTTCCCGATGCCGAGCACCTTGATCTGGTGATAGAGCGGCGAGTGCTCGTCTTCGTTCAGCCCCCGGATGACGTCGTGAGCCGCGGCGAGGTTGTCGTCGCGATAGAGCCGGCGCCCGGCGAGTGACATCAGGTGAGAGGGATTGAGCTTCGTGTGCTTGCTGTTGATTGTGACGAAGAGCTCGACGACCTGGTCGGCTGTGAGGTTGTCGAAGACGACCGCGGGCACCTGGAAGTCCTTCAAGTTGTGCTTTTCGGCGAGCTGATGGAGGGCCAGGAGGCGATGCTGACCGTCCAAGGCCCTCAAGATCCCCGACTCCTCCGGGAGCTTGAGGGTCCCCGTGTCCGCGCGGCCTGAGGATGTCGTGAAGTCCAGACGCCGGTCGGAGACCAGGAGAACGCTTCCCGGAATCGCCGGCAGCGTGCCGGAGTCGGCGCACTGCAGGTAATAGGTCACGAGCTCCTCGATCTTCTTCTGGATGATCGGCCGCTGGTAGGCTTGCTCGGAGGCCGCGATCCTCTTCTCGAGGAACTCCCAGTTGACGCGGCCCGAAGGCTTCTTGGCGCTCTTGCGCGTCGTGTGGGTCTGCGGCCCGAAGGAGAGGACCTCGAAGCCGACGAGGGTCTGCAGGTCAGCGCCCGAGAGCAGGGCTTCGTAGAACCGAACGCCGAATTGGTTGAGTCGCAGCGAGGGAACGGAGAGCATCCTCACCCCCCCTTTAGCGGCGCGATTATATGCAAGCGCCGTTTTCGACCCTTTCGGCCTGTTTTCCGGGTTCCACTAAGGGGGAGAGACCTGGCGCCAGTCACTGCCCGTGACCATCTGCTCGTGGACCTGGCTCGCTCCAGTCAGAATCCCTTTGAGCTCGCTCGTGAGCAGCTTCTCGAGCTCGGCGAAAGACTCGGGGGCGGCGATGGGCACGGAGCACTCGATCGCGGCCTGACCGAGAGTGGCAAAAAAGGGAGACGGGCGGCGCGTCCAGTCGTTTTCGTTGCGGCGGTGCTTGGTCATCAGGAACGCCGCCAGCCGGCGCTCGTCCAAGGGCTCGGTCAACCTCCAGCGAAAGTTGGCTCGGAAGCCCTTCTGCTGCGCCTCGGGTTGTTCGTCGGCGAGAACGATCGACATCGAGAGTGGTTTAACGATAGCATTTCTACAAGGCACGGCAACTGCAGATGAATCTGGCGCTTGTGGCGATCCTTTTCGCGGTTCCGGCGCCGACGCCCCAGCCCACGGCGCCGGGCGGCGCCGTTTACGCCTCCCACCTGATGGTCGACCAGGAGGTCACGATCTGCTCCCGGATAACCGGGATCATCGAGGAGGTCCGCGTGGACCGCGGCACCATCGTCGCCAAGGGCCAGACTCTCGCCAACCTCGACGCGCGCGAGCTCGACGCGGAGGTTAGGCAGGCCAAGGAAGAGATGGAGCTCGCTCGAGTCGTGTACGAGCGGGCGCAGGCCTTGGCCGCCGGAAGCGTGCTGTCCAAGCAGGACCTCGATGAAAAGCGCTCGCAGCACGCGGTCGCGGTGGCCAAGTGGGAGAAGGCCAAGACGCTGCGAGACTATACCGTGATCCGAGCTCCGTTCGCCGGCGTCGTCACGGAGAAGTACGTCCGGGTGGGTCAGAAGGTCATCGAGGACAAAGCCGATCCGCTTTTCAAGGTGACGGCGATGGAGCCTCTGCTGGCGCGCATTTATGTGGCTGAGAAGGATCTGTTGACCGTGCGCCGCGGCGCTCCGGTCGAAATCGTGCCCGTCAGCTTTCCGCAGGCAAAGACGGTAGGCACGGTGGAGTTCATCAGCCCGACGGTGGACGCCGGCAGCGGCCTTTTCCAGGTCGTCATCCGCGTTCGCCGCGACCCGGCGGCCGCGGCCCTTCGGCCCGGGCTGGCTATCGAGATCCGGTTCGCTGAGCCCAAGCGCTGACGATGTCCGCGCGCGGCAGACGCCGGTCGCATGAGCTGCGTTCGACGCTCGACCGTATTCTTCTCCACGACGTTCGAAACATGAGTTTCCGGCTGCGGATGCTGCTGGACAACCTGGAAGAGTATTACGGCGATCCCGATTTCAAGCGCTCGGTCCGAGATCTGCTGGCGGCAACGGTCGAACGGCTCGAGGGCATCGCCGGGCGCTTCCAGGCGCACGAGGACGCGGTCCTGGTCAAGATCTTGCTCGACGCCAACGAAGTGCTGCGAGGCGTCGCAGGCGCGGCGACTGCGGGCCGCAGCCGGCGGCGAGCCCCGACGGCTCTGCCGTCCCTCGCGCTGGCTTTGGGCGAGCTGCCCGAGATCTGGGCGGATCCGGACTACCTCCGGGACGCCTTCGCGAGCCTGCTCGACAACGCACTCGAGGCGGCTGGGCCTCGCGGCAAGGTGCTCGTCCGCAGCTTTGCCTCGCATGCAAGAGGCCGACCGCGGGCTACCGTCGACTTCATCGACAACGGGCAGGGGATGTCGCCTGAGTTCGTCCGGGACAGGCTGACCAGCCCCTACGGGACGACCAAGCAGGACGGGGTCGGCCTGGGTCTTTACACCGCGACGCGGATCGTGAAGTACCATCGCGGCACGGTTCGAATCCTGTCGGCTCCCGGCGGCGGAACGGTCGTTCGGCTGACTTTTCCGGCCGCAACGCCCGCCGCACCGTGAGTGAGCGGCGGAGCCATCTCGGCCGGGTCCTTCTCGTCGAGGACGATCCTCTCCTGCGCGAACAGCTGGTGTGGGCGCTGAAGCCCGACTTCGAGGTCGAAGGAGCCGCCGATGCAGCGGTCGCGCGGCAGCGGCTGGACGAGCCGTTCGATGTCTACCTGTTCGATCTCCGGCTGCCTCCCTCGGGCGAGGTGGAGGAGGGTCTGTCGCTGCTCGCCGAGGCCCGCAGGCGAGACGCAGATGCCACGGTCGTCATGATGTCTGGAGAGGGGGAGCGTGCGCTCGCCGTCAAAGCTCTCCAGGCGGGCGCATTCGACTTCTTCCAGAAGCCGGTGGACAAAGGCGAGCTGCGTGTAATCCTCGCGCGGGCGCTCGAGCGGCGCCGCCTGCTGTCCGAGAACAGGGCGCTACGCGAGAGGGCGGGGGAGGCCGGGCCGTTCAGCCGGTTGCTGGGGGAGAGCACCGCGATGAAGCGGCTGCGCGCGGACATCGCCCGCGTTGCCCCGACGGATGCTACGGTCCTGATCACGGGCGAGAGCGGCACCGGAAAGGATCTCGTGGCGCAATCGATTCACGTCGCATCCCCTCGGGCGCGCGAGGCCTTCGTCGCCGTCAACGCCTCCGCCATGCCCGAGACGCTGGTCGAGTCGGAGCTCTTCGGCCACGAAAAGGGAGCGTTTACGGGAGCCGTCACCTCGCGGCCAGGGAGATTCGAGCTCGCGCACCGCGGCACGCTGTTTCTGGACGAGATCGGAACGTTACCCCCCGCCGTTCAGGCGAAGCTCTTGCGTGCTCTGGAGGCGCGTGAGATCGAGCGGTTGGGAGGACGACGAGCCATCCCGGTCGACTTTCGTCTGATCTCCGCGACGAACGAGGACCTCGAGGCGCGCGTGGCCGACCGGTCGTTTCGGGAGGACCTCTTCTACCGGATCAACACTCTGGTCATCGCTATTCCGCCTCTGCGCAAGCGCGAGGGCGACCTGCCCCTCCTGGCCGCGCACTTCTTGGAGCGTTTTGCGGGCCAGCACCGGCGGCCAGCGCGGCGGTTCTCGGCGGCTGTCCTCGACCGGCTTGCAACGCACCCCTGGCGCGGCAACGTACGAGAGCTTGAGCACGCGATCGAGATGCTCGTGCTGTTCGCTGAGAGCGAGGAGATCGGCGTGGAGGATCTGCCGAGAGCGCTCAAGGGGGTCGGGTCTGCTCCGCAGGCGGCTGCGGGGAAGGGTCTTGCCTTCGGAAAGGCCGTCGAAGAGTTCGAGAAGGGTCTGCTGTCTGAGGCGATTGCCGCTGCAGGCGGCGTCAAGGCTGAAGCCGCGCGGCGGCTCGGCCTCGACGCAAACCAGATGAAGTACCTTTGCCGGAAATATGGGCTTTGAGCCGCGGTTGAAAGAATCAACCCAAGGGTGAGAAAAAGACCCCCTTGTAGACCCCGCCTGCTTCCCAGCGAGACTGCTCATCCAGATGAGTCAAGGACTTACGTCATTTGCCAGAGCTGGCCCCATCTTTGCGATGGGATCTCGTGACAAAGGAGGCAAAGACAAATGGCAAACGAAGTTCGGGTTCCGTTGACCGACGAGCAGAAGGCGAAGATCAAGGCGGCCACGGGTAAGGATGTACCGGAGATCCGCGTCGAGAGCTTTGGGAGCAATCCGGCGCTCTCGGCTCCTGTCGCGACGAGGGCTGCCACGCGAGCCAACTTGAAGGCTCCGACCCGCGCGAACCTGAAGGCTCCGACGCGGGCTAACTTGAAGGCTCCGACGCGGGCCAACCTGAAGGCTCCGACGCGGGCTAACTTGAAGGCTCCGACGCGCGCCAACCTGAAGGCCCCGACGCGGGCTAACTTGAAGGCTCCGACCCGCGCCAACCTCAAGGCGCCCACGAAGGCCTCGTTCTAAGCCTTTCTCGGTTCCATTCTCACTCGAGCGCCCCGCCTCGGCGGGGCGCTCTGATTTGTGCCGAGACCGAAATATATAAGTCCTGACTTATATGTATTTTCGGTTCCCGGTTTCCTTCACCACACCACCGACTGGAACCACCGCTTGATCACGCGCCAGATGCGCGCGACATAGGAGGCGCGCCGGCCGTAGATCTTCGCGCTCCCTTCCATCCCGGCGAGGAGCCTCCCGTCCGGGTTCTCGAAGACCGCAAACGCGATGAATCGCTCGGGCCGGATGGCCGGGGCGGCGGGGTCGCTGCCCGTGCCCGCGGTTTGGGGGGCGGCGACCGTGGCCGAGGAGATCGAGGCGACCGCGCCCCGCACGGCGGCGAGGCGGCCGCGAAAGAGCGCCGACACGGGAGCCCCCCGCTCCAGATCATCCAGGAGACGCTCGGAGACGGCGAGCTCCGCCGTCATCCGGCGGTCGTCTCCGACCTCGGCGAGAACGGTTCCAGCCGGCACCGAGCGGCCCTCGAGGTGCTCCAGATAGGGGGACAGGATTCGCCCCGCGGTGGGACTGCGCACGATCAACCGCTCCTCGCGGGCTTGGCCGCTCTTGAGCGCCGCTTCGAGGGAAGCGCCGTGCTGCTCGGACTCGAAGACCTTCCCGGCCTCCGCCGTCTGCCGGCCGCGGCTGGCCTCGTGCCGCCAGTGCTCTCCCTCCGAAGCGAGCCGGGCGACTTCCTCCACGGCGGCGGGGCTGACCAGCCGGAAGACGGGCTGGCCCTTCACGACCTGATCGCCCTCGTGGACGAGCGCCTGGGCGACGATTGCGTCTTCGGGCGCCTCGAGCCGCACCGTTTGCAGCGGTCTCAACAGCGCGGGGGCCCGCAGCGTCCGGCGGCTCCAGGGGACGACCAGAATCAGAGCGACAACGATCCCGGCGGCGAGCACCGGCCTGCGAATCCGCGCCAACATCAGGAGCTCCTTCTTATCGAGGTAGACGAGCCGCGCCGTGCGTGTGATCAGACGCACGCGTTTCCGGAAGATGCGGTACAGCGTGACAATGAGCAAAGCGATTGCCCAGTTCGGAAAGTACTTGTTGTAGAGGTTGAAGAAGAGCCCGCCGATGAACCGCATGATGACGGCGATCCACGCGAGGGCGAGCGTCCCGTAGATCCAATAGATCCGGCGCTTGCGCCGCGACGCCTCCGGAACCTCCACCGGCAGCCGCAGGATGTTCCTCTGAAAGCAGAGGCCGATGTGGCGGATCGACTGCTCCCGCAGATCGGGGATCTCGAGCAGGTCGGTCAAGGCGTAATAGCCGTCGATCTTGATCAGCGGGTTGATGTTGAAGAAGACGGTGGAGACCCCGGTGAAGAGCATCGTCTTGAAGGCGAACTCGTTCAAGAAGGTGTCAGGGTAGGAAACCACCCAAAGAACCGTCGCGCTCGAGCAGATCCAGGCTTCCGTGTAGATGCCCGCCGCGGTGACCCAGAAACTGTGCCACTTGTTCTGGAAGAGAAGCGAGTCGGTCGTGTTGCAGTAGAAAGCGGGTGTGAAGTAGACGAGGGCGATCCCGATGTCGTGAACCTCGCCCCCGTACATCTTGCACACGTAGCCGTGGGCGGACTCGTGGATCCCGCCGATGAAGGTGATGATGAGGACGAACTGGACGAGATCGAGAAAGGGTTTCGAGCCGAGCGCGTAGAGCTCTTTCGTCCCGTTCCAGATCGGATCCCAGTTGACGACGATGACTCCGATGGCCCAGGCAAAGAAAGCACAGGCGAAGACGACGACGGGAGGGGACCAAAGCCAGCGGACGTACTTGAGCGTCTTGCCCAGGAACTCGTCCGGGTCGAGCACGTGAAAGAGGAGGAAGAAGGGGTTGAAGCCCTCGGCCTTCTCCTCGGCGGTGCGCTGCCGGGCGGTCTTGGACCTCTCCAGCAGCGCCAGGTTCCTCTCGGCGACGGACTTCTCCAGGAGGTCGGACTCCCGAAGCATCTCCTCGAACTCCAGAATGAGCGACTTCTCGATTGTCTCGTTGGGAAACTGCGCCTGGTAGACCTCGTGGATCTCCTCGACGGTTCGGGTCCCGTCGAAGAGCTGGATCAAGGCCCACTGCCCCTCGTCGAAGTTGTAGTAGGCGTTGGCCTGGGGATCCTTGACGACCCATTTGACCTCTCCCATTTGCACGAGCCGGCGCATGACCAAGTCCTTGCGGAGCTCCGGCCGGTCCCCGGCGGCGCCGTGACGGGCCGCCAGAGCGGCGACGCTCTCCTCCAGTCGGGCGGCGGCGACGAGCTTGCCCGGGCGGCCTTTCGCGCTCACGGCAACAGGGGCCAGATCTTCGTCCAGAGATAGCGGACGGGCTTGCGGAAGAGGGCGGTCGCGACCCTGCGCGTGCCCACGGAGACTTTGCCGGTGCCGAGCATTCCGGTCTTCAGCAGTCCCTCGGGGTTGGGGATCGCGACCTCGGCGATCAAGAAGCGCTCGGTTCCCTCTTCCCGGATCCGCGCCGCGACGCGTTCGACGTTTGCGCGGAAGCTGCGCCCCGGATAGGGGTGGAACTTGAGCGTGGCCCTTTGCCCCGCACGAATGAGCGAGGCGTCGGATTCGGGAACGGCGACCTCCGCCGTCACGCTTTGGACGTCCGCGACCACACAGAATTCCGTGCCGCGGGGAAGAAGCTGACCGACGCGCTCCTCGATGCGCGGCGTCATGATCACGCCGGAGGCCGGGGCCCGCAGGCGGGTCCACCGGAAGCGATCCTCCTCGAGCGCGATCCGAGCCCGCGCCTGATCTCTCCGTGCCTCGGCGTCGAAGACGGCCCCGGCGTTGCCCTCCTGGCGCGCCCGTGCGATGTCGCTTTCAGCGATCCCGAGCTGTGCGCGCGCCTCCGCCCACGCGGCCTCATAGCTTTCGTCCTTGAGCGTTGCGATGATCTCTCCGGCCGCGACCCTGTCCCCCTCGCGGTGGAGCACCGTCTTCACGACGCCGTCCACGAGCGAAGTGACGGCCGCACGCCTCCCCGGAAGAACGCGAGCGGGCCCGGCGATCCGCAAGGGCCAGGGGCAAACGAACAGAATCAGGGCGGCGATGGCGGCCCCGATGGCCCATTTCTGCCGGCGACGCTTGGGGATCTCGGAGAGCTTCCGCCGCTTCTCCAGCAGCGGCTTCCAGAAACCGACGAGCGGCACCTGCTGGTAGAGCTGGGCGTTGCGGACGGCAACGGTGGCCTGGTTGACCAGGATCGACAGCAGGTCGCGCGTCTCAACGTCGAAGAGGAGGGGCTCCTTGCTTTCGAAGCCGACCGCGCCGAGCTTGCCCTCCTCGTCCTTCAAGAGCACGCCGAAGAAGGAACGCAGCCCCGTCTCGTGGAAGATCGCCCGGAACTTTTCCTCCGTCTCCGGCCGGTCGGCGGTGATCTCGCCATCCTCCGTCTGCGTCACCGCGGTATCGCTTCCCGACAAAAAGATCCACTGGAGCAGCCCTTCCATGCGCTGCGCTTCCGGTTTCTTTCGGTCGACCTCGGCGGAGCCGGAGATCGCCCCGAGCCGGAGCCTGCCCTTCTCCAAGATTGCGATCCCGCACCGGTCGTATGCGATGAGCGCCGAGGTGGCGTTGACGATCGTCTGCATCACTTTGTCGAGGTCGAGCGTCGCCGTGATCTCGCGGCTGACCGCGAGCAGGGCGTCCAGTTTTTCGACTTTCTTCTCCGCCTCGTACTGCCGTGCGTTGTGGAGCGCGCGCACGGCCTGCCGGGCGAGATCCTGGATCAGCTCTTCGTCTTCGGGCGAAAACTCCGGGTGGCGGCCGCGTTTGTTGGCGAGAACAAGCGCGCCGACTGCCCGGTCGTCTTCGAGGAGCGGCATGGCGAGCAGCGACCGAACGCCGTAGCCGGACTCCGCGGCGGCGGCCGGGTCCCCGGGCGCAATAGCGTTGTTTCGTAGAATCGCTTGGTCGGCCAGGACGTCGCCAGCGACAGCGCCGCCGACGGAGGGCGGCGGTGCCTCGATCTCGTAGTTTTCGTTGACGGCCGTGGCCGCAAGCGTGATCTCATCGGCGCCCGGCTCGAGTATCCAGAGCGAGGCGACTTCGGCCGCGCCGAAGTCGGCCGCCTTGCGCGCGATCAGCGCCGTCAGCTCTTCCCAGTCGATCGTCGAGCCGAAGGCCTTGGAGAGGTCGTAGAGGTTCGTCAGCCGCTCAATGGCGTGGAGCATCCCGACGGTCTTGCGCTCCGAGCGCAGCGCTCGGCCGAGCGCCGGCGCGGCGTGCTCGAGGAAGGCCTGCAGCCGCTGGAGCGTCTCGCGCGTGTTCGGAGTCGTGCGGAACAGAAGAGCGAGCAGACCCACGACGATCCTCTCGGCCTCGAGGGGCACGGCGATGCAGACGGAGATGTCACGGGGAAGACCCGAGAGCCACGGGTCAGTGGAGGAGGAGATTTCATCGTGGTCGAGGGCAATGGGTTTCCTGTCGCGAAGCAGATCGTGCACGATGCCGGTTTCGCGCGAGACCGAACGGTTGCGGAAGGCTCGCGTGCCATCGCCGTGCGTGGCGATGCAGAGGAAGAACGGGTTGACCGCGTCGGGGGCCCACAAGAGGGCGCCGTCCGCGCGCGCCAGATCTGCGCTCCACTTGGCGGCCCAGCCCGAGGTCTGCGAGAGGTTTTCGCACAGAGCCAGCTCAGCTAAGGCCTTCGCCTCGGCTCGCCCGACGATCTCCGCGTCTTCGGGCATGCGGCTTTCCCTCCCCCGGCGACTAGAAGCTCGAAATGGCGGCTTCCAGGTCCTCGTGGATCTCGAACACCGAATCGAGCTTGGTCATCTCGAGCAGCTTCATGACCTGCGGACCCGCGTGAAGGAGCTTGGTCTGACCGCCTTCCTTTTGCGAGTTCGTGAGCGCGCGCACCAGAGCGCCGAGCCCCGAGCTGTCGAGAAAGCCGACTTTCCCGAGGTCCACGAGCAAATGGACGTGCCCTTCCTCGAGCAGGCGCGTCACCGTTCGTTTAAAGGCGGCCTCCGGGTCCCCGATGACGAGGTCGCCATCCAGCGTGAGGATCGTGACCCGCCCGTCCTCTCGAGTCGTGAGGTTCATGAAGTTGGCTGAGACTATCTCCACTGACGCCGCCCGATCCAGCCCCGCGTATCCTTCTGCCGAAGGGCCGCATCGGATGCTCTGCCGCGGGACGACGGCAATCACGATGAAGCACAACTGCCGGCCGAAGAGCCTTCATGGGACGCGAGCAACCTCGATCCGGAACGGATCCGCAACTGCTTCTTAATGGTCATGACCGAAGACGGGCCCGTCTCGATGTGCGAGCACAACGCCCGCCGGGACGAGTACGTCCTGAGGCCGGCCGCGCTGTCCGGGCCTGCCCGGGCGTACTTCGACCCGATCCGCGGGGTCATTCGAATGGGTCCGCCGGGCCGGATCCCACCTCCCGAAACCTCTCCCGGCCCGGCGGCATCAGACACCAGGTTGTTATCGAATGACTGAAAAGAGGCCCTACATCACCTGCCAGGAGCTGATCGACTTTCTCTATCTCTATCTCGAGGATGAGCTGCCGGAGGACCGCCGGTTCGAGTTCGAACGACACCTCAAGGTCTGTCCGCACTGCGTCGACTACCTCGCGCAATACAAGGAGACCATCCGACTCTGCGAGGGCGCTTTTGCCGATCGAGGCGCGCCGCCGCCTCCCGAGGCGCCCGAGGAGCTCGTCATGGCCGTCCTCGCCGCGCAGCGCAAACAGGGCTCCTGACCGGCATGGCGTAAGCCGCGTCCCCCAGGCCGTCCGCTGAACGGTCAGTCCCCGACTTTCCCCCAAAGGGTGATGTCGGTCGTCCACCCTTCCCGCTGGCGCTTTTCGAACGACCCCTTCATGTAGGGCATCCCCTTGTGCGCCTCGAGTGCGGCCGGATCCGTCCAGCGCTCGAGGCGGACGAACCGGTTTTTTTCCTTCAGAGACTGGTACAGGTCGTATCCGAGGTTGCCCGGCTCGGCTCGCGTGGGAGCCGTGAGCTCGAGCAGGTGGCGCTTCAAGTCCTCCTCCCGTCCCGGGATGCCGTTGATGAAGGTGATCGCCTGGAGCCAGGCCGGACGCGGCTCGGCGGCAGCGGTCCCGGCCGGCTGCACTTTCAGCTCCACGAGGATGCCGTGGGCGTCGGTGCTCCCGATGTTCTCGGAGGCGTGCGTCACCTCTTCGCTGAAGAGCACGTCTCCCGCCTTTGCCTCACGCAGTTTCGTCGAGCCGTCGGGCAGCGTGAACCGGATCGTCATGGGGGCGAGGATGTAGGCGACGTGCGCGGGGTGATGGTGGGACTTTTCCATCGCGCCTTTCCGGAGGCTGAAGTCGAGCACACGGACCCGGTCGTTCTCGAAGAGCAGTTTGTAGTTGTCCGGATAGAGCGGGAGAGGGTCCTGCGCCCTCGCAGCCGCGGCCGCCAGCGTAAGGGCAGCGAGAACGAGCAGGGGGGTGCCGCGCATGCTCATGTTGGTCTCCTTCCTCTTTTGTGTCTTAGGTGCCGCGGGACCGGCTCGGTTTCCGTTCGAAACGGGTGCGTGAGTCCGGCATCGAAGGAGCGCAGAAAAGGAGGCAAGAGAAACCATGTTTCGCACAGCAATTCGTACCGCTGCCATCGCGGCATTGATGCTCTCGGCGGCCGCCGCTCGCGGCCAGTGGACGGAGAAGAAGACGCTGACGCTCGACGGCGCGCGCAAAGTCATCGGCGCCGTCGTGGCCGAGGCGAAGAAGAGGGGCACGACCGGGGCTATCGCCGTCGTGGACGACGGAGGCAACCTCCTCGCCGTCGAGCGGATCGATGGGACGTTCGCCGCGGGCGGGCTGATCTCGATCGGCAAGGCCCGCACGGCCGCGCTCTTCAAGAAGCCCACGGGCTTCTTCGAGGACCTGATCAACAAGGGCCGCACGGCCATGACCACCGTGAACGACTTCACGCCCCTGAAGGGCGGCGTACCGATCGCGGTGGACGGCACGATCGTGGGCGCGGTCGGCGTCTCGGGCGCCGCGAGCGCCAACGAGGACGAGGAGCTCGCGACTCTCGGCGCGGCCGCCGTGGCGGCGCCGCCGGCCAGGGTGAGCTTCTACGACAGCAAAGAGGTTCGGGAGGCCTTCGCGAAGGGCGCCGTGCTCTTCGGCGCGCCGGGGGGCGAGCCTTACATGGTGCATGCGTCCCGGCGCGACGGTCCGGGCCAGGCCGAGGTCCACGCGAAGGACGCAGACGTCATCTACGTCCTCGACGGGACGGCCACATTCGTGACCGGCGGAACGGTCGTGGAGCCGAAGACGACCGCGCCCGACGAAGTCCGGGGCCGGCAGATTGCCGGGGGCGAGACAAGACAGTTGAAGAAGGGCGACGTCGTGATCGTCCCTGCGGGAACGCCGCACTGGTTCGAGAAGGTGCCGGATCCCCTCACCTATTACGTCGTCAAGGTGCGGTGACCATGCGCTCGGCAAGCAGTTCGTTCCTGGCGGCGGCGGCCCTTCTCGCGAGCGCCGCCAGGCTCTTTTCACAGACTCCGGAGCCGCAGGACCCGCCGGCCGGAAAACCCGAGATCTCGATCGACCTTGCGACGGACGAGGGCGTCGCGCTCGTGAAGGGAGTCTGGCGCTACAGCGACGTGCGGATCGTCGAAACGGAGTTTCGCGGAGCCGGGCCGGACGGGCAGCCCACCGGCCCGGCCGGCAAGACCTACGACATCGAGCCACACGCCGGCGGGACGAGCTTCAATGACTCGCCGTGGGGCGTCATCGCGCCGACGGCTCTCTCGGCGCGCCGCGGGGCCGGGAAGTTCAGCTTCAACTGGTACCGGATCACAGTGACGATCCCCGAAAAGATCGGCGGCTACGCGACCGCTGGCAAGGACGTGGTCTTCGAGACGACGCTCGACGACGCCGCGGAGGTCTGGGTGGACGGCGAGCTGTCGCGCTACCTCGGTCAGCGCGGCGGCTCCATGGTCGCCGGGTGGAACGCGCCGAACCGACTGGTCATCGGGCGCCATGTCAAACCCGGACAGAAGGTCCAGCTCGCCATCTTCGGGATCAACGGTCCTCTGTCGAGCCCGCCGACCAACTTCATCTACGTGCGGACGGCCCGCCTCGACTTCTACCCGGGCACGCCGGGACCGATCGCGATCACGCCGGCGGAGGTCAACGTCGAGGTCGTGCGCAAGGCCCCGGCGCTCGATGCGATCGTGGGGCCGAACCCGAAGATCTGGAAGCTGGCCGAGGGCTTTGCGTTCACCGAGGGGCCGGTCTGGGTGCCGCGGGAGAGGGCGCTGCTCTTCTCCGATCCCAACAACAACGCCATCTACAAGTACACCCCCGAAGGTTCGAAGCTCGAGGTCTTCCGCACGCCCTCCGGATACTCCGGGGCGGACATCGCGGAGTACGGCCAGCCCGGCTCGAACGGGCTGACCCTCGACGGCCAGGGGCGCCTGACGATCGACCAGCATGGCAACCACCGAGTCGCTCGCCTCGAGAACGACGGCAGCGAGACGGTGCTGGCGGACCGGTACGAGGGCAAGCGCTTGAACAGCCCGAACGATCTCGTCTATCGCTCGGACGGCACGCTCTATTTCACGGACCCTCCCTTTGGACTGCCGAAGTTCTTCGCCGACCCGCGCAAGGAGCTCAAGTTTTCGGGCGTGTACGCCTTGACGCCCAAGGGCAAGCTCCTCCTCCTCACCGACGAGTTCGCAGGGCCCAACGGGATCGCCTTCTCGCCGGACGAGAAGTTTCTCTACGTGGGCAATTGGGACGAGAAGGCCAAGGTCGTCAAGCGGTTTCCAGTCCGGCCGGACGGCACGATCGACAAGGGCGAGCTCTTTTTCGACATGACGTCGGCTTCGGGCGAGGATGCGATCGACGGCATCAAGGTGGATGCGAAGGGCAACCTCTACGTGTCGGGCCCGGGAGGGCTCTGGGTCCTGTCGCCGGAGGGCAAGCACTTAGGCACGATCATCGGACCCAAGCACCCGCACAACATGGCGTGGGGCGACGGCGACGGCAAGACGCTCTATCTCTGCGCGCAGTCGGGTCTCTACAAGATGCGGCTCGGCGTTGAAGGGGTGCGGCCATGAAGCTTTCGAGGGCGGTCCTCGTCTCCGGCGGCATCCTCCTTGTCGCAGTCTTCTCGACCGGGGCCGATCGAGCGAAGACGATCGGCACAGTCGTCCGCAAGGACCCGCGCCTGAATGCGCTCATCCCGACGGGGGCCGCGCTCGAGAGAATCGCCGACGGGATCGAGTGGGCCGAGGGGCCGGTGTGGGACCCGCGTGGCGGAGTCCTGCTTTTCTCCGACGTTCCGGCCAACACGATCTATCGCTGGAAGGACGGCGAGGGAAAGAGCGTTTACCTAAAGCCGAGCGGCTATACGGGCTCTGCACCTTTCACGGGCAGGGAGCCCGGCTCGAATGGTCTCGCCTTCGACGTCGAAGGTCGCCTGACCTTCTGCCAGCACGGCAACCGCCGCATCGTCCGGCAGGAAAGGGACGGCTCGATCGCGGTGCTCGCGGACCGCTTCGAGGGGAAGCGCTTCAACAGCCCCAACGATCTGACGATAAAGTCTAGCGGCGAGATCTACTTCACCGATCCGCCCTTCGGCTTGCCGAAAGCCTTCGAGGATCCGGGCAAGGAGCTGCCGTTCCAGGGCGTCTATCGGATCTCCAAGAACGGAACGGTCACGCTGCTGACGAAGGAAGTCCGCGCGCCTAACGGCATCGGCTTTTCACCGGACGAGAAGACGTTTTACGTGGCCAACTCCGACCCGAAGAACCCGGTCTGGTACGCCTTCGAGGTGAAGGAGGACGGAACGCTTGGCAAGAGCCGCGTCTTCTACGACGGCTCGGCCTGGGCGAGCCGCGGCCCGGGCGTGCCCGACAGCCTGAAGGTCGACGTGCACGGCAACGTCTGGGCCGCCGCGCCCCGTGGCATCTACGTCTTCGCCCCGGACGGCGCCCTCCTGGGCGCGATCGACACCGGGGTCGCGACGGGCAACTGCGCTTTTGGCGAGGACGGCGCGACGCTTTTCGTCGCGGCCGACCATGCGATCGGCCGCATCCGGACGACGACTAAGGGTCTGGGCTTCCCATGAGTTCCGATTCCGCCGAAGTCTGAGCCGTGTTCCTGAGCCGGGCTCCTGGTCGAAACGCGTCAGAGGGCCCGGCATCCAAGCGGCGGAGGAAGACGCGTGATGAAGCTTACCCGCTGCTTGCTGCTCGCAGTTCTGGTCGCGGTGGTCCCGGCCGTACGGGTCGGGGCGCAGGTGACGGACAGGAAGATCCTGACGCTCGAGGGGGCGAGGAAAGCGGCCGCGGCCGCCGAGGCGGAGGCCAAGCGGCGCGGCCTTCCCGTCGTCATCACCGTGGTGGACGAGGCCGGAGAGCTTCTCTACCTTGAGCGCCTCGACAACGCGCAAATCGGCTCGATTCGCGTCGGGATCGGCAAGGCGCGCACGGCGGCGCACTTCCGCCGCCCCACGAAGTTTTTCGAGGACCAGATCAAGAGCGGTCGGATCGTCACGCTCGCCCTGGCCGACTTCACTCCGCTTGAGGGTGGCGTGCCGATTCTGGTCGGAGGCACTTTCGTCGGCGCCATCGGCGTCTCCGGCGACTCACCTCAGGTCGACGCGGAGATTGCCATGGCGGGCGCAGCGGCGATTCGCTGAGGGCGGCGAGAAACCGGGCGCCGGAAACGACATCCAACCGGTCAAAGGAGACCGTCATGAACTCGATCCCCAAAGGCGCCGCTGGAATCGCGCTCCTCCTGCTCTCAGCCGCGAGGACGGGGCGATCGGCAATCGAGAGGCGCGGCGGTCCGAGTTTGCGCCGGTCGGTTCTCTCGCGGCAGACCGTGGGCCGCATCGCCTCCTCGCGCCCGGCCGCTCGAGCGGCGGAGGCTGGGGAGAGAAACGCGTGAGCAAGCTGTCCGGTTGCGGCATCGGGCTGCGCAAAGAGCATTTCGACGTCGTCCTGTCCGAGAAGCCCGCGGTGCCCTTCTTCGAGGTGATCTCGGAGAACTTCATGGTACCCGGCGGGCGGCCTCGCCGCGTGCTCGAGCAGGTCCGCCGCGATTACCCGGTGGCGCTGCACGGCGTCTCGCTCTCGCTCGGCTCGGCCGACCCGGTCGATGAGAGCTATCTGCGGCGCCTCGCTCAGCTCGTCCGGTGGGTCGAGCCCGCGATCGTGTCGGATCACCTCTGCTGGACCGCCGTCGGCGGCCACAACAGCCACGATCTGCTGCCCCTGCCCTTCACGGAAGAAGCGGCCCGGCACACCGCGGCGAAGATCCGGCGAGTCCAGGAGGCGCTCGGCCGGCGGATCCTGATCGAGAACGTGTCGAGCTATGTCGCCTTCGCAGACGCGACGCTGGAGGAAGCCGCGTTTCTGTCTGCCGTGGCCGAGGAGGCTGACTGTCATGTCCTGCTCGACGTCAACAACGTGTACGTCAACGCGCGCAACCACGGCTTCGACCCGTTCGCGTACCTCGACCGGGTTCCGGCGGGGCGCGTCCGGCAGATTCATCTGGCCGGCCACGAAGATCAGGGCGACGTCGTCATCGACACGCACGATCATCCGGTGCGCGACGAGGTGTGGGAGCTCTACCGGCGCGCGATCGCGCGATTCGGAGCGGTGCCGGCATTGATCGAATGGGACGCGCGGATCCCTCCGTTCGACGTCGTGCTCGCCGAGGCCCGCCGGACCGACGCGGTCGCCGAGGCGAAACGTGCTGCGCACGCCGCCTGATGGTCCGCCGGCGCTCCGGCGCCTGCAACGAGCCTTCCTCCAGGACTTGAACAGCCGCAGCCGCCGTTCGCCGGCCGCGCGCGCCCGAGTCTTCGCCGCGCCGCCCGCGGGCACGGTCGAGGACCGCTGGCATGTCTACGCGCACGGCTACCTCGCCCGCCTGACAGAGGCCCTGGCACTCGAGTTCCCGGCCGTGAGGCGCATCCTGGGGGAGGCGGCGTTTGGCGTTCTGGTCGAGCGGTTCGTCGCAGAGTTTCCGCCGGGCGCGCTCGATCTGGCGCGCGCGGGCGACCTGCTGCCCTTGTATCTCGGATCCGACTCTTTCGGACGCCAGCTTCCCTTCCTGCCCGACCTCGCGCGCCTCGAGCGTCGAATCGCGGAAGCCTTCGTGGCGCGGGATGCCGAGCTCTGGAGGCTCGACGATCTGAGACGGCTCGATCCCGAAGAAGTCGCCCGGCTGCCGCTGAGCGTGGCGCCGGGCGCGGCTGTCGTCCGCTCTCCGTTTCCGCTCTACGACCTCTGGATGTGCCGCGAGGAGGAAGACGACGCGGCCGTTTCGGTTGAGCTCGAAGAGCGGCCCGCGCTCGTTCTCGTCAGCCGGCCGGATCTCCTCGTGGTGTGCCGCTCGATCGACGAGGACGAGGCGCTGCTCGTCGAGTCGGCCGCATGGGGGCCGGTCACGCTCGAAAGCGTTCAGGCCCGGGTCGCCGAGGGCGGGGACGAGCATCGCGTCGCGCGCCTGGTGCACGCGTTCGGACGGCTGGTCGAGCGTGGAGCCTTTGCGAAAAAACGGCGCGCCGGATAGTCCGGCGCATCGAAATGGAAGGAGGACTAATGAATTCCCGTTCCCGTTCATTACTTGTGGCCGCTCTGGCCGGCATGCTCGCGCTGCCCGGAGCGCTCTCCGCTCAGGAGGAGAAGAAAAAGGACGAAGGCAAACCCTGCTGGGGCATCAACAAGTGCAAGGGTCTGGGCGACTGCGGCGCCGAGGGCTGCCGCGCCTCGGGCTGCCACGGCTCCAACGCCTGCAAGGGCAAGGGGTTCGTCCGGCTCGAGCCGGATACCTGCCTGAAGATCCAGGGCGGCCGCCTCGAGAAGGCCGCGGCGCCCAAGCCGGCGAAGAAAGCCGAGGCGAAGAAGAGCTAGCTTGCCGTTGGATTTCGCTCGGCGGCAGGCTCCTGGCGTAGAGTCTGCCGCCGAGGAGGTCCTTCATGCCCACGGAAACCCCCGAACGGGCGGGCGACCCCTGTGCGATCGTCATCTTCGGGGCGGCCGGTGACCTGACGCGGCGCAAGCTCGTGCCGGCGCTCTTGAACCTTCGCAGTTACGGGCTGCTGCCGCGCGACTATGCGGTGATCGGCGTGGCCCGCAAGGAGATATCGGACGAAGCCTTCCGCGAGGAGCAGACGAATTGCATCCACGAGTTCTCGAAGGGGAATGTCGACGAGGCGGCCTGGCAGGAGTTTCGGGGCCGGCTCTATTACGTCGCTGGAGAGTTTGGAAACCCGGCCGTGTACGAGAAGCTCGCGGGGCTCCTGAAGGACGTTGCGGCGCGGCACGCCACCGGTGGCAACGTCCTCTTCTACCTTGCGACGCCTCCGCAGTTTTTCGCCGAGATCGTCAAGCAGCTCGGTGCGGCGGGCCTGACGCGCGAGGAAGGCGGTTGGCGAAGGGTCATCATCGAAAAGCCGTTCGGCCGCGATCTCGACTCGGCCAAGGCGTTGAACGAGCAGATCCGCGCCGTCCTGAAGGAGGCCCAGATCTACCGGATCGATCACTATCTCGGCAAGGAGACCGTGCAGAACATCATGGTCTTCCGGTTCGCCAACGGCCTTTTCGAGCCGGTCTGGAACCGCCGCTACGTCGAGCACGTCGAGATCACCGTGGCCGAGACGGTGGGCGCCGAGGGGCGAGGCAACTATTACGAAACAGCCGGCGTCGTCCGCGACATGATCCAGAACCACATGTTCCAGTTGCTTTCCTTGATCGCGATGGAGCCGCCGATCTCCTTCGAAGGGGAGGCCGCGCGCAACGAAAAGGTGAAGGTCCTGCAGGCCATCCGCCCCATGAGCCCGGAGGAGATTCTAAAGAAAGCCGTGCGCGGGCAGTACGCCGAAGGTTTCCAGGGGCAGAACAAGGTGCCCGCCTACCGCTCCGAACCGAACGTCGCGCCGAACTCGAACACCGAGACGTTTGCCGCCGTCGAGCTTTACGTCGAGAACTGGCGCTGGGCCGACGTGCCCTTCTTCCTGCGCTCGGGCAAACGTCTGCCGCGGCGCAGCACGCAGATCGTCATTCAATTCCGCAAGCCGCCACTCCTGCTCTTCCCCAAGGCGGCCGTCGGGGAAATCGAGGCCAACCGCCTCGTCATACAGATCCAGCCCGAGGAAGGCATCAAGATCGCGATGAAGGCCAAGCGCTCGGGGCCGACGATCCGCCTGCGCGACGTGGAGCTGGCGTTCAACTACGCCGACCGTGGCGACGAGGACCACGCCACCGGCTACGAGCGCCTGCTCTACGACTGCATGACGGGGGACTCCACGCTCTTCCATCGGGCCGACATGGTGGAGGCGGCATGGACGATCGCGACTCCGATCCTGGACCTGTGGGCCACGCTTCCGGCGCGCGATTTCCCCAACTATCCGGCGGGTACCTGGGGTCCGGCCGCGGCCGATGCGCTGGTCGCGCGGCACGGGCATGCCTGGACGAACCCGGAATGAACAACACGTCCTGAGCTGAGAAACCATTCCGGGGATCCGGGCATCTCAATCGGCATGACCGTTCACTTTTTTGGACAGACTCGGCCCGACAGCCGCAGCAGCCACCTCTGGGATCTCCTCAAGAGCTCTTCAGAATTACATCCGAAGATGGCGGTTTCCGCGTACCTTGCCCGTGATCGCCGTGGAGCCCGGATTTCCTTCCGCATCGCAGGCGGTGGTAGAGCCGCCACCTCGGAAAAAGGGTCTGGATTGCAGTTGGCGTCTCGAGTATAGAATCCCTGACGCCTCGGGTACCGGGTTCTCCTTGGCGATGTCAAGATGCAAATGACCTGGTGCGGCCATTCCGGCCGAACCTTTTTTGTGGAGGGCCCCCCAATTCAGGGGGCGAAAGGAGAAGGGGAATGACGAAGGGGGATCTCACGAAGAAGGCGATCGGTTTCGCCATCGCAGGGATATTTGCTGGTGCGCGCCTCGCGTCCGCGGCGACGCAGGCACAGGCGACCGACAAGACAGGAGGCGCCAAGCCCGTCACAGGCGACGAGAAGAAGTCAGACGAGAAGAAGGCCGCGTCCGACAAACACGTCTGTGCTGGCAAGAACTCGTGTAAAGGCAAGGGCGGATGTAAGGCCGGCGACGGCGGCTGCGCCGGCAAGAATTCCTGTAAGGGCAAGGGCGGCTGCGCCTCGGCCGACATGAAACACTCCTGCAAGGGCATGAACTCCTGCAAGAGCCAGGGCGGCTGCAAGTCGGGCGACGGCGGCTGCGCGGGCAAGAATTCCTGCAAGGGCAAGGGTGGCTGCGAGGTTCCGGTTAAGAAGGCCGAGAAGAAGGCTGCCTAAGAGTCTACGCGTCGTATTCTTTTCGGGGGCCACGGAAGAATCCGTGGCCCCCGAAGGTTTTTTGCAACGATGACCTCTTCCAAAGGTAACCGCTGGGGATTCCCGGACCTGGGCCTGGGCGTGGGCCTGCGCACGGTTCACTACCCCCACATTCTCGAAAAAAAGCCCGAGGTCGACTTTTTCGAGATCCTATCCGAGAACTACATGGACACCGGCGGCCGACCGTCCTGGGTGCTCGACCAGGTGGCCGAGCGGTACCCGATCGTCATGCACGGCGTCTCGATGTCGATCGGGAGCGTGGATCCCTTGAATTTCGATCACCTGACGAAACTGAAAAAGCTCGCGGCGCGCACCAGAGCGCTCTGGGTCTCCGACCACCTCTGCTGGACGGGCGTGTCGGGTCGCAACACCCACGACCTCCTGCCCATGCCTCTCTCGGAAGAGGCCCTGCGTCACGTGATCGCCCGCGTCAAGACTGTGTCGGACTTTCTCGAGCGGCCGCTGATCCTCGAGAACGCCTCGACCTACGCCGAGTTCGCGTCATCTTCCATGACGGAGTGGGACTTCTTCGCTCGGCTGATGGACGAGGCCGACTGCGGGATGCTTCTCGACGTCAACAACGTCTACGTCAGCTCGTACAACCACGGCTTCGATCCGATCGCCTACCTCGATGCCGTGCCGACCGAGCGCGTCGTGCAGTACCACCTGGCCGGCCACACGAACAAGGGCACGCACATCATCGACACGCACAACGACTACGTGATCGACGAGGTCTGGAAGCTCTACGCCCACTCGGTCAAGCGCACCGGCAACATCTCGACGCTGCTCGAGTGGGACGCTGACATTCCGGCTTTCGAGGTCGTGCATGCCGAGGCGCTGAAGGCCCGCGCATACCGCGATGAGAAGGCGGAGGAGGCCCGTGTCGCGGCGAGCGCCTGAAGGGTCGAAGCTTCCGCTCGACCGCCTGCAGCACTGGATGCAGGCAGTCATCGAGACGCCTGGGAATCCTACCGAAGCGGTCGCTGCTTCCGCTGCGGCGAAAGTTCTCCGGCCCGACCGCGTGGGCGAGGTCATCGTTCCGTCGAAGACGTTGACGCCCGTCGAGCGCGTTGGCGTCTACCAGGGCATGTACATCCTGCGGATGGTCGAGGCGCTGCAGGGGGACTACCCGGCGGTGGCGCACTTTCTGGGCGACCACCAGTTCGAGCACGTCGCGGAGGATTACGCGGCGGCGCATCCCTCGACGCACTACAGCTTCAACCCGTTCGGAAGTCGCCTACCCGAATTTGTGCGGAGCTCCCGGCACATTCGCCGCAAGGCTTTCGTCTACGACCTCGCCCGCCTGGAGCTCGCCGTGACGGAAGTCTTCGACGCGCCCGAGTCGCCGCGGCTCAAGCCCGAAGACCTCGCCGGGATCCCGGAGGAGGCGTGGGCGACCGCGCGATTGAAGCCGATCGACGCTTTCCGCGTCCTCGCCTTCAGTCACCCGGTCAACGCCTACCTCCAGTCGGTCAAGCAGGGCAGCGAAGACCATCCCGAGGTTCGCCGCGAAAAGACATGGGTCGCGGTTTGGCGCAAGAACTACGAAGTCTGGCGCCTCGACTTCGGGCGGCCCGCCTACGAGCTCCTCCACGCCCTCGCGAAGGGCAAGCCCTTCGGAAAAGCCGTCACGGCCTCAGCCCGCAAGCTCCAGGGCAACTCGGGTGAACAACTCTTCCGGTGGCTGCGCGACTGGGTCGCCGAAGGAATGTTCCAGGCTGTCGAGCTCGGGTAACTGTCGCCGCGAGCGCCCCCTCTCCCGCCGGGAGAGGGTCGGGGTGAGGGGAAAACAGGAGCCGAAAGCCGTCAGGCCCCACGCTGGCGCTTGCCCCAACCGACGGCAGTGATTACACTGTAATTCCGGGACCACCATGAGCACGGCGATCAAAACAAAGCTGGTTCGCATCGGCAACTCGCAGGGGATTCGCATTCCTCGCGTGGTGGTAGAGCAGGCGTCACTGCACGGCGCGATCGAGCTAGAGGTCCGCCGCAAGCACCTGGTCGTCCGGCCCACCCGCCGGCCTCGCGATGGCTGGGAGGAGCGCTTCCAGGCTATGGCCCGGGAGGGAGATGACCGACCCCTGTGGCCGGCGGCGAGCCTTTCCTCCTTCGACGAGGAAGAGTGGGAGTGGTAGCTCGCCGCTTCGATGTACTTCTGATCACCCTCGATCCCACCGTCGGCCGCGAGATTCGGAAGACGCGGCCGTGCTTGGTCGTCTCTCCCGACGAGATGAACCGGCACCTCGGAACCGTTCTGGTCGCTCCCATGACGACCGGCGGCCAGCCTTATCCGACGCGGGTCGCCTGCCGTTTCCGCGGAAAGGCCGGGTTCGTCGCGCTCGATCAGATCCGCGCTGTCGACCGCGCGCGCCTCGTTCGGCGTCTGGGGCGGATCAGCCCGTCGACGCAGAAGGCCGTGCTTTCGATCCTGGCCGAGCTGTTCGCACGGTAGTTCGGGAGACTGGAGGGGCGCGGGTCGCTGCTAGCCGCCCGCGCCAGGGCTCGCGGCCCGCCGCGACGGTTTCTCGTCCGCGCGAATCGCCGGATTCTTCGCGCGCAGAGCGAGGTCGATGGCCCGGAAATCCGGCAGCGTGCCCAGGCCGAACGCTATGTAGTTGGCGAACTTCGCCAGCCCGACGACGACCACGGTTTCGAGGATCTGCTCGTCCTTGAATCCGTACGTGCGCAGGGCATCAATGTCCTGCCGGGTGATCTTCGTCGGCTGGTTGTTCAGCTTGAGCGCGAAATTGAGCAGCGCCTTGTCCCGCACGGGGATGTCCGTGCTGTTGTGGTCGAGGGCGACCTGCTCCGGCTCGGGACCCTGGATTTTGAGCATGCGGACGATCTCGCAGTGGGCGGTCACGCAGTAGGTGCTCAAGTTCGCCGCCGAGCAGACGAGAAAGACGTATTCCTTCTGCCTCCGGGTGAGAGCTCCCTCTGTCACCAGGATCGAGCCGACGAGCGCGACCTCGTTTTGAACGAGATCAGGGCGCATGGTCTGAGCGCGGAAGAAATTGGGGATGAACCCGAAGGCAGCCTTGGTGTCGGCGAAGGGCTGAAAATTGGTTTCGTCCAGAGGCTCTTCTCTGACGTAGCTCATGTTGGCTCCGATTGATCGGCCGATCATAGCAGCCTAAGTCCATTCCCCTGCCCGCCAACTTCTGTCAAGTCGGGGGACATCCTGGTGACGCGACTGGTCGGCCTGAGACTGAAGTCCAGCGAAGGCCCCGCTAGGGTGGCGGCGGCGTAGAGCCGCACCGGACCGCGAAAGCACGCCGCTAGAAGGCGGAAACCGCGGCATTTTGGCCGCTCACGTCGATCGAGGCAGGTCGAACCGCACACCAATCTCGGCGCGTCGGGAAGCGGCGTCCGCAAGATCTCTGACCAGTGCTGTCCTGATCATGTTCAAGAAGCGTGCCGCATCGGGTAAGCGTTTTGCAGTTCCCGAATATCAACGCCATGAGGGTTCACCGCGCGATCGCCCTTCTCCTCATCCTGGCAGGAGGATTGACCGGCTGCGCCAGCACGACGGACCGCCTTCCTGGCCAGCGAACCCTCGACGCCGTCGTGATCGCCCGGGAGCACGAGCCCGCCGCCGGTGCACCGCTGGACGCGTGGGGTTTCGGCAAGAGGTCCGAGCCCACGGGGAGCTGGTACCTTGTCTTCGAAGCACGCGACGGTGACGCGACCGCGCACTACCGCCTGCCGGTGACACAGCAGCAGTACATGCTCTTCCAGGAAGGGTCCGACGTCCAGATCACTCTCGTAGGCTACGACCTTCGCGGCCTGCGGCGACGGCAGTAAGCCTTTCTCGCAGCGTCGCACGGAACCATCCGCCCTGTTGCACGAGTTTGCATCGAATCGATGTTAGAATGCCATTGGAGTGATGTCATGCTCAAAACCCTGACCGTGCGAATGGACGACGCCACCTATCGCCTCATTGCAGAGGCCGCGGAAGCCGACAATCGTTCGGTTTCCAACTTCATCGAGACGGCAGCCAAGCAGCGGGCGATAGCGGAGATCCTCGTCTCGGACGCCGAAACGGCGGAGATCCGTGGTAACCGCACGCTCGTCAAGCGACTGAAGCGCGGCCACCAGGAGGCGGTGAAGCGTCAAGGCCGATTTGTCTGAGTATCGCCTCTTCGAGACCTCGACCTTTCAGCGCGATCTCAACCGCCTCGGACCCGCCACAGCGAGGCGGATCCGGGACACGCTCACCGAGCGCGTGTATCCCGTACTTCGGGTCAATCCGCGACAGGTCCCTTCGGCGGCCCGCCTGAAAGACTGGGACCCGCCCACCTGGCGCATTCGGATCGGCTCCTCGCGAATCTTCTACGAGATCGACGACACGAACCGGATTGTCTCCCTCACCGCGGCCGACCACCGCAAGGACGCCTACCGGTAGCCGCGTCGAACGCAGATCGAGCCTGGCTATTTCTCCTGGAAGTACCTGTGGAGATCGCGGGGCGCCTGCTTGTCGATCTGCCCTTCGAGGCGCCTGAAGAGACGCGCGCGTGGCCTCGCATCGATTGACCTCATATTGTCGCGAGCCGTAAGTGTCGGCTTGGCGGGGGATTGCGAAGAGGAGGTTATTTCTCCTGGAAGTAGCCGTGAAGGTCGCGGAGGGCCTGCTTGTCGATCTGTCGGCGACGGAGCGACTCGCGCAGGAGCGACAGCGCTGCGATTCCTTCCGGCACCATCTTTTCCTCGTCGATGATCGGCAGCGCCGCGCGGATCTCCCACTCGGCCTGGACCTCTTGGCCGGTTTCGAGCAGGAGTTCGGCGACGGTGAGGTGGAGCGCGGCAACATCGCCACGGAGCCCCATGTCGCGAGCCTGGTATTGCGCTCGACGGTACGCTCCGAGAGCGGCGCCGTGTTTCCCCTGCTTCCTCAATAGCGCGCCGACGTTCCACTGCAGTTTCGCCGCTCCCACGCGATCGTTTAGCTTCCTCTGGAGGGGTAGGGCTCTTCTAGCATAGTTAAGAGCTTCCTCGATCTCGCCGAGGTCAGCGTGGAACCGCGTCAGATTGTTCGCCGCCTGCGCAACGAGTCGGAGGAACCCCAGTCTTTCGGCGTCGTCCAGAATTCTCTTGTAAATATCGATTGCCCGCCGAGTCTCACCCATCTCAGCCTGCGCGAGTCCAACCAAAAAACGACACTTTAGAGAATCCTCCGGTAGTCCGAGGCTTTCAAACGTGGCAGCCCACTTCGGTGCGAGCTCGAGAATCTGTTCGAGTCGCCTTTCCTCGATCAGAAGGGCCAGCCGTTGATACGCGACGCGCGCCCCCAGCGCGTCGGCATTCGGAAGAAGCTTCGAGTTTAGTTCGGCTCGATGAAACCAGAGCCTCGCCTCATCGGTCCTAAACAGAAAGCGACTTGCGGTGCCAGCCGTGAGGGCGAGCTCAGCGAGGAAGTATTCCCTCTCGCCATGGAGACCGATTCGCCGGCCAGACTGTTCGACGAAGCGGTAGAAGAACTCTGCGTTTTCACGGGCTACTGTTGGAGCACTTTCTAGCTGGGAGCGTAGTGTTTCGCAGATTGCGAGGAGAAGCTCAGGATTATCGAGGTTCAGGTCCCCGACTTGATCGATTCGGTCGGCGATCGGGACGGCCATGGCGCACTCAACGGCGATTCGGAGATCGCCATTTGCCAGGATCCGTTCCACCCAGATCTTCACAACAGGCGGCTTGGCGATAGACCGGGCTAGCTGCCAGCCGGAAAGCGCACAACCGGAGAGAAGCCCTATCGGCCCTCCGTATTCGTCGGTCGGCCAGGGCTGCGTCGCGATGAAGCTGAAGGCGACCTCGAGGTCCCGCAGCGCGTCATCCGGCTGACCCTCAGCCTGCCGACGGGCGAGCGCGGCTAGGGCATGAAGCACCTCGACGTTTTCTACGCTCGGCGTCCATTCGGCAGGCGAAGCCTGGCCGTCGCGGAGGCGTTTCAGCAGCTCGGTGGCGTGGGCGAAAGCCTCGTCCGGCTCGAGACCGAGCGAGATGTCGGTGCGGTTCGAGAGGTCCAGCCAGGCCGGCAGCAGACGGGCGAAATCGGCTTGGCTACTCACTGGATTCCTCCGGGTCGCTTTCGCTGCTCGGTTCCGAGCGAGTCCACCTGGCCTCCAGACATGCTCGGCGACTGGCTTTTCGCAGATGGTTTGCGCAGAGGTGATCGACGACCTGATTGAGCCAAGCCCGCGGGTTTCCATCCCCTCGGAGCTTCGTCATAGCGAGGACAAAGGCCTCCTGCACGACGTCCTTGGCGTCCTCCTTGACCAGCCCATGCCTGTACGTTGCCCGCCAGACGAGAGGCAAGAAAAAGTCGCGGTGGAATCCTTCGAGCTCGGCTAGAGATGCACCGAGGGCCCGGCCGAGCGGCTTTCGGCTGGAAGGCGCCCTACGGGGCGACCGGGTGCCGAGGCCCACGTCGTCAGGCACGTCGCTTTTCTCTGCTTACCTATTGTCGCGAGCCGTAAGTGACGGCTTGGCAGGGGATTGCGGAGAGAGGGCTATTTCTCCTGGAAGTACCCGTGGAGTTCCCTGAGAGCCTGCTTGTCGATCTGGCGGCGGCGAAGCGATTCGCGCAGCAACGACAGCGCGGCGATGCCTTCCGGCACCATCTTCTCCTCGTCGATGATCGGCAGCGCCGCACGGATCTCCCACTCGGCCTGGGCATCTTGCCCGGCTTCCAACAACAGGTCGCCGATAACTAGGTGGAGGGCGGCCAGATCACCGCGCATCCCGAGTTCCCTGGCTTCGGATTGCGCCTGCCGGTACGCTTCGAGCGCGGCGACGCGCTTCCCTTGGCCTCTAAGGAGTTCGGCGATGCTCCACTGAAGCTTGACCAGGTGGACGCGGTTACCCGTCTGCTGAAGGAGCGTCTGAGCTTTTCGTGCAAAGACGAGAGCGTTGTCGCTCTGGCCGAGGACGGCGTAGCACCGAACGAGATTCCCAGCAGCCTGCGCTGCAAGTCGGGCGCTTATTAGGGCTTCGGCGTCAGAGAAGATTTGCTGATTGATCTCGATGGTCTTTGCGGACTCCCCGAGTTCCCAGCGAATGGCCCCCTCGAGGAATCGGCACTTGAGCTCGTCCTCGTACATTTCCAGACGGCGGAACGTTGTGGCCCAAAGACCGACGACATCGAGGACCTCGTCGAACTTCCGTTCCTCAGTCGCCAGGGCGAGGCGCTGGTAGCAAACTCGCGCCCAGTGGGCGTTAGCGTTCTGGACTAGCGCGAAATTAGCCTCGGCTCGCTGAAGCCAGGTCTTGGCCTCGTCAAGTCTGAAGAGAAAGCGACAGGCAGCTCCGGCCAGTAAGGCTAGTTCTCCCAGGAAGTATTCGCGTTCGTCATGCAGGCCGATCTGACGAGCGGGGTGTTCTATGAACCGATAGAAGAACTCTGCATCCTCACGAACGGCGAGTGGATTGCCTTCGAGGCGAAGCAGAAGGATCTCGCAAACGCAAAGTAAGAGGTCGGGATCCTCGAGCCTGAGTTCATCTGCGCGAGCGGTACGCTCAGAGGCGGGAGCGGCAAGCGCGCGCTCCGCTGCCGGTCTGCGTTCTTCGTGTTCCAGACGCTGGGGGCGCAAGGGGAAGCGGACAACGTTGCCGCTCAACGGTCGGGCTCCTTGTCGTGTCTTTCGAGGGAGTCGAGAAGCTCTTTGGCGATGACTTCCGGTCCTAGGGCGAGCGAGCGTTCGCGAACGTCGGGGGCCGACACTTGTTGGTCGAATTGGGCAATAGAATAAACGTGACCTGCACGGCAGGCCATCATGATCAGATCAGTACGAAGGGAGGTTACTGGTCTCGCGCTTCCAGGCCGTCGAGCATACCGACGGAACCAGTCGAGGAGCCCCTGTTCGATCTTGGTGGCATCCTCTCGAGGCACGCCGTAAAGCGACATCAACGCGGTGTCGATTGTCTCGAGCACCCGCGCAAAGACAAGGGCAATTTCTTCGTCGCGATTCACAGGCCTGCTCGACATTCAAATGTCTCTGATGGTGAGAAGAGATCTTGTAGAATACACCATCATCCGCGGCCCGTCAAAAGTCGGGCAGCAGTCAACTGAAGCCGCTTGCGCAGCAAGGAGTTCTTCATCCTCGGGACGCGAGACCGAAAAGCCGAAGCTAGCCCGGGATGTTGCAGACAACCTTGATCGTAAACGGCCTCGTCCGCGGAGCCGGTTGGGGCTGCGGGGCGTTCGTCGTCTCGACCTTGGGTTCGGAGACGCGAGCCGTCTGCGTGGTGGGGGGCATGACGATTCTCCTTTCGCCAGAAAGAGACGCTCGTTTTTTCGAGCAAAATAGAAGCGGCCACACTATACGCCCCTTAGTCAAGGAGGGGGGCTGGTACAAACGACCCAGCGGTGAGACTTGACCTTGAGCGGGCCAGCCTGGCTCGAAACCCCCGCCGGCCGGCGGCATCCAAGGCGTCGAAGTGATTGACTCTAATCAGGAAACCGGCCATGAGCATGGCCATGGCCGAAACCGGTTAGCGGTGCCGGCGGTGTGCGAACGGCTGGGCGCCGACGCCTCTCTGACGGGCCGCGGGGTCACCATCGCGTTTCTCGATTCCGGTTTTGTCCGGCATCCGGACCTGGCTCGGCCGGAGGATCGGATCGTCGCGTACCACGATGTCGTTGATCCGGCTTCGACACTCCAAGCCGCGCAGCCACGCGAGTGGCACTGGCACGGCACGCAGACTTCTGTCGTCGCGGCCGGCAACGGCTTTCTCTCCGACGGTCTCTACCGCGGCCTCGCGAGCGAGGCGCGCGTCGTGCTGGTGAAGGTCGGCGTCGAGGGAGGCATTCCGGAAGAGAACATCGCAAAGGGCCTCGAGTGGGTGCTGGCCAACCGCGAGCGTTACGGCATCCGCGTCGTCTCGATCTCGCTCGGAGGCGACGAGGACGCGCCCCTCGTCGAGAATCGCGTCAACCAGCTCGCCGAAGAGTGCGTGCGTCGCGGCCTCGCGCTCGTCGTCGCGGCGGGCAACTCGGGCTGCACGGACAAGCACAGGTCACTGCCGCCGGCGACGGCGCCGTCGGTGATCACCGTGGGCGGCTACGAGGACGGCGGCGATCCGAGCCGCGCGGCGCTCGCGCTCTACTGCTCGAGCTACGGCTTCACGGCCGACGGTCTCGTCAAGCCGGAGATCATCGCGCTCGCGCGCGGCGTCGCGGCGCCGATTCTGCCGGGCACGGAAGCCTGGCATCGCGCCGAGGCGCTGTCGCAGCGCGCCGACGTCGCCGCGGAAGAGGCGCTCCGGGCCGAGAAGATCGTCGCCACGCACTACCAGCACGTGGATGGAACGTCCTTCGCGGCGCCCATCGTGGCCTCGGTCGTGGCGCAGATGCTGGAGGCGAATCCCGCGCTGACGCCGGTCGCGGTCAAGCATCTGCTCGTCACGACCGCCCGGCGGATCGGCGAGGCTTCAGCTCTGCGGCAGGGCTTCGGTGTCCTGGACGCACGGCGCGCGGTCGAGGCGGCCCGCGGCGAGCGGCACACCGCCGAAGGGGCACACTTTGCTCCTCCCCGCGTCGAAGAGGGACGGATCGCGTTTGTGTACCACGACGATGCGGCGCAGAACGTGGCGGTCGCCGGCGACTTCAACGCGTGGAACCCGGCCTCGACGCCCTTCCAGCGCGGACCCGACGGCGTCTGGCGAGCTGCGATGGCGAAACCCGCGCCGGGCCTCTATCGGTACAAGCTCCTGGTCGACGGCCGCTGGATCGAGGACCCGGCGCACGGCGCCAAGGAGCCGGATCCGTTCGGATCTTTCAACTCGTTGCTTCGGGTCTCCTGATCCTCGGCTCCGGCGACGCCGCGCCCGCGCGGCTCATCTCCGGCGAGAGCAACGTCCGCAGGGCCTGTCGCGCCCGGTGGAGGCGGATCTTCGCGGCATTGGGAGTGATGTCGAGGACCTGCGCCGCCTCCTCGGTCGAAAGCTCCTCGATGTCTCGCAGCATCAGCACGGCGCGGTAGAGCTCCGGCAGCCGGTCGATGGCCGCGCGCACGCGCTCGCGCGTCTCGCGCTTCAAGAGCACCGTCTCCGCCGAGACCGGCCATGGCCCATCCGGAGCGATGCGGTGGCCGGTCTCGTCGAACTGGGGCAGCAGGTCGTCGATCGCCGCTTCGGGACGGCGCGACGCGGCGCGCAGCTTCATCAGGCAGGCGTTGATGGCGATGCGGTGGAGCCAGGTCGAGAGAGTCGATCCGCCCTCGAAACGATCGATCGAGCGGAACGCGGAGATGAAAGCCTCCTGCACGGCGTCCTTCGCGTCCTCGTCGCTGCGCAGGAAGCGGCGCGCCGTGGCGTGGAGCCGTTCGCCGTAAGTGCGGACCACGAGCTCGAACGCCTCCTCCTCGCCGGCTCGCAGGCGGGCGACGAGCGTCGGTTCGTCCATCGACTGGGCTCGATCCGTTCTCGGTTGGGTGACCACTGCCTCATTCGACGAGGCAGGGAGGCCGAAAGATTCAATCCGGCTCGGAAGGCCCCCGGCCGGAGCGAATCGCGGCCATTACGCGGGATCGAACGCGGCTGGCAACGGCGTCGGGCAGCTCGAAAGACCCCGATTCGGTGACCACGCGGATCGTCTTGCTCGTCGAGTCGTAGAGCACCTGGCAGGTGCGACACTCGGCGATGTGCTCTTCGAGCGCGTGACGCGTCTCGGCGGGCACCTCGTTGTCGAGAAGGTTGGAGAGCTCCGCCAGAAGATCGCCGCAGCTAAGCATGGCGGACCTTCCGGCGGTCGGCCAGAAGCGGGGCGAGCGCCTCGCGAAGCATCATGCGGCCCCGCAGAAGGTGCGTCTTGAGGGTGGGTATGGCGATGCCGAGCAGGGTCGCCGCCTCGGCGGTCGAGAGCTGCTCCAAGTCGCGCAGGAGAACGGCGATCCGGTAGCGGTGGGGCAGCTCCATGAGCTGCTTCTCCACCAGCTCACGAAGCTCGCTGCGGGCACACGCCGTCTCGGGGTCGTCGGCCCAGGCCTGGAGATCCCGGGGCCGGAAAGCCCCTTCCTCTTCCGCCGTCGTTTCGTCGAGACTGATCGATGGCCTGCGCGAACGCACGCGCTCGATCCCCTCGTTGACGGCGATCCGCGTCAGCCAGGTCGAGAACTTCGACGTTTTCCGGAAGTCGCCCAGGTGCTCCCAGGCCTTGAGGAAGACGCGCTGCGCGCCATCCTCGGCGTCTTCGACGCTTCCCGTGATGCCGAGGAGTGTCCGAAAGACTCGCCGTTCGTGGCGCTTCACGAGCTCCTCGAAGGCATCGACGTCGCTGTTTCGGGCTCTTTCCACCAGCCTTGCATCGATCGGGTCATCGCTCGTTTGCGGTCCTTCGGCCTGTCCCATTGGACGGGGCGGCTCGGCTGAAAGATTCACCCCGAAAACGCGCCTGGGATGAAAGTCCGGGACGGTCCCGAGGCCCATCTGCAGCGTATTCAAGAAGTTGGTCAGGGCCGTCATCACGATGGCCTCGAGAATCTGCTGGTCGGAGAAGCCGTGGCGCCGCAGGGCCTCGACGTCCGGCTCCGCAAACTCGCCCGGCCGCGTCGCGAGCTTCAAGACGAAGTCGAGCAGGGCGCGGTCCGGTTCCGAGAGCTCCGCAAGGTGGTGGTCGACTGCGATCTGGTCGGAGATCTCTTCGGATACGCCTAGGGCGCGCAGAAGCTCGCAGTGCACCGCGACGCAATACGTGTTCAGGTTGGCCGCCGAGATCACGAGAAGGATGTACTCCTTTCGGGCGCGAGAGAGGACGTCGCTCGTCAGGAGAATGGCGTCGACGGCTCCGGCCTCCGCTTCGACGATGTCTGGTCGGAGGGTTTGAGCGCGGAAGATATTCGGAATGAACCCGAACTTATCCAGGAAGAAGGCAAAGGGAGCGAAGCTCTCGGCCTCGCGAGCGGGGGCGCGCAGGTAGGGCCCCGCGGTGCCGGGGCCCAGAGGCCCTGCTGCGACACTCTCGGTTCCCGGAAGCGGCGCCTGGCGGGCGGGCAGCGCGCGGGGCTCGAAATCGAGCGCCGGCGCGAGTCCAGCCGAGAGCGAACAGAGAAAACGGGCGAGCCCTGTCGTGACCACCGCTTCGAGGATCTGTTCGTCCGAGCAGCCTCGATCTCGAAGCCCCTGGACGTCGCCGCCGGCAATAGATGCGGGACGCTCGGCCAGCTTCAAGCTGAAGTCGAGCAGGGCCCGGTGCGTTGCAGACAAGCGGGCGCGCCCGGCATCGGCGACGAGCCAGTGGATCTCTTGCTCCTCCACACCGAGAGATCGAAGGATCTGGCCGTGGGACGTGAAGCAATAGGCGCTCCCGTGGCGGGCAGCGATCGCGACGACGATGGACTCCTTGAAGGCGCGGGGCAGGACGCCCTCGCCCAGCAGCACTGCGCCGGCAATTCCCGCCTCCGCCTCGATGGCGCGAGGCAGCAGGCTCTGTTCGCGCAGGATGTTGGGAACGAATCCCAGGCTCTCACGCAGCGCGAGAAAGGGCCCAAACGTCTCGGGAAGCGGTTGTTGTGCCAGCAAAGTCATGGGTGCTCGGAGCCGGCTCTTCGGGCCGCGCGCGTCACCGTATCACCTCAGAACGTTATCACTCGGGGGCCGGCCCGCGCTCCTGGCGTCCCGAAACCTCCCGGCACTGACTGCATCCAAACGGCGACGTGACCGCACTCGAATATGACTCCAAGGAGGTGATGTTGACGGCAAACCAGTCCGGACGGGCGGGGCTTCTCACGCGTGCACTCGCAGCACACTGGCCGGAGTACCTGATGGAGGGAGCGCTGCTCGGCCTCTTCATGGTCTCGGCCTGCCTCTTTACGGCCCTGCTCGAGCACCCCGCCTCGCCCGTCCGGCAGGCCCTCTCCAACGGCTTCCTGCGCCGGGCCCTGATGGGCCTGGCGATGGGCGCGACCGCCGTCGCAATCATCTACTCGGCCTGGGGAAAGCGCTCGGGCGCTCACATCAACCCTGCCACCACGCTGACTTTCTGGCGGCTCGGCAAAGTCGAAGGCGCCGACGCCACTTTCTACGTCGCGGCTCAATTTGCCGGGGCCCTCGCGGGCGTGGTCCTGTGCGCGGCGCTCCTGCCCGGGCCCGTGGCGCATCCGGCCGTCAACTATGCGGCGACGCTTCCGGGACCGGCCGGCGCGGGAGCTGCCTTCCTCGCCGAGATGGCGATGACGTTCGTCCTGATGACGGTCGTCCTGACCGTCTCCAACGAGCCGCGCTGGAATCGCTGGACGGGGCTCTGCGCGGGCATCTGCGTGGCTCTGTTCATCACGTTCGAGGCGCCCCTGTCGGGAATGAGCATCAACCCGGCTCGAACCCTGGGCTCTGCCCTTCCTGCCCGGGCATCGAATGCCCTCTGGATCTACTTCGTGGCGCCTCCGCTCGGGATGCTGCTCGCCGCCGAAGCGCGGCGGCGCCTCTCGGGCCGGCGCTCCGTGCTGTGCGCCAAGCTCCATCATGAGAATCACTTCCGTTGCATCTTCCGCTGCGCGTATGGGGCCTGCGGCCCCGACGCCGGCGCGGCTTCCAGATAGGGAGGACACGGCCGTGGCCACCGCCAACCACTACGACGTCATCATCATCGGCACGGGCGCCGGGGGCGGGACGCTGCTCTGGTCGCTCGCCCCGACGGGCAAGAAGATTCTCGTTACTGGGTCGGGGGCAACACGAAGTTCTACGGGGCGGCCCTCTTTCGCCTGCGCCGCGAGGACTTCGGCGAGCTCGAGCACCACGGCGGGCTCTCGCCGGCTTGGCCGATCTCCTACGACGATCTCGAGCCGTACTACACGAAGGCCGAGCAGCTTTACCAGGTGCACGGCAACCGGGGCGAGGACCCGACGGAGCCGTCCGCGTCGGCGCCGTATCCGTACCCGGCGATCAGCCACGAACCCCGCATCCAGATGCTCTCGGACGATTTCGCGAAGCTTGGCTTGAAGCCTTTCCACGTGCCGCTCGGCATCCGTTTGAAGGAGGGCGATCGCAGGAGCCCGTGCATTCGATGCGCCACGTGCGACGGTTTTCCATGCCTCGTCAATGCCAAGGCGGACGCGCACACGATCTGCGTGGAGCCTTCTCTCGAGCGTTCGAACGTCACGCTCTTGACGAACGCAAAGGTCACGAAGCTCCACACCAACGGCTCGGCGCGGGTCGTGTCGAAAGTCTCCGTCGAGCGCGAGGGCGGGATCGAGGAGTACACGGGCGACGTCGTGGTCGTCTCGGCCGGCGCGATCAACTCGGCGGCCCTCCTCTTGAGATCCGCCAACGAGAAGCATCCGCGCGGGCTCGCCAACTCCTCAGACACGGTCGGGCGCCATTACATGGGCCACACCAATGGCGTCCTGCTCGCGATCTCTCGTTGCCCCAACCCGTCGATTTTTCAAAAGACGCTCGCGGTCAACGACTTCTACTTCGGCTCGAAGGACTTCGCATACCCGATGGGCCACATCTCTTTCGTCGGCAAGATGGACGGCGTGTCGCTCTCGGCCGGAGCGCCGCCGATCGTGCCCGGCATGACGCTCGACGTCATGGCCCGCCATTCTCTCGACTTCTGGCTGACGTCTGAAGATCTGCCGCTTCCCGAGAACCGCGTCACGATCAACTCGGACGGCGAGATCGTTCTCTCCTACACGCCGAACAATCTGGAGGGCTTCCGGCGCCTTCAGGCGAAGCTGAAGAGCGCCGTCAAGGAGGCCGACTGCACGGAGGAACTGATCCCGATCAAGCTCTTCGTGGGCGAGCAGATCCCGCTCGCCGGCGTTGCCCACCAGAACGGAACGATCCGGTTCGGCCGCGATCCGAAGACCTCTGCCCTGGATGTGAACTGCAAGGCGCACGATGTCGACAACCTGTACGTGGTGGACGCGAGCTTCTTTCCGTCCTCGGGAGCGGTAAATCCGGCGCTGACGATCATGGCCAACGCGCTGCGGGTCGGCGAGCACCTGAAGGAGCGTCTCCATTGACACGACTCTGCCGGGTCTTTTCGTTCGGCGTCCTCGTTCTGGCTGCGGCGTTCGCGGCCGGCGCTTCGGGACCGGTCACCGCCGTCGACGCGATCGGCATCACCGTCTCGGACGCCAACCGTGCCGCGGACTTCTATGCGAAGGTGCTCTCCTTCGAGAAAGTCTCGGACGTCGAGGTCTTTGGGGATGCCTATGAGCATCTCGAGGGCCTCTTCGGCCTGCGGATGCGCGTCGTCCGGATGCGCCTGGGTGAGGAGGCGATCGAGCTCGTCGAGTACCTGGCCCCGAAGGGCCGCCCGGTTCCGATCGACTCGCGCTCGAACGACAGCTGGTTCCAGCACGTCGCCATCATCGTCAGCGACATGGATAAAGCTTACGCGTGGCTGCGGCAGCAGCGGGTCGAGCACGCCTCGACCGGGCCGCAGAGGCTGCCGGACTGGAACAAGAACGCGGGCGGCATCAAGGCCTTCTACTTCAAGGACCCCGACGGCCACGCGCTGGAGATCCTCCAGTTTCCCCCGGGCAAGGGCAACCCGAAGTGGCAACAGTCGAGCGGGCGGCTTTTTCTCGGCATCGACCACACCGCGATCGTCGTCTCGGACTCGGCGAAGAGCCTCGCTTTCTACCGGGACCTTCTCGGGCTCGCGGTCGCCGGCGAGAGCGAGAACTACGGCTCGGAGCAGGAGCACTTGAACAATGTTTTTGGCGCCCGCCTGCGGATTACGGCGCTGCGCGCCGAGGGCGGCCCGGGAATCGAGTTCTTGGAGTATCTCGCGCCGCGCGACGGGCGGCCGCGGCCGCGCGACGTGCGGTCGAACGACCTGGTCAACTGGCAGACCCGTCTCGTCGCCCGCGACGCCGAGTCCGTGGCCTCGCGTGCGCGAGCGGCCCGGACGGATTTCGTGTCGGCGGGCGTGACGCTGCTCGACGGGCGGCTTGGCTTCGGAAAGGCGCTGATCGTCTCCGATCCGGACGGCCATTCCGTCGAGATCGTGGAGCCGGCGGCTCAGTAAGAAACGCCCGTCGGCCGGGCGGCATCCAAACCGCTGAAAACAGGAGGGAAGTCCAATGGCCGACAGGACCGCAATCGTCTGCGATCATTGCCTTGTCGAAATGACGGCGCAGTCAGAGAAGCTCGACCTCGGTTGGGTGGGCGACGGAGCCTATGCGCGGGGCGACGACTTTCGCGGCATCCTCGCCGACGTCTACAGCTGCGGCACGTGCGGCCACGTAGCGATCCTGCCGGTGAGAATCGAGCTGACCCGCAATCGAGCCCATGCCGCTTAGCTTGCCTCCGGGCGCCGAGTGGCTCGAGGCGGACGGCCTCGGAGGTTTTGCCTCGGGGACCGTATCGGGGGCGCGCTCTCGGCGCTACCACGCGCTGCTCTTGACCGCGACGCAGCCGCCCACGGGCCGTTTTGTCCTCGTTAACGGCTTCGACGCATGGGTGACGACGCCGACGGGGCGCTTCGCAATCTCATCACAGCGCTACGCTCCGGACGTGACGCATCCTGACGGCGCGTCCTCGATCGAGAGCTTCACGGCCGACCCGTGGCCTCGCTGGACCTTTCTTCTGCCGGACGGGACCACTATCGAGCAGGAGCTCTTCGTGCCTCAGAGTGTCTCGGCTGTGGTCCTGACCTGGCGGGCCAAATCCGAAATCCAAAATCCAAAATCCAAAATCATTCTGGAGGTGCGTCCGTTCCTCTCGGGACGCGACTACCACGCCCTGCACCACGAAAACCGTGCGTTCCGCATGGAGCCAGAGGACCTGGCCGGAGCGCTGCGCTTTCGACCCTACGACGGAGTTCCCGGGATCGTCGTGCTCTCCAACGCTACTGACTACGCGCACGAGCCCGCCTGGTACCGCAACTTCCTTTACGAGGAGGAACGCGCGCGCGGCCTGGATTTCACCGAGGATCTTGCCAGCCCGGGCACGTTTCGCTTCGACTTCTCGAAGGGGGAGGCTGTCTGGACCCTCGCCGCCGATGGGCACGAGAAGGCGTTGGGCAAGGGCGGCGCGCCTGTATTCGCGGCAAAGGTCCGCGCCGCTGAGTGCAAGCGGCGAGCGGCCTTCCGCGACCGTCTCGAGAGGGCGGCCGAGGCTTACCTCGTTCGGCGCGGCAAGGGCAAGACGATCGTCGCGGGGTATCCGTGGTTCACCGACTGGGGCCGCGACACGTTCATCGCACTGCGCGGGCTGTGCCTGGCGTCGGGCCGTCTCGACGACGCGGGCCGGATTCTCCTCGAGTGGGCGGGCGCGGTTTCGCAGGGCATGCTGCCCAATCGCTTCCCGGACCGCGGCGAGGAGCCCGAGTTCAACTCCGTGGATGCCTCGCTCTGGTACGTCATCGCCGTCCACGAACACATCGAGGCGATGAAGGCCGGCCGGCGCAGGCTTTCCGCAGCCAACGCGAAGCGCCTCGAAGCCGCTGTGGATGCCATTCTGACCGGCTACGCTACGGGCACGCGGTATCGCATCCACGCCGACGAAGACGGCTTGCTCGCAGCCGGAGAGCCGGGCGTGCAGCTGACCTGGATGGATGCGAAGGTGGGAGACTGGGTCGTCACGCCGCGCATCGGCAAGCCGGTCGAGATCGAGGCACTCTGGCTCAACGCCTTGAAGATCGGCGGGCGCAGGACGCAGCGGTGGAACGTGATCTTCGAGCGCGGCCTCGCGTCCTTTCGGAAGCGCTTCTGGAACGCGGAGGGCGGCTTTCTGAGCGACGTGGTCGATCCCGAACACCACCCGGGGACGGTGGACGCAACGATGCGTCCTAACCAGATCTTCGCTGTGGGCGGTCTTCCCTTCGCCCTTCTCGATGGCGTCGCGGCTCGGCGCGTTGTGGACGCTGTTGAAGAAAAGCTGTGGACTCCGCTCGGTCTGCGCACGCTTGCGCCGGAACATCCGGATTACCATCCGCGCTACGCGGGAGGCGTGCTCGAGCGTGACGGCGCTTACCACGAGGGAACTGTGTGGCCGTGGCTTCTCGGCCCGTTCGTCGAGGCCTGGGTTCGCGTGCGGGGCGGCGGCGCCGAGGCAAAGACCGAGGCCCGGCGAAAGTTCCTGGAGCCGCTGCTCGCGCACCTGGATGAGGCCGGCCTTGGCCACCTGCCGGAGGTCGCCGACGGCGACCCGCCGCATCGGCCGGGCGGCTGCCCGTTCCAGGCCTGGTCGGTTGGCGAGGCGCTGAGGCTCGATCGAGTCGTTCTGGCGGAGGGCTTCGATGGCGCGTGAGGGACGAAAGACACCGAGTTCCGGCGCAGCCAAGCCGGCACGAGAGACGGACGGCGTCGCCAGCGAGAACAGGGCGAACCCCTCGGAATCTGTCGAGGCGGATGCCGAACGGATGCGGTTGGAGGAGGATCGCCGGCGCGTCAAGAACTGGAAGCGCTGGGGACCGTACCTGGCGGAGCGGCAGTGGGGCACCGTCCGCGAGGACTACAGCCCGTACGGCTCGGCCTGGGACTCGTTCCCGCACGACCACGCGCGCTCGCGCGCCTACCGCTGGGGCGAAGATGGCATGCTCGGGATCTCGGACCGCCACCAGTTCATCTGCTTCGCGGTGGCGCTCTGGAACGAGAAGGACCCGTTCTTGAAGGAGCGAATCTTCGGTCTGACGGGCCCGCAGGGCAACCACGGTGAAGACGTCAAGGAGCTCTACTACTACCTCGACTCGACCCCGACCCACTCGTACATGAAGGGCCTTTACAAGTACCCGCAGCGGGAGTTTCCGTACGCCTGGCTCGTCGAGGAGAACGCCCGGCGAGGCAAAAGAGAGCTCGAATTCGAGCTGGTGGATACGGGCATCTTCGCGGACGACCGCTACTTCGACATCTTTGCCGAGTACGCCAAGGCCGATCAGGATGACCTGCTCGTGAAGATCACAGTCGCCAACCGGGGTCCCGAAGCCGCGCGGCTGCATCTGCTGCCCACGATCTGGTTCCGAAACACGTGGTCCTGGGGCCTGGGTGAACGACGGCCGCGCTGGCGTACCGGCGCGGGCGCTGCGGGGACCGCGGCGATCTCGACCGATCACGATTATTACGGCACGCTGCGGCTTTTTTGCGAAGTTTCGCCCGAGCTGCTCTTCACGGAGAACGAGTCGAACAGTCAATGGCTCTGGGGCATCGAGAACGAGTCGCCACACGTCAAAGACGGCATCAACGATTACGTGGTGCACGGAGCGAAGGACGCGGTCAATCCGGCGCGCGTCGGATCGAAGGCAGCGGCGCGTTACCTCCTGGAGGTCCCAGCGGGCGGCTCCCGCACCGTGCGGCTGCGCCTGACTTCGGCAACGCCGGCCGCCCCCTTCGCCGAAGAGTTCGAGGAGACGTTCCGCCGGCGGCTGTCAGAGGCCGACGCCTTCTATGCGACGCTGGCCACGCCGGATCTCTCAGCCGATGCCCGGGCGGTCCAGCGACAGGCGTTCGCGGGGCTGCTGTGGTCCAAACAGTTCTACCACTACGACCTCTCGCGCTGGCTGCGGGGCGACCCGGCCGGCTCGCCCCCGCCGGCCCAGAGACTGCAGGGCCGCAACCACGAGTGGACCCATCTCTACAACGCCGACGTCATCTCGATGCCGGACAAGTGGGAGTACCCGTGGTACGCGGCCTGGGATCTCGCCTTTCACTGCATTCCGCTGGCTCTCGTGGACGCCGACTTCGCCAAGCAGCAGCTCATCCTGCTTCTGCGCGAGTGGTACATGCACCCCAACGGCCAGCTTCCCGCCTACGAGTGGGCCTTCGGGGACGTGAACCCGCCCGTCCACGCCTGGGCCGCCTGGCGCGTCTACAAAGTCGAGAAGAAGCGGACCGGCAGGGGAGACCGGCGGTTCCTGGAGCGCGTCTTCCACAAACTGCTCTTGAACTTCACCTGGTGGATCAACCGCAAGGACGCCGAGGGCAAGAACGTCTTTCAGGGGGGCTTCCTCGGCCTCGACAACATCGGCGTCTTCGACCGCAGCGCGCCGCTTCCGACGGGCGGCCACATAGCTCAGTCCGACGCCACGAGCTGGATGGGCATGTACTGCCTGAACATGCTGGCGATCGCGCTCGAGCTCTCGCGCGACGACTCTGCCTACGAGGACGTCGCCTCCAAGTTCTTCGAGCACTTCGTGCACATCACCCGCGCCATGAACAACGCCGGAGGCGCCGGCATCGAGCTGTGGAACCGCGAGGACGGCTTCTTCTACGACGTGCTGGATCTGCCCGATGGGCGCCGATTCCCGATGAAGGTCCGGTCCATGGTCGGGCTGATTCCGCTCTTTGCCGTCGAGACGCTCGACTCGGAGATCGTGGATCGGCTGCCCGGCTTCAAGCGCCGCATGCAGTGGTTCCTGGAAAACCGCCCCGACTTCGCCGACCACGTCGAGACGGAGACGTCCGACGGCAGGTTCCGGCGGTTCCTCTCTCTCGTCAACCGGCAGCGGATGAAGCAGATTTGTCGCTACCTCCTCGATGAGCAGGAGTTCCTGTCACCGCACGGCATCCGCGCGATCTCGCGGTACCACAAGGACCACCCGTACATCTTGAACGTCATGGGCACCGAGCACCGCGTGGACTACGAGCCGGCCGAGTCCACGACGGGTCTCTTCGGCGGCAACTCGAACTGGCGGGGGCCGATCTGGTTCCCGGTCAACTACCTCATCATCGAGTCGCTGCAGAAGTTCCACTTCTACCTGGGCGATGGCTACAAGGTCGAGTGTCCGTATGGCTCCGGGCAGATGGCCACGCTGTGGCAGGTCGCGGGGGAGATCTCAAGGCGGTTGAACCGCATCTTCCTGCGCGACGAGAACGGCCGGCGGCCCGTCTTTGGCGGAACGGAGAAGTTTCAGACGGACCCGCACTTTAAGAACTACGTTCCGTTTCACGAATACTTTCACGGCGACAACGGGGCGGGCATCGGCGCGTCGCACCAGACGGGCTGGACCGGCCTCGTCGCCAAGCTCATTCAACAGAGCGGCCAGTAGGCCGGGGAGGAAACACATGAAAGCCGTCGCGGTCATTCCCGGAAAGCCCGACAGCATCCATCTGCGAGAGGCGCCCAAGCCTTCGCTCGGCGAGGTCCCTGGCGGCCGCGGCGTGCTCGTCCGCGTCCTCTCTGTAGGCGTGGACGGAACCGACAAGGAGATCAACGCCGCCGAGTACGGCGCGCCGCCACCCGGCGATGAGTACCTGATCCTGGGCCACGAGAGCTTCGGGCGCGTCGAGGCCGTCGGCCCGGAGGTCACGGAGTTCGCTCCGGGTGACTACGTCGTCGCGACGGTGCGGCGGCCCGGCTTCTCTCTCTACGATCAGATCGGACTGCAGGACATGACGACCGACGACTCGTACTTCGAGCGCGGCATCAACCTGCGCCACGGCTTTCTCGCCGAGTACTACGTCGACGCGGCCGACTATCTGGTGAAGCTGCCCGAGGGAATCAAGAACGTCGGCGTCCTGATGGAGCCGACGAGCGTGGCCGAGAAGGCGATCGGGCAGGCCTACGAGATCCAGCGGCGGCTCAAAGTCTGGCGGCCAAGGAAGGCCGCTGTGCTCGGCACGGGAACGCTCGGCCTGCTCGCGTCGATGATTCTGCGGCTCAAGGGCCTAGAGGTCGTGGCGCTCGGCCGGAAAGAGCCGCCCTATCTCAACTCGGACCTCTTAACCGAGATCGGTGTGCGGTACCTCTCGATGAAGCAGACCAGCCTGAAGGAGGCTTCCGAGAGGTTCGGTCCCTTCGACATCATTCTCGAGGGCACCGGCTTCTCGCCTCTGGTCTTCGAGGCGATGGACGCGCTGGGTAAGAACGGCGTACTGGCGATGGTCAGCGTGACCGGCGGCGACCGAAAGATCGAGGTTCCGGCCGACCGCATCAACCAGGGCTTCGTCCTCGGCAACAAGGTCGCGGTCGGCTCGGTCAACGCGAGCCGCGAAGATTTCGAAAACGGGGTCAAGGACCTCTCTCAGGCGGAGCATCAGTTTCCGGGTTGGCTCTCGAAGTTGCTCACCCACCCCGTTCGGGGCCTCGAGAACTACCGCCAGCTTCTCGGCAACCTGACGTCCGGCAACGGTGTGATCAAGACGTTCTGCGAAGTGGAACCGCTGCCCTGAACATGCCGGACATAGGGGTGGGCGCCGCGCGGATTCGCGCGGCCCGCCGAAAGGTCCCGGCAGGACGCAGCGTCCTTGCCGTCGTCAGCGGGATCGACGGCAGCGGAAAGGGGTGGGTCGCTGCGAGACTCCTCGACGCGCTCCGGGCCGACGGGCTGCGCGTGGCCGCGATCAACGTGGACGGCTGGCTGAACCTGCCGGAAAAGCGATTCAGCCGGACGAATCCGCCCCTGCGCTTCTACCTCCACGCCATCCGCTTCGACGAGATGTTTGAGCAGCTCGTCCTGCCGCTTCGAGATCATCGGTCGGTCCTGCGGAAGGCCGAGTTCGTCGAGGAGACGGCCACGGCTTACCGCGAGCACACATACGCATTCGACGACATCGACATCATCCTGCTCGAAGGGATCTACCTCTTGAAAAGGGAATTCCGGGGGCATTACGACGTCTCGTTTTGGCTGGATTGCAGCTTTGAGACGGCGCTCGAGCGCGCCCTGGCGCGCGGACAGGAGGGCCTGCCGCCGGAGGAGACCGTCCGCTCCTACCGCACCGTGTACTTTCCGGCGCAAGAGATTCATTTCGCTCGAGATGCGCCGCAGAAGGCGGCCACTACCGTTCTGACCAACGACCCCCGGCTGGAGCCTGAAACCCCACGGTTGCCGCCGGCATCGGAAGGGGCATGACGAGCGCACCGCGCAAGAAGATCGTGATCGCGGGGGGCGGGTTCGGCGGGATCTACGCCGCTCTGGAGCTGGAGAAGTGGCTGTTCCGGTTCCCGGACGTGGACGTCACGATCGTCAACCGGGACAACTTCTTCCTTTTCACGCCGATGCTCCACGAGGTCGCGGCGAGCGACCTCGACATCACCAACATCGTCAACCCGGTCCGCAAGCTCTTGAAGCGGGTCGAGTTCTTCGACGGGGACGTGGAGGCGATCGACCTGGCGAACAAGAAGGTCACCGTTTCGCACGGCACGCCAGGGCTGCACACGCACGAGATGGCCTACGACCACCTCGTTCTCTCTCTCGGGTCTGTGACCAACTTCTTTGGTCTTCCCGGCCTCCAGGAACGGGCGATCACCATGAAGTCGCTCGGAGACGCCATCGCTCTGCGCAACCGGATGCTCACGCAGCTCGAAGAGGCGGAGACCGAATGCGGATCTCCTGAACGCACCCGCTTGATGACGTTCGTCGTGGCTGGGGGCGGCTTCGCCGGCGTGGAGACGATCGCCGGAATTAACGACTTCGTTCACCATGCCCTCCGTTTCTACCCGCACATCCCGAAGGAGGCCGTGCGCATGGTCCTCGTCCACCCGGGCGAGGTCATCCTGCCGGAGCTTTCGGAGAAGCTCGGGCGCTACGCCCAGCGCAAGCTCGAAGAACGAGGCGTCCAGATTCGAGCCAAGACGAAGGTGTCTTGCGTGACGGAAAGGGGCGTCTGCCTGTCGGACGGCTCCGAGATCGACGCCTCGACGATCATCTGGACGGCCGGCACGCAGCCGAATCCCCTCTTGAAGACCCTGCCCTGCAAGCTCGAGAAAGGGCGCGTCTGCTCGGACGAGTTCCTCCGGGTTCCAGAGTGGCCGGGGGTCTGGGCCCTGGGCGATTGCGCGCTCGTGCCGGATCCCAGAACAGGGAAGTTCCATCCGCCGACCGCGCAGCACGCCATGCGGCAGGGAACACAGCTCGCGCGCAACATCCTCTCGGAGCTGCGAGGCGTGCCCGGCAAGCCCTTCTCTTTCCGGACGCTCGGCCAGCTCGCCTCGCTCGGCCGCCGCACCGGCGTGGCGCAGATCCTCGGGATCAACTTCTCGGGCTTCGTAGCCTGGTGGCTCTGGCGGACGATCTATCTTTCGAAGCTGCCGCGGTTCGAGAAGAAGCTCCGGGTGGCCCTCGATTGGACCTGGGACCTCATCTTCTCCAAAGACCTCGTCAAGTTTCTGGCCGTCAAAGGCTCGACAATTTCCAAGCCGCAGGAGGCGGAAATGAACGAAACCATCCGGGCAGCGTCATGAGCGACATCAGTTTTGCCATATCGTCACGCAAGAAGCGGCCTCTCTCGGCCGCGCGCGAGGAGGGTGCTGCGATGCCGACACTGTGGGACCGGATCGCGCGGCTGCGCGTCCTGATTCACGCCGTGGCGAAACGGCTCCAATGGCTGCCGCCGACGGTGGCGCGGATCACTCTTGGCTGGATCTTTCTCCAGTCGGGCTGGGGAAAGCTGCACGACCTGCCGAAGGTCGTGGCCTTCTTCACGGAGCTCGGCGTCCCGGCGCCGCAGATCCAGGCTCCGTTCGCCGCCGGAACCGAGTTCGTCTGCGGAGCTCTGCTTCTCCTGGGCCTCTTCACGCGCGTGGCGAGCATCCCGCTCGCGATCATCATGGTCGTCGCGATCGTCACGGCCAAGAAGGGCGACATACACGAGCTCTCTGACCTCTTCGGTTTCTCGGAATATCTCTACATCGCCCTGCTCGCATACCTGGCGGCCTACGGCGCCGGTCCGCTCTCACTCGACCGGCTCTTCGCGCGCCGGCTCGAGGCGCAAGCGGCTTCCCGCGCCTAGTTGCCGAGCATAGGCTCGAAGCGGCCCCGGTTTAGAAAATTTTTCGGCCGGCGAAGCCGGCGGTTCAGATGACTCACGCCCGTCCGGCCCGGGCCTTAGCGATCGCGGCGACGAGGCGCGGCGGCGCGTCGGCCGGAAGGGCCTCGGCGTCTTCCCGGCAGATGCGGTGGCCGAGCGCGAGGGTTTGCTTGTAGCGCTTCAGATACGTGCGGCACTCGCGGCACCTCAAGACATGAATCTCGAAGAGCCGCCGTGGCCTCTCCGGCAGCGAGCCCTCCAGATAATCCATGATGAAGCCGTCGAACTCCTGGCACGTGATCGTGAGCGGCATGTAGCGCCCCACGATGCCGGTGATTCTCCGCACGAGCGGCGTTGGGACCCGCTCCGGCGCCCGGCGGTGCGGCCTCTCGATAAGGGTCTTCAGGGCGGCGCGAGCGCGGTGCAGCCGGATCTTGACGGCGTTCGGTGTGAGTTGCAGCAAGTCGGCGACCTCCTGTGTCGAGAGATCTTCGAAATCGCGCAGGACCAGGACGACGCGAAAAGCGTCGGGCAGCGCATCGATGGCGCGCTCGACGATCTCGCGGGCCTCCGCGCGTTCGGCGAGCTCTTCCGGCGACGTGGGTGCCGGCCCGCTCTCCACGACCCGATGGCCGTACTCGTCGAAGGCCGGGAGCAGGTCATCCAGGGGCTGCTCGGCACGGCGCCCCTGCGCGCGCAACATCATCAGCGCCGCGTTGACGACGATGCGGTGGAGCCAGGTCGCCAGAGCGGCGCGCTCCTGGAAGTCTCCGATCTTGAGAAACGCCTGCACCAGAGCGTTCTGAACGCAGTCCTCGGCGGCGTGCTCGTCGCGGACGATCCGGCGTGCCACGGCGAGCAGCTTCCCGCCGTGCGCCCGGACGACTTCGTCCCAGGCGGCCTCGTCTCCTTGCCGCAGTCGCTCGAGGTCCGCGGGCCCCTCTGGAGTGGACGGTGTGGAGCTGCCAGCCTCCCTGGACATTGCGCCTGATCCTCCTGCCGCTTCGGGAGAGTGTCAAGATTCGGGTCGAGCGCACGGGTCATGTTTTTCCGAAACCAGTCTTCCCTTCGCGGCATCTAACAAACGTGAGAATTGTCGTCATTGGCGCAGGAGGCGTGGGCGGCTACTCGGGCGGCGCGCTCGCGCGCGCCGGAAACGATGTTTCGCTTTATGTCCGGGGCGAGCACCTCGCCGCGATCCGTTCCGGAGGCCTCGAGGTTCGAGAGCCGAAAGATTCTTTTCGCGCTTCGGTTTCCGCGACCGACCGGCCGAAGGACCTCGGCCCGGCGGACCTCGTTCTCGTGGCGGTCAAGAGCTACTCGGTGGCAGAGATCGCGCCCGTCGCCTCGCGTCTCGCCGAACAGGGCGCGGTCGTTCTTCCGCTCTTGAATGGCGTCGATGCTTTCGAGTCGCTCGCGGAGCGCGGAGTCCCGGCCGAACGGATGCTCGCCGGCCTGACCGTGATCAGCGCCGCACGGGTGGCGCCCGGCGTGATCGAACGGCGAAGCGACTTCTGGAGCGTCGTCGTCGGCGAGCGGAACGGGAGCGCTTCCGACCGGGCCGAGGCGGTCGCTGCGGCCTTCCGGCACGCGGGCGCGGACGCCCGGGTTTCCTCAAACATCGAGCTCGACTTGTGGCAGAAGTTTCTCTTCCTCGCGGCGCTCGCCGCGGCGTGCGGTCTCGCGCGGGCGCCTATCGGCGCGGTTCGGAAAGCTCCGCAGGGAACGCTCCTGCTCGAACGCGCCGTCCGCGAGATCGGTGCCGTGGCCCGCGCCCGCAGCGTCGGACTTCCAGCCGGCGCCGAAGACTCGGTCTTGGAGCGGATCGCGGCGCTGCCGGCCGGCATGAAGCCGAGCTTCCTTCTCGATCTCGAGCGGGGCGGTCCCAATGAGCTCGACGTCTTGAGCGGCGCCGTCTCGCGGATGGGACGGGAAGCCGGCGTGGCCACGCCCGTGCACGACACGGCGCTGACGGCGCTCACGCCGCCGGCCCGCTGGAAACACTGAGATCCGGGATGTCGTCGAAGTCTTCGGCGTTGAGCGTCCAAAGCGTTGCGTTTCGAACAAGAGCGCAGGCCGCAATCGCGAGGTCGATCTCTCGCCCTCGGGCCTTGCGCAGCCGGGCATAGAGCTCGGCCGCCAGCGCCGCCTCGGGGGCCGCGAAAGGGACTGCAGACTCCCGGGGAAACAGGGCCTCCTGCGCGGCGAGCTCTTCGGGCCGCCGCGGTCCGCGCAGCCATTCATAGAGCACGAGCGCGGGGACGAGAATCCGCTCGCCATCCGCGATGGCTCGCCTCAAGGAGGCCGCCGAACGTCCCGGGCTCGTCAAGGCGTCGATCAAGACCGACGCGTCGAGCAGGATCACTTCGGCGTCCGGCGCCCTGCCCCGCGCCCACCGGCCCGTCGAGCCTGACGGATCGCGTCGATCTCGCGCCGGACCTGTGCCGCGGGCCGGGCTGGGATGCGCGGCACGACTTCGTCGAAGAGATGAAGGAGTCGCAACCGCTCTCTTTCACTCAAGCGGCCGACCCTCTCGCTAAAGTCGTGAATGGCCTCGCGCACCACGGCGCTCTGCGGTTTGGCCAGCCTTTCGGAGGCCTGCCGCAGGCGACCAATCGTGTCGGCATCCAAAGTAAACGTGACTTTGATCTTGGCCATATCAATACCATATTACCATATCAAGCCGCTGGCGCCGACCAGGCCCGTGCACGACACGGCGCTCGCCGCGCTGTCAGCGGCGCACTGAGCGTTCAGGCCCAGCGGCCCGGCGCCAGCATGGCGGCCATGCGCTCCGGGTTCTTGATGCCCTGGCCGGCCATCCAGGCGTCGGCCTCGGCCACGAGCGCGCGCCCCTCGTCCCCGCCCATCAGCTCGCCCCGCCGGCGCCGCGCGACGGCGGCGTGGAGGGCCATGTTGGCTGCAGTGAACTCTGTCTCCGCGGCGTCGAGCGAGGATGATGCACCGGCGTCCGTTTTGAGCGTTTCGATTCCCGCCCGGAGGAGGTACGCCAATGACGCCGCCCAGGGCGCATCTTCCCGCTCAATCAGCCGGGCATCTCGCTCTGCGAATCGCAGGAGCGCCTCCCGTCCGCGGGACCCGAGCTGCTCAGATGTTGCCGAGGCGATGTTAGCGCGCGCGCGGAGGTTCCAGTGCTCGATGCGGAGCACCTGGAGGCGCAGAAGGCGAGACCTCTTCAACGGGTGCCAGCCTTCGTTGACGAGCCTCAAAGCGGCTGCGGCGTCTCCGCGATAGAGCGCGACCTCCCCTTGCGAGACGAGTGCAAAGTAATGCTGAAGAAGAAAGCCTCGGTGGGACCACAGCGCAATCGCCTCGTGCACGTCACGTGCTGCGCGGTCCGGCTGATCTGCAATTAGCAAACCCACGTAGGCGTGTCGAGCGCGGAGGCTGGTCGCTGCGAATAGATCGTCGCGCTCGCGCGCTTCTGCCAGCAGCGTCGGCAGGCGGTGGGACAGCTCGCGAACCTGCCCGAGGTAGTAGAGCGCGCGGAACGTGATGATCTGAGTGGTCTCAAGCTCCCACGAGACACCGGTACAGCGCTCTCGCAGAATCGAGAGGCCGCGCTGGGCGAGCTCCCACGACGCCGCCCATCGGCCTTCCAAATACGCTGCGATGCCCGCAGCCATGTCGGCCATCGCGATCGCGTGGGGGTTCCCCACCCTCTGAGCCAACGCTCGAGCGCTCTCGAGGATCTCAGTCGCTCGGGCTCGATTGGGCCAGCCTTCCGTTGCGTGATAGGCGCCTTCGTTGGCGAGCGCACGGGCTACGCGGTAGGGCTCGCCGGTCCGGAGGGCCAGAAGCAGATGCCGCGTTTGGAAGTCTTTACCCTGGATTGTGTCGACGATGCTCAAGCAGGCCGAGACCGACCAACACGTGTCGACTCGGATGAGTTCTTCCGGGGCTATCTGCGAAGCGTCTCGCTCGTGGAAGGCGAGCCCGCGGAAGCGGATTAGAGCCCGGCGAAACAAGAAAGACAGTAATGCCGACCACGTGTTTCCGGCGAGCTTCAGGCCGATGCGGTTCAGGACAGTTTCCAGCAGCCGTAGACCCTCATCCAGGTGGCCGCTGCGCAGGAGCTGATCGGCGGCGCGGCGGCGTAACTCGAGGTTGTCGGCAGCCGGTGCGCCTTCGGCTGACTCGAGGTAAGCCCGGGCTGCCTCGGCACCGCGCCCAGCGTTGGCCAGAGCGTCTCCCAGGCGCACTCGGAGCTCCCGCCGAGCCGCCCGGTCCTCCGCGGCGCCGAGGTCGAGCGCGAGACGGTAGAGGCGAGCGGCGCGGTCGAAGGCGAGGGTCTCTGAGGCGCGTTTGGCCGCCGTGACAGCGTAGGTCGCCGCGCGCGCGTTCTCGTTCGCCTCCTGAAAGTGCAGTGCGAGCGCCTCAGGATCGGGCGCATCGGAGGCTTCGAGCGCGAGCGCCAGGCGGCGGTGCAGGAACCGGAGGCGGTCGGCAGAAAGGTTCGCGATGACGGCCTCGCGGATGCGGTCGTGGTACGGCTCGATCTGGTCGCCGCGGTCCGAGCCGCGCGTGCGGACGAGGTGGCCATGCCGGAGCGCTGCGGCGGCCTCTTCTTCGGCCGGGAGATCGGCCGCCTGCTTGGCAACCTCGAGGGACACCGGCTGGCCGGCGACCGCGGCAATCTCGAGGAGACGATGAGCCTCCTCCGGCAGGAGTCGGAGGCGCGACTGGATGACGCGCGCGAGCGTGGCGTCAGAGGCCTCGCCTTCCTTTGGCCCGGGGCGACGCGATGCCTCCGCGCTGGTGCGCACGTAGCGCACGAGCTCGTCGATGAAGAGCGGGCTTCCTCCCGACTCGCGAGCAATCGAGTCCGCATCCTTCGAGGTCTCGCGTGCATCCGCCAGCAGTGTCCGGGCGAGGTCTTGCGCTTCGGTGGGGGCGAGCTCGCCGACGACGATCTCTCGAGCGGCGCCGGCCTCGATCGCCCGCTTCGGCGCCAGAGCGCGCAGGAGCGGGCTCGTCTCGACCTCTTCGCTGCGGTAGGCCGCGACGAGAAGCAACGAGGGGGGATCGGGCGGCCGCAACAGCTCTGTAAGCAAGGCCGCGCTGTCCACGTCTCCCCACTGCAGATCGTCGATGAACAGGACGAGCGGTTTCTGTTCTGCCATCCGTCCAAAGAGCTCGCGCAGCGCGCCAAAGGCCCTGCGGCGAAGCTCCTGCGAGTCCGGGATCTCGAGCACGCGGCGTCGCGCTCCGGCGACTGTCTCGACGCGGCGCAGGACCGGGAACAGCCGCGCGAGCGCGAGCACGTCGCGCGGCAGGAGTGCTTCGGCCTGCGCGGAAGGGAGCTTCTTCAGGTGCTGACTGAGCGAATCCACCAGACTGTCGAAAGCCTTGTAGGGGACTGACTCGCGCTCGTAGCAGCGTCCCGTCAGGACGATGGCCTCTTCCTGCCGCAGGCCGTCGAGGAAGCGCCGCACGAGGACCGTCTTTCCCATTCCGGAGCTGCCGTGCACGTACACGGCAACGACGCCGGTTTCGCGCGTGGCTTGATACGCGGCTTCGAGCGCGGCGAGATGAGACTGGCGCCCGACGAACGGCGCCGTCCGCGCCGACGCGGCGGTGGTCGCTGTGGAACGTCGGAGGCGCGGGCCGGCGAGCCGGCGGAGGATCTCTTCCCCGGTCGGCCGCTCCTCCGGCTTGCCGCGCAGCAGGTCCCGGCACAACCGGTCGAGATCCTCGGGGATCCCGAGTGCGAAGTCGCTCGGGGCGGCGGGCTCGCGGTGCTGCTTCTCCCACATCATCTCTATGAAGTCACCTTCGAACGGACGCTGTCCCGTCAGCGCCTGAAAGAGCATCACGCCGAGGCTGTACCAATCGCTCGCCTCGGTGACGGACCGGCCCGTGCCCTGCTCGGGAGACATGTACGTCGGAGTGCCGACCAGCGACAGGCTTCGCTCGGGATTCGAGCCGCCGAGCTCCGTGACGAGGCCGAAGTCGAGCAGAACGACGCGGCCTTCCCTGGACACGAGGACGTTGGACGGCTTGATGTCTCGGTGCAGCTTGCCGGCGCCGTGGAGGGCGCGCATGCCCTCGACCGCCTGCCGCAGGGCGACCCGCAGCCGATCGGCGTTCAAGGGGACGTGGTGGGTCGGAGCAGGAGGTGAGGAAGGCGGGCCGCGATCGCTCGCGGCGCTCTCTTCCGGGGCGGGCTCGTGCGAGCGAGTCGTCGCGGCGGCCGCCTCGGGTGATGGTGTCGGCGCCGACTCTGAGGCCGCAATCCCCCAGACGTGATCGAGGAAGTTCGAGCCCTCGACGAGCTCCATGGTGAAAAACCACTGGCCCTCGTTCTCCAGCAGTTCGTAAAGGGCCACGAGGTTGGGGTGTGCGATGCCCTGGAGGGCGCGAAACTCGTTCTTCAGGCGGTAGAGGGCCTCGACATCCGCCCGCCGCAGCGTCTTCAACGCAACCGCCGAGCCTCGCTCACGGTCGAACGCCCGGTACACGACGCCGAACGCCCCGGCGCCCAGGCGGCGCTCGATCGCGAACCGCTCCGTGCCCGCGAACTCCTCCTCGGGTGAGACAGGCATGAGGGCGAAGCCCTCCGTTGTTTCAAGCCTCCCGCAATCGAGGCAGGAAGTCCAGAAGGCCGGAAAACAGTCGGGGCGATCAGAGCCAGTCGCCGCCCGCTATCGATCCCGAGGGTGCCTCTCTCGAAGCCGCGCTGCCGGCCCCGCCGACGCCGGCCGGGCCGATTCAGTCGATTCCTCGGGGGAGTAAGTCCGGAATGTCATGACGATGGAACCGAACTTGAGTGTGTTCCCGCTCTTGAGCTTTCGGGCCCCACGCAGGCGTCTGCCGCCGAGGAAGGAGCCGTTCTTGCTACCGAGGTCTTCGACGGTCACGGTCGTGCCTGAGACCCGGATGCGAGCATGGTGGCGCGAGACAGTCGGGTCGTCGATCCGGACCAGGGCATCGAGATCTCGACCGACGATGTTTTCGCCTTCGACGAGATCAATCTCGCGCTTGTCGTCCTGCAGGCAATGTCGGCGGGGCGGTGCGGTGAACGCCGGACGCTCCACATCCGTCGCCTCGCCGGAGAAGGCATAACCAAAGCCGTAGACCGTCCGGATGAAGTGGGCGGAGCGGCCCTCCTCGCCGACCGCCTGGCGTATTTCGGCGGCAAGGCTGGCGAGATTCGCCTCGGAGACGAACGTGTCGGGCCAGATCCGCTCCTGGAGATCCGCCTTCGAGAGCGCCCGTGGTCGATTCTCGATGAGCAGCTCGAGGAGCCGAAAAGCCTTGGGGGAGAGGTGAACAGGCTCGCCCTGCCGGAGAAGCTCACGCGTCTCCGAGTCGAAGGTCGAGTCGCCGAAACGAACGCGCATCGGATCGTAGGGCGATTCTACCGGTGTGGATGAGTCCGGTGCGGCGCAGACAAAAGCCAGAAGAACACCAGAGGTTCCCGAAGACCCGGGGCGCGAGCCGGAGCCATTATGTCTTGCAGGAAAGGAGACCCCCATGAACGCTCAGCCCCTAGGACGTGCCGGCCGCGTGGCCTTGGCTCTCATTCTCGTTGCGGATCTCAGCGGCTGTGTGTCGGTCAGCCTCAGGCGCTCGAAGGCCCCGGACCCGGCAGCAGCCGGCGGCTCGCTCGACGTCGCCGTCTATGACACGCCCGCACAGGCTCGCGCCGGCGCAGCGTCCCCGAGCAACGTCCATCTCGATCTCGGCCGCCTCGAGGAAGGCCGCGAGGGTCCGGTTCAGAACTCTCTCGGCTCGACCTGGTCTGTGGAGGGGCTTGCACCCGGCGAGTACCGTCTCCATCTGAAGGCTGAGGCCGCCAGCACAGGCACGGTTCCGCCGCCCGCCCCGACCATTCGCAAAGAAGATATCCGCATCAAGGCCGGCGAGAGCGTGCGCGCCCGAGTCATCCTGAAGAAGTTCCCGACGTGGACGGTCGTCGGCGTCACTCTCGGAGTCGGGGCGATTGCGGGCGCCCTGATCGCCGCCACCAACGCCGTTCGCATCGACAACCTTCATCTCAACGGCCTGCGCGCGAAGAGAGGCTTTAAGGCACGCTGACCGGGATCGAAATTGACCCCGGCGAGCGACTCGAGTCTCGACCCCGGAGGATCAAAAGGAGGAGTTCGATGAAGAGACGAGCTTCGGTTCCGACGCTGGCATTTCTCGCCGTCGCCTTTGCCGCGCCCCTCGTTGCCAGTCCGCCCGCTCAAGCGAACAACCGCAAGACGGTTACCGTGATGACCCGGAACCTGTATGTCGGAGCCGATCTCCTGCCGGCCATCGCCGCGGTCGCTGGCGGAGATCCCCTCGAGATCATCGCCGCGATCTCGACGGTGTGGGCAAAGGTGACTTTCACCGACTTTCCGGCCCGCGCCGAAGGTCTGGCTCGGGAGATCGCGGCGGCCGAGCCCGATTTGATCGGCCTGCAGGAGGCCGAACTCTGGCGCAGCCAGACTCCCGCGGACTTCGTGCCCGGCAACGCGAGCCACGTCGAATACGACTTCGTCGAGATTCTGCTCCAGGCGCTCGAAGCGCGGGGCCTGCATTACGCGAAGGTCGCGGAGGAAACGGGCTTCGATGCCGAGGCGCCCGGCTTCCTGTCGGAATCTGCCGCCCTGACGGGCGAGCTCTCCGACATTCGTCTGACGGATCGCGAGATCATCCTCGCGCGGACCGATCTGAAGACTTCGGAGCTGAAGCTCTCCAACGCGCAGACCGGCCACTTCGTCACGAACATCGAAGTCCCGCTCTCTTCCGGCGAGAATTTCGTCGTCCTGCGCGGCTGGGCCTCGGTGGACGCGAAGGTCCGGGGCAAGAGCTTTCGCTTCGTGACGACCCACCTCGAGGCCGACTCCGAACTCGTCCGGGAGGCGCAGGCGATCGAAGTGATCGCAGGGCCCGCCAACACGAGTCTGCCCGTCGTGCTCGTCGCCGACGCCAACTCCAACGCCAACGGCGATGCGACGACGCCGGCTTACAGCTCCTTCATCGGCGCCGGTTTCGCGGACGCCTGGTTCGAGTCGCATCGCGGCCAGATCGTCAGCACCTGTTGCAACGAGGAGCTGCTGACGAACCCGACCTTCCCGAATCCCGCCGACGACGAAGGCCGGATCGACGTCGTGCTCTTCCGCGGCGCGGGTGATTTTCACGCTCTCGGCGCGGACCTCTTGGGGACCAATCCGGCCACGGACAGGGTCTTCAACGGCCTGGCGCTGATCTGGCCCTCCGACCACGCCGGCGTTTCGGCGACGCTCCAGATTGTCAAGTGAGACTTGAGTCTCGATGCCCTCCCTGCGCGCTCGCGAAAAAGAAACGCCGGGGAGGGCCGAGATTGCAGTCGGAGCGACCTTAGCCGCGCTCGCATGGTAAGTCCTGCCCGTATGGTAGGCTCTAGTTTCCGGATGGCCCATGACTGAGTTCTTGCCTGTTCAGGCAATCCTGGACTTCACTGCGACATTCGAAAACCCCACCTTCGGCCTCTGGAGGGACCCGAACGCCATCGCCGCGACCGCGTATCGGGCCCTCTCGCCTTTTGGGTTGAGGTTAACTGGTTTGCAGTGGGACTGGGGCCAGAGCATCGGCGAGAACCGTCTGCAGGTCTTGGGACTCTTTGACTATCGCGCGTCATTTGAAATTCGACGGGATGGCATTCGGATCCAGTTCTTTGAGTTGCCTCGGGATCGCGTGGTCGAGCTCAGCCAATCGGCGGAGGAGTTGCTCGTCGCGTTCCAAACGGGAGAGCCGGATATCTCGTACGGCCGATTTGACTTTACTCTCGGCTCACACGGGAAGCTCTCGGCGGGGAATACCACTGCTTTCCTTCGCGACTTCTCCTCCAAGGCCCCCCGCGGCCTCGGTGAGGTCCGGGAGTTCGGCTGTGCATTCTGGTTCGCTGACACGGACGAATGCTCGGGTCTGTCGCTTTTGATCGAGCCTTCCAGGCGTTTCCCGGAAGCGCTCTGGCTAAGACTCCAAGGCAGTATTGATGCTCGCAAGGTACCTCTTAAGGCGACGAGACAAAGGCTCGAAGACCTTTATGCGCGAGCTCTGAGCTCCCTCGATCTAACCCCGCCTGCCGAGGTGAAAGAACCATGAGCTCAGCCCCGGCCCTTCGGCTGGGCCAATTCAGCGAACGCCAGGAGAGGTCGGGAGCACCGCCCTCGTCTCCATGGGACGTTCGTCAAGATGCCGTAGTGCAAAGCGTCGGACCCCTTGGTCCTGACTCGCCAGTACTGCGGATTGTTTCAGGAGTGCAAACGGGGTTTCTTGGTGGTCAGCAGGTGGGCCGTCGCGGAGCAAGGGAACTGGGCGAAGCGCGCCGTGCCGAGGCATTGATGATTCTGGATCCGGTCATTCTTCGAGACCAGGGTCTCCTTGGCCGCCAGAGCGAGGGCCGCACGTACACCGCCTCCGGCTCGGGCCACCTCTGGGTTTCACCGGTTGGCCGTTGGGTCTACAGCCGAACGGCAGACGAGCGACTTGTGAGCCGACTCGATGCTCTCTTCGAGGAAGCGCCCGTCGAGGATGGCTACGAACATCCCGCCGAAGAGATAATTCAACGCGCTTTACTGAGCGAGCCTGGAATGCGAAGCTTGATTCAGCGCCTCCTGAGTGATAGCCGATACCGGCACCGCGTCGCCCTCCTACGCTGTGTCGGGCGCTTGCCGGCGTCTACTGCAGCCTCTTGGGCTCTGGCCCTTGTGAGAGGGGCGCTCGCCGATGACGACCTTGAGACGCGGGATGCAGCGATCCGAGCCATAGAGTTGTGGGCCACGCCGGAAGCAATCCAGCTACTCAGGCAACACAACGAACCCAACCCCTGGCTGAGCGATTACGCAAGGCGAGTACTCGCCGCCCTGGCACGGTGACGTTCCTAGGTCGGACAATATCCGGGGCAAAGTGGCTAGTGAAGCCGCCGTTTGTCGGCGATGAGATTGCTGCCGAGGCCCTAACCGACCTGAGAACCGTATCCAACAAGCTGTCCCTCTGGGAGTTCGCCTCACCGGATACCGATTGGAAGGAGCTGATGCTCGCAGTCGCCTCCTCCTGGAAGAGCCTCGATACCGTGGATGCGGCGTGGCTCGAGCGGGAGGCGCTGAGTTGTGTAGTTCGGCTGGAGAACAGTCCAGGCCCAACGCCAGTGGCTAACCTCAGAGATCGTCATGTCGACGCGGTCGCCTTGGACCTTGTCCGACTTGTCGGTGTGGCCAAACTCTTCGCCTCTGTGGTTCGGTCTCCTGGTCCCATCCGCCGCGTCATCGTTTCTGAGACCGCCGAGATACTCGCCGAGGCAGTGCGGGAGGGACGCTTGGCCCTGGGCGACCTAAACGTGAAAGTGCGGGAACTGGTGAAGAAGAAGCTCTAGCAGGCGGCCCTACCTCATCGAGGCATAGACTTGCAGGACTCGAATGGTCGTGAGTCCGGGCACCCTTTTTGAGCCGTCCGAGATCCTCGCCTCTCTCTGCGCGGGCGGCACTGGTGACGAGTACCGGGCACTGGACACCTGGCTAGCTAATTAGCTCGCAGCTGCCCGCTCAGTACGGCGCCGGTCAGCCGCGAGCCGGTAGGGCGACCGGGGGCGGGCAAGTGAGAGACCCTCATGTCGAGTCAAACTTTGGGCTCGGAGAACGCGCCTATGGTGCGCAGCTGACGTCGATCACCATGAAGGAGCTCCCGCCGCTCTGATGCAGAGTTCACTCGTGGCAGCCAACGGGCGACCCGGACTCTTTCGTCCGGCCCCCTCGCCCGAGAAACGGCGTTAAGGCTGGTAACCCGTTCTCCTTAGAGTTGTTTCGCGCGATTGATCTGCTCGAACAGTCCGCCGTTCCTTCCCGGCCCTCTTGAGCCGCTCTAGAAACTCCTTGATTTCAAGCTAGCCGCCTTCCTGTGACTCTCGGAAGGGAATCGCGGCAGGCAGGCCGGGAAATATACTTCGATGGAAGAAGGGCGATCAGCGGATGAGTGGCTCGCACAATACGGCGCTAATCTGCACTAACGGCCACGTCATCAACGACGAGATGCGGAGATCCCCGGCATTCAAGCGCAGATTCTGCGAAGACTGCGGAGCGCCCGGGATTTCTTCGTGCCCGAAATGTTCGCGACCTATTCGCGGAACATACCAGGTGCCTGGAGTGGTCGCGATCGGCTTTGAGTTTCCCGCCCCAGCGTACTGTGCCGAGTGCGGTAACCCTTTTTCCTGGACCGAGTCGAGGCTAAGGGCCGCCCATGAGTACGTGCAAGAGTTGGACGAACTGAGTCCAGAAGAACAGGCCCGCCTAAACCAGAGCATCGACCAAATCACCCGCGACACCCCTCAAACCGAGGTCGCGGCGACGCGGGTGAAGAAGATCCTCCTGAAGTTGGGAAAGGCGGGAGGCGAAGCGCTTCACAAGTTCTTGGTTGACGTTGCTTCGGAAACAGCGAAGAAGATCCTCACAGGCGGGTAACGTGGTCCGACGAAAACGATGATTCTCAAGTGGCGTACGGTAGCGCCAATCTTGTCGTCGTACGATGACACCTTCGGCGCCTTTACATCTCCGACCGACTTCGGGAACGGAGTCCAGATCGCTCCGACATCTCTCTTTCCGCTTCCTCCGAACCTGGCTGAGGGATTTAGCGCCCGACAGGTTTTCGATTTTACTGTGCGGAAGCTGGTGTTCGTCGTCGATTACGAGGATGGAGTCGGGGTCGACGATTCCCGAAGGTCCATTCCGCCGAGATTCAGGTATCAGACTGCCAGTGATCGGATTCACATGCTCAATCTGGCTCTCTGGTTGACGCGTGTGACACCGCTAGCCCAGCAACTACACTTTCATCTCGTCCAGAAGCCGGGCGAGATTGCCTACTCTGAGGCTCGCCTGGCCGATCTGTGGGAGCCGATCCTCGCCACCACCGACCACTCGGAAGGCCTTCGTCCCGAAGACCTCCATACCGCCAAGGCCCGATTCGAGAATCTTTACGCGCTGGCCCCGGGCGGGGCCGTCGAAGTCGCCGCTCGGCAGCTTTTGAAAGCTCTGTCCGACAGTGAAGCGGCTTCCCGCTACGTCAGCCTGTGGACCGCAGTTGAAGCGCTTTTCGCTCCGACTAGCGTCGGGGAGAACACCCATCAACTCGCTGAACGCCTCGCCGTCTTTCTCAAGGGGCGCTCGGCTAACGCGGTCGAAACCTACCGCCAGATCAAGGTGGACTACGATCTCAGATCAAAAATAGTGCATGGACTGCGAGTGAAGCAAAGGCATAAGGAACGGTTCCCCGACTCACTCACTCGATCGGAAGACTGGATCCGGCTGCCGCTGGCGAAGCTCGCGGACGATCCAGCTCTTTTGGCGACCTTCAACGATGATGAAGAGCGGCGCGAGAGTTACTTTCTCAACCTCGTGCTTGGTCCCTAGGACCGCTATCTTCACTCACCCTAGGAGAAAGAACCGCTACGAGTCGACTCGGATGAGCTCGGGCGGAGTTCAATCATGCGCGGGGCGAGGGGCGTATTCGCTGCGAGCACTACTTCTCGTGGCTCTCAAGGGGCGACCGCGGAAGTTGTTCGCCGAGGAGCCCCGTGGTCTGCTCCCCATTTCGGCTAGACACTTTTTGGGGTCCTAGAATGGGGCTGAGAAAGGCGGTCGGCGATGGGGGATTTTGCGAGGAAGGCTGACGGTCGCCGTATTTTCTGCGTTGAGTTCAAGCGGGAGACAGCT